>OHER01000280.1_pt1 | contig 12060 bp, 14 predicted proteins | sample 1567381 | NCBI WGS metagenome assembly OHER01 (sample SAMEA3879600, study PRJEB24766) | human gut metagenome | biome: human-associated habitat; feature: feces | place: USA | collected 1985/1987 | reverse complement strand
ATTCAGATACTATCCTTATAAACGCAAGAAGCTGACCTTTTGGGTCAGCCTCTTTCTTTAAAATGATATGCAGATATGCTTGATTACAGTATATAGAACAACTTTTTTATGACATCTCTTCAAGTCAGAATCTTTGCATCAACACTTGCCTTACAACGACGCGACAAGTATCTCCTTAATGTCTTTCTCCAGGAGTGGAACCCATGCGTTTTCCAGGCCCTCATTAACGGCGATATGGTGTGACATCTCGTCGAGGCGTTCCTCGCCGATGCCGACCTCCCGCAGATGCATCGGGATGCCGATTGACTCAAAGAAAGCATAAGTCGCGTCAATGGCCTTTTCAGCTATCTCGCGCTCAGGCAGCGACGGATCAATGCCGAAAACATTGACACCGTATTTCACAAAGCGAGGCAGTGTGCGGTCAGATAGGATATGACGCATCCAGCGTGGCGTTATGATGGCCAGGCCCTCGCCGTGGGTGATGTCGTAGTAGGCGCTCAGGGCATGCTCAATGGCATGCATAGGCCAGCCAGATTCGCTGTTTCCAAGGGCATAGATGCCATTGCAGCCGAGGGTACAGGCGAACATCATCTCGGCACGGGCGGTATAGTCCTCAGGATTCTCAAGACACTTCCCGGCATTGACCATCAGGCTCTTCAAGCCGGCCTCGCAGAATCCGTCATTAAGCAATGTCGTGTCTTCGCAGAAATACTGTTCCATGATATGGTTCATGGCATCAGCACAGCCTGCCGCAGTCTGTTTCTTCGATACGGTGAACGTGTAGCGGGGGTCCAGAAATGAGCAGACCGGAAAGAGCAATGGATCGATATAACCGATTTTGTCATTAGTCTCCGTGCGAGAGATAACTCCACCGCAGTCATATTCGCTGCCGGTAGCGGCCAACGTAATGATGTCAACAATAGGAAGAGCTTTCTTCGCCTTAACCTTATAGGAAATAAGGTCCCAAGGATCTCCGTCATAGCAAGCACCCGCTGCAATGGCTTTTGAGCAGTCCAGAACACTTCCGCCGCCCACTGACAAGATCACATCGATATCGTGTTCCTTGCAGAGACGCACACCGTCGAGTACGCTTGGATCATACTTCGGATTGGGCTGAATGCCAGGGAGTTCGATGATCTCGAAGTCCTTCAGCAGTTCCTTTACGCTGTCGTAGAGACCGATCTTCTTGATGCTGCCACCGCCATAGGTCAGCAATACTCTCTTTCCGATTGCGCCCATCACCTCAGGGAGTTTCGCAATAGCATTCTCGCCGAAAATCAGGCGAGTCGGGGTCATGTAATCAAAGTTCCTCATAAATATATCAATAATTTAAACAACCTACTCGACAATAGCCTCTATCATTTTAAAAAAGATACTTATTTTAGCTTGTCATACTCCTCATCGCTGACAGCCTCCAGCCACTCGTTGGAGGTGTTCTCGCCAGGTATTTCAAAGGCGAGGTGGGCAAACCAGCTGTCTTTTGCAGCACCATGCCAATGCTTCACGTTGGCAGGAATATGGATGACTGTGCCGGGGAGAATCTCCTGTGCAGGCTTTCCTTCCTCCTGATACCAGCCACGTCCGGCTATGCCTACCAGCATTTGCCCGCCACCTTTTGTGGCGTGGTGCGTGTGCCAGTTGTTGCGGCAACCAGGCTCAAAGGTTACATTGAAGAAAGGTATCTGACTGTCAGATATTTTTGCAAGATAACTGTTGCCTTTGAAGTATTTGGCGTAAGCGGTATTGGGCTCGCCAATAGGGAATATCATCTCGCGCTGGAAAGCAGCCTTGGCATCTTCTCCTTTCACATCTTCGTTCCATACCTCCTTTGCCAGATTGAAGGCAGCCCAGGCCTTTGGCCAACCGGCATAGAACGCGATGTGGGTGATGATTTCTGCCGCTTCCGTGCGGGTGATGCCATTGTTCTTTGCCGACTGCAGGTGATATTTCAGCGAGCTGTCAGTGATTCCTTGGCTGATGAGCGAAGTGATTGTTACCAAACTGCGGTCGCGCAATGAAAGCAGGTCATTGCGGCTCCATACTTCTCCGAAGAGGATGTCGTCGTTGAGGTGGGCGAACTCTGGGGCAAACTCACCCAGTTGGGTGCGCCCTGCTGTCTGTACTATTTTCTGTTGAGCCATTATGTTGAGTGAAATAGTCGTTAATATGATGAATGTTGCAAATACCTTCATGTTTTATGTGACTCTTTGTGTTTATGATGTCTTTCGATACTCGCTTGGTGTCTTGCCCGTCTGCGTCTTGAAAAAGCGGACGAAGTGCTGAGGATATTCAAAGCCGAGGCGCTGGCTCACTTGCGTTATGCTGAGGGTTTCATCAACAAGCAGTTGGCGGGAAGCCGAAAGCAGTCGGTCGTTAATTATACTCTTAGCGGTTCTGCCAGTCTCGGTCTTGACCAATTCGCCGAAATATTTGGTAGAATAGCAGCATTTGTCGGCAAAGTAGGCTACGGTAGGCAGACCCTCACGCTCCGCTTTCTGTGCAATGTATTCATCGAGCAGAGAGATGAACTTCTTTACCACCGAATGATTAATCTCCTCGCGTGTGATGAACTGCCTGTCGTAGAAGCGCAGACAGTAGTTCAGAAGCAACTCGATGTTTGAAACAATGAGTTCACGCGAATGCTTGTCTATAGGATGCTGCAGTTCCTGCTTAATCATTGAGAGCACATCACGGAAGATATTGACCTCGGCAGCGGATAGGTGTAATGCTTCGTTGCTTGTATAGTCGAAGAACTCGTATCGGGAGATGCTCTTGCCAAGCTGAGTGCGGTTGAGCAGGTCGGGATGGAAAGCCAATACCGTATATTTGGCAACCGGAACTCCTGGAATGGGTTCAACCTTAATCGACTGTCCTGGAGCAAAAGAGGTCACGGTCATCTCGTCAAAATCATATTCTGTTCTGCCGTATGACAATTTGCAGCCCTTGTTTTCCTTCAGAAAGAGGGCATAAAGTCCGTAGTGATGTACAGCCTCCTGTATAGGTGAGGTGTTCTCTACACGGGCTATGCTTATCAGAGGATGAAGCGTTTCTACCCCTATGAAGTCATTGAACTCCTGTATTGTATTAAAGAAAAAGTCCTTCATGCTCCTATGCTTTAAAATTTCCAAATCCTTCACATATGTTGACGATGCAAATATGCACAGATTTTTTATATTCAATTGTACCTTAAATCAGGAATGTATTACCTATAGTCCAGAAATACGAAAGTTTATGAATCCATACTAAGATAACCGAAATGGACTTATGGTACTAAGTTACGTCATTTCCTGCAATAAACTGCGGGCGGATTAGGGCAAATGCATTACCTTTGTTCAAAATGAAATGATTATGTCAAAGGTTGATAAATATGTGGCGCTGATTCTGCGGATCCAGTCTGTCCTTTCAGGGGAGACTGATGAAATTGCAAGGATGTCCAACATGGCAGCTTTGCTTCACTTTGAATTCGGCTTCTGGTGGACAGGGTTCTATCGCGTCGTTTCGGCTGATGAACTGGTTCTCGGGCCATTTCAGGGACCTGTAGCCTGCACCAGGATAAAGAAGGGCAGGGGAGTCTGCGGCACTTCATGGAGCGAGGAGCGTACACTTGTCGTCTCTAATGTCGAGCAGTTTCCCGGACACATCGCGTGTTCAAGCGAAAGCCGGAGCGAGATAGTCGTACCATGCCGAAAATGCGGTCAGATTGTGGCGGTTCTTGACATTGACAGTAAGGAACTTGCAACATTCGACGAAGTGGACAAGGAGTATCTTGAACAGATAGTGTCAATGTATCTAATATGACTTCAATATGAAGAGAATCCACATCTTTGTACTTTTAACTCTATCATTGATAATTGTTTCCTGTGGCAGGGGCCAGGAAAAACTTCCGACATTGGTGCTTCATCCTCACGAGGAGATGCCCGACAGCATTGACCTGAAATCTTATAAGTCAGTCTTTTTGGCTGGGACTATCGACATGGGGAGCGGTGTCGATTGGCAGAAGGATGTGGCGGAATTGTTTGAAAAGGCTCCGGGCAGCAAGTCCCCGATTACGCTTCTGGAATTGGGCCTGTTTGCGAAAAGCGGAAAGCTCTATGTGGTGTGCACGGAAGGTTTCTACAGATATGACAATGTCAGAATCACTTGCGCGAAATACGGCGTGCCTGTCTATACTTCATTAACTGAGGCGATCGGGGAAATCATCAGGTAGGTCTTCGTCTTTTGTTTTCATTGCTTTTTCTTGGTGTCTGGCAGGAATCCGGCCACGACACCGAGAAGTGGCAGGTATGCGCTGGCATTGAAAATGAACCATATGCTTGTCTTGTCCGCCAGCCATCCGAAGAATGCCGAACCGATGCCGCCCAGACCGAACATGAGACCGAAGAAAACGCCGGAAATCATCCCTATCCTGTCTGGCATCAGGTCTGTTGCATATACGACAATCGATGAGAATGCAGACGAAATTACCAGACCTATGATGACTGACAGGACTATGGTCCAGAAACAGTTTACATGGGGCAGCAGCAGGGCAAAAGGCGCTGCTCCCAAGATGGAGCCCCATATTATGTATTTCCTTCCGTACTTGTCCCCTAAAAGTCCTCCGCCTACGGTGCCGAGTGCTGATGCCGCAAGGAACGCGAAAAGGCATAGCTGGGAATTCTGCACTGTCATCGAAAACTTGTCCATCAGGAAGAATGTGAAGTAGCTTGTCATGCAGGACAGGTAAAAGTATTTGGAAAAGATCAATGTCACCAGAATGAGCATTGCCGTATGAACCTGACGGCGTGGAATATCATTGCGGATATCTGCATTGATCTCAGGATGGTCGGTATGGGTGGCAATCCTTTCCTTGTACCACGATGCGACGTACAGCAGTATTCCTGCAGCCAGGATTGCTATCAATGCGAACCACCGGATGGAACTCTGTCCGAAGGGCAGAACTATGAGCGCAGCCAGAAGCGGCCCGAGCGCATTTCCTCCGTTGCCTCCTACCTGGAATATCGACTGCGCCAGGCTTTTCTTTCCGCCAGATGCCATCTGGGCCACTCTGGAAGCCTCCGGATGAAATATTGACGACCCCATTCCGATTATTCCCACTGCAATCAGAATTGTCAGGAATGTGCTGGCGCCGGATAGCATGAGCAGGCCTGTCAATGTAAAGCACATGCCGATGGAAAGTGCGTAAGGTGCAGGTCTCCTGTCCGCGTAATAGCCTGTGAATGGCTGAAGTATGGACGATGTCATCTGGAATACCAGCGTTATAATGCCTATCTGTGCAAACGAGAATCCATATGTGTCCTTTATCAGCGGGTAAATGGACGGAATCACTGACTGAATCATATCATTCAGAAAATGCCCGATGCCACAAGTAATCAGTATGGAATAAGCGGTGCCGTTATGATTTACCTTCATTATCTGTTTTCTTCAAAAAAATACAAAAACGGGGAACCTGTCCCCGAAACACCTCATCTCCGTTAATGTTGAGTTCGTTTTTTATTCTTACCTTTCTTCGGCAAGAGGTGCAAAGGTACTAAACAAATCTGCTGCTTTCCCCAAGGAATGCCGTTTATCGACATCTGGTGGGCTGAGGTCAACACAAAACGTGCGTTTCCGGCTACCGGCATCTGAACGGAGACGGTTAATGCAAATATATGCATATTATGCAAAAAGTCGTAACTTAGTAGCCGATAAGTCTAGTTGAGATTCAGAAATATGCCATTTATAACGCAGTGGATCCTTCTCTTCTGAAGGACCTGTATGCTTGTTCGGAACTATGCTGGGAATACAATCAGATAAGGCCTACTGATTTCAAGTCAAGGAATGAGAAACTGAAGCAGATTCTGGGTGAGGCCGATGACGACACATTCATAAACCCTCTATTCCATTGTGACTACGGAAAGCATATCAAGGTCGGCAGGAGGTTCTTTGCCAACTTCAATTTCGTAGTCCTTGACGAGGCGCCCGTTACAATCGGTGACGATGTTTTCATCGGGCCGAACGTCGGTATCTATACGGCCTGCCACAGCACGGACCCGAAGGAGCGCAATGCGAGGGAGGAATGGGCCAAGCCTGTGACCATAGGCAGAAACTGCTGGATAGGCGGCAATGTGACAATTCTTCCCGGAGTGACAATTGGTGAAGGCTGCACCATCGGAGCAGGAAGCGTGGTCGTGAAAGACATCCCTTCACACAGCGTCGCTGTAGGCAATCCGTGTGTCGTCATCAAGCAACTCGAAGCTTAACCACCAAAATGGGCCATATTCAGCGATGAGAAGAATAGAGTGGGAGAAGACCAAGTGCCATAAATGCCCCGTCCATTGCTACCGTCCGGACATGCGAGAGAAGATACGCGAGGTGATGATGTTCAGCGGCCCTAGGATGATGTCATGTCACCCATTTGAGGCGTTGCGTTATATTTTGTCAAGATAAAAGCGACTGACATAATACTATTACTGACGAATTTATTAACTTTGGGAGAGAGAAATCATAACAATAACCACAATGAGAACGGTATCTTTGGCTATCTTATCTTCATTTATAGCAACGTTTCTAATGGTTCAGAAAAAGAATCTTTCTGAGGCTGGAAGGCGGATAGACTTTAAGGAATATGATCCTTACATTTAACAAGGAAATCAGCCGAAAAATTAGGTTCTCAATTCATTACGACCAAGAAATACTAAAGACCATTAACAATACACATTGACAATTCTATAAGTTTACGACATGAAAAAGTTATTGCTACTATTCGTAGTGCTATTCGGCACTCAATTATTCGCTCAAGAAACAACCGTATCAAGATTCAAACTGATACCGACTAAGAACATGTGAGATTGTGGGGTTGACAGCGCTTGTCAATGAAACAAAGAGAGAAAGTGACATTTAATACGAAACAACACATGATGGATAAGGGTATAGAAGCTTTTATCGATGAGATAAAACAAATAATTGACGACTCTCGCTCAAAAGCTATGCGAAGCGTTGACTTCTGCCGAGTTCAAATGTACTGGGCTATCGGCAAGCGCATCTCGGAAAAGGAGCAGCAGGGCAAGGAACGCGCGGACTACGGCAAGTACATCATCCGTAATCTGTCGAAAGAAATAGAGCCGTTGTATGGCAGTGGATTCGGAGTGAGACAACTGGAATTGAGCCGTCAGTTTTACCGGACTTATCCGAATGCGAATACACTGTGTTCGCAATTGAACTGGTCGCAGTATAAATTGCTTATAGCCATTCCTGATCCGGAAAAACGAGAATACTATCAGTTGGAGGCAGTAAATGAGTGCTGGTCTAAGCGCCAACTTGAGCGTCAGATCAACTCCATGCTCTACGAGCGTCTTCTGCTTAGCAACGACAAGGAGGCAGTACTATCCGTCGCCCGCAACGAGCGAGTGCCCGAATCCCCGCAAGAGAACATAAAGGATCCTATGGTACTCGAGTTTCTTGGACTGGAACGCAAGTTCGCGTATGCTTTCGACAATGAGGTACTTGGCGAACAAGGTACATTTGGACGCAAGACACAGGGAGAGGTTGTGCTGACACGTCATCTTCGAATGGCTTTGAAACGTCAGAATCCATGGATGATGGACAAGCAAATGACGACAGATATGGTCACTTACTCCCAAGGCTGATGAATGAAGAAATTACAGTTTAAATATCCGATGGAAAGAACAGATTACATAGAAAAGCGTGAGGACATCATTTCGAACATCGAAACCTTGTACTCATATCTTCATGGCGAGAGCGGTGAAGACTACAAGAAATGGGCTGTTGACAAATTGAAGCGAGGCAAAAATATGGTTGTCGAGGTGATTAACGGTCATATTTGTTTTGCTCCAAGCAGATTTGTTGGCTACTTAAATAACACCCGAGAAAAGCACGATGATAATCATGGTAATGGCACTGATACCGATAAGGTTCTTAAAACTTACTACAACAAAGTACAGGACGGTCGCTTGGATTTCATTTTGCAGAAGGAGTTGGCTAAATATGATGAATCTTCCGCAGAAAAGAAATACTGGATTCATAACGAAATGACCGTTGAAGATATTCTAAAAGTAGAGCAAGTGCATGTACCCATATTGCCCTTAAAAATAGAATATGACAAATTCTGGCATATTCAAATGCATCTTCCTGAGGGCAAAGATGGAACCATCATTGATCCTAATCTAATGTTGATGGAGTCAGATCCTGTAATTGGCACTGGAGAATGGAATGATGCTCAATGCCAAAATTTCAAAACAATTGAAAATGGGAATATCGTTCTGGTTAGAAGAGGCAGCCAAGCATTAGCATTATGTCAGATTATAGGTGATAATTTCAATAGTGATTCTCTGTGTAAGAAGTTCATCAATGTTAATTTTAGAAAAGTCAAGATCCTGGCATGGGCAAACGAGTTTAGGCAACCACGAGCAGGATTATTCTCGCAAGGAACATTCTCTTCATGTAGAAAAGGCACAGAACAATATCGTTACATCGAAAGTTGGTTAAAGTATATGAATGACGTTGCATATTTGGAGAAATACTCCAATCTTCTCTTAAAGAAGCGTAACATAATTCTTCAAGGTGCTCCTGGCACAGGTAAGACATATAATACTGCCGCAATAGCCTTAAAGACATTAGGTGTTACAAATGTTGACTTCACAGACCATAAAGCTGTGATGAAACGTTATGACTCATTGCTTGGAGATCAGATATTTTTCACGACATTCCATCAGTCACTTGACTATGAGGATTTTGTAGAAGGACTAAAACCACATGTACAAACTGATGTAGATGGCAATTCTATTGGTGTAACCTATGAGCCAGAGGATGGCATCTTCAAACGCGCCTGCAATGCAGTTCAAACAGACCAAAGTAAAGATATTGTAGAGTGTATTGACGATTATCTCCAAAAGATAAAAGGGTATCAGAACAAACGAGAGATACCAACCGTCACAGGAAGATCATCACTTTATGTCTGGTGGAAAGAAGGGAATGCTACTGTCAGTTGTAGAAGTACTAACTCCACAAGTTCACGGGGAGAGGAATACACGCCATCACCTCTAAATATCGAGAAGATAAAGCTGCAGGCTCAGGGAAAAGGTGTGGAGAATAATTGGCAACAGTATGCTCAGGCCTTTATTGAAGCTGTTAAGAAAGAATTTCATGCAACTACAAATAAGCCTGTTGTACTGATCATTGACGAAATTAACCGAGGAAATGTGTCAAAGATATTTGGAGAACTTATTACCTTGTTGGAGTCAGACAAACGTCTAAATGGGAATCATCCTATTAAAGTGATGCTGCCTTATTCAAAGAACGAAGTGTTTGGTGTACCTTCAAACCTGTACATTATCGGTACGATGAATACCACTGATAGAAGTACAGGAACCCTTGACTATGCTTTACGTAGAAGATTTGCTTTCATTACACTCAAATCTCAGGATTCTGTGATTAAGAGATTCTATTCTGATACAGACAATGAGGAACTTGGAACTATTGCTTTAGGATTATTTGAGAACATTAAGAGATTCATTGAGAATCCTAAACATCTATGTGGAGACATGAGCATAGATGATTTGATGGTAGGTCATAGTTACTTCATGGCAGAAAGTGAAGATGAACTTCATGACAAAGTAGAGTATGAAATCCTTCCGCTTATAAACGAATATATCAATGATGGCATCCTCAATGTTAAGAACGACGAAAAGAAAACAGCCTTTAATTCATGGCTTTCACTGAGTCCTGTCCAAGAGATTGAGAATGAAGACCAAGAAGAAGATGAAAACGAATAATAGATAACTGGTATGAAATCCATTCTTATTCAAGAACACGAACGTCTGAGCATCGAACATAACGACAGCTATGATAATCTGAACCTTGTTCGATGGGATAAACCTATGGAACACGATCCATGGGGATATTATGCATCGTATGTTATTGGGGCAGAATGGATAGACGATAAAGAAGCATTAGTTGTAACGACAAAGAGAGGGATGGAAGAAATAGATTTCCTCACTATGTTCATGATGTGCTTCTCATCAGATTTGTCAGTGGAGTCTTTCGCCAAGATTTATAACATCGATAGTGAGGCTCCTGTCATACATGCACCATCACTAAAAGGTGTTTTAAGTCCTCTTATTGTTCTGCATTTTCTTGGAGTCGTAAGTAGAATCAAGTCTTTGAAGAAAGGCTATGTACATTACAGCGAGAACCTGAAAAAAGTCAAAGGACACATACAAGTGATGAAGAATGAACGAAAGAACATTGCTTCAAAAAGATTCGATAGAGTCTTTTGTGACTTTGACGAATATACGGTTGACATTCCTGAAAACAGACTTATCAAGAAAGCCTTATTGTTCTGTTCTCAGATACTCAGAATAATAACAGAGAATCATTCCATGGGGAACAAAGCAAAACTGATGCTATCAAAGTCTTTGGCTTTGTTCGAAAATGTAACCGATGAAGTACAGATAAAGGAAGTGTCTCTGATAAAAGGGCATAAACTTTTTAGTGAATACAATGAGGCTGTACGTTTGGCAAAACTTATTCTTCGAAGATACGATTATTGTATAAGTAAAACAAGTTCATTGGACGAGAATGTCCCTCCATTTACATTGAATATGTCATTGCTCTATGAGCATTATGTTTATGGATTGCTAAATGAAGCGTACGGAGATAAAATAACGTATCAGTTCAGTGGAAAGACGGGATCCCCAGACTTCCTTTATTGCTCAACAGGATTCAAGGCAATACTTGACACAAAATATATTCCAAAGTATGAGAGTTCATCGCTTGACAAAAATGTCATACGACAACTAAGTGGTTATAGTAGAGACATTCCTATCCTATGGCACCTTGGCTATGAGGATATAGTTGAAGAATCTCCTATTCCAAACGTTCCTTGCGTTATCATCTACCCGAAGGAAGGACACGATGTGAAGAATCCGTTTGCAAATAAGAGACTTCGAGATTTATGTACTACTCCAGTACGTAAATTGGCAAGATTTTATAAAATATGTGTTCCTCTGCCTATTATGGGTTCCAATAAATAAAATTATGGCAAAAGACTATAGCGAAGACCTTCTCATACAGAAATCTACAGCCGAACTCCTGAAAAATGAGCTTGGCTGGAAATCTGTGTATGCTTTCGATAATGAAGTGCTCGGCGAGCAAGTATCAGCTGTTTCTTCCTACGGAGGAGCAACTTCGGGCGGAGGTTGAGAAACAGAAACAGATCTTCCTGCAGCAGCATGAGGAACAAAACAGGGAGATGGAATAGAATATGAACACATCAAAGATACGGTTCAAAGGATTTGATGGGAGTGGGAAGATGATATGCCTTCACGTCGGCCAATACCTGATAGCATCAGGCGCGAGCGCATTGACATCTACCCCGAAGGCTACAATGAGGAAGAAAGGGAACTGCTTTCGGCTCTTCTACGGCAATGTACGCATCTGCGTATCGTGCAGCAATCGTATATTCGCTCATAAGCACCTGCAAGGCTGCAGACGTTGACCCACGAACCTGGATGGATGACGTGCTGAGAAAGATCCCATACTGCCAGCGCGACCAGCGGGATCTGGCAGAACTCCTGCCTTTCAATTGGAAAAATATAAATGAATAGGGTCTTCTCGTGACCGACTCGGCCCAACTCGTATTGAGTCGGGGCTAAAAGTCCGATTTGTGCAATACGGGCGTCACCGGAGGCATACACAACGATTGAAAGATGAAAAACAAGTTCCCGCAGGACGATGGTCTTGCGGGAACTGTAGTATTTGCGTTTTGCCTGACTACTTGAGCTCGGCGATAGACTGTTTACGGAACTCTTTTCCGAGTTTTTCGAGTTCGAGAGTTGCTTTGCGTGCGCGTGCCGCAGCTGCCTTGTTTCCTTCTGCTGCCTTTGCGAGTTCAGCCTGAAGAGAGGCCATAACCTCGTTGATCTTTGCGATTGTCTCTTTCATGTTCTTTCGTGTTTTTGATAAGATTCGTTAAAACAAATCATTAGTGTCCGGTAAAAAATCATAATAGTTCTTTGAAAATATTGGAAGTTAGGTAGTTACAAAGGTTTTTAGTGCGCGCCG
>OHER01000277.1_pt1 | contig 12393 bp, 8 predicted proteins | sample 1567381 | NCBI WGS metagenome assembly OHER01 (sample SAMEA3879600, study PRJEB24766) | human gut metagenome | biome: human-associated habitat; feature: feces | place: USA | collected 1985/1987 | reverse complement strand
GCGTCCCTGCCAGTAACTTTGCGCTCCCGCAGGAGCGCCCCCCAAGCTGCTCTTTCCAACATCTATGCTGTGTCGCGCCAGATGGGCGCGACCGGATTGCCTGTCTTCCAAACATAGCTTGTCTTTCTCGCAAGCAGGGGATTTCGCGGCTGCGGGCGCGACAAGGGGGGCAATGGAAACAGACGAAGTCTGCGGTCGCCCCCTTGCCCCCTTCGGGGCGCCACTAACGAAGTTGATTTTTTTCGAATCATCAATAAAAGTATTAACTTTCCGTTCATCAGGAGATTTTCGTCATGCAATACTGTACCTTGGAAAAAGAGGGCTTTCTGGGGACATTCTACAAGGGCGAAACGCCGTCGGAGAAAGCCGTCATCCTCGTGGGCGGAAGCGGCGAGGGGCGTGCCGTCAAGGTTTTGCAGCCTTACGCGCGGAAAATCGGCATGAGCGGGCTGTCCCTCGGCGCGGCGTGTACGCTGCTGTGCGCGAATGGGAAAATCGTCCAAAGCGACGCAGCGTCTGCTGGCGAAAATGATGACGATGGAAGCAAAATACCCGGAGGAGTGCAACCGCGCCCGCGCGGACAGCTGGACGAAGCTGGTTGATTTCTTCCAAACATGGTGAGGAGGTGTCTGCTCTGCCAAAGGAATTGCGCAGCGCGGTTTCGCGCGGGATTCTGGCACTTTTGATGGCGTCGGGGCTCATCCTGACGCTTTTGTGCGTCACGGGCGAATCGTCGCTCTGGGCGCTTGCGCTGGGGACAAGCCTGCCGGTGATTGCGCTGCTGTCCATCCTGCGGACGCGCCCCCGCGGAAAAGTGCTCGCGGCGGGCATCACCGCGGCGGGCGTGATTGTATGGCTGATTGCAGGCGGCGCGGCGGACGCGGTTGAGGTCGTTCGGGCGCTGCTGCTGCATTTTTCGGGGCTGACGGCGGCGCTTCCGCTTGTCGCACGACCTTTCGCGGCGATTCTCGGCGTAACTTGCGGTTTCATCGGCTATGGGCTGACCAGCCGCCGCGTGGGCGCATATCCGGCACTGGCGACGGTGCTGCTGATGGCGCTGCTGCTCTGGCTGGGCAATCGCCCGGACGCGCTGTGGGGCTTGCTGCCCGCCATCATCCCGTGCGTTGCGCTGCTGATGGTGTCCGGGTACGACGAAATTTCCGTCACACGCGTGCTGCCGCTGACGCTTGTTGTCGTTCTGCTGAGCTTCACAGGCGTTGCCATCGGCGGCATCACCGTTCAGCCAATGAAGGAAGCAGCGGATGCCCTGCGCCAGAAAATTTATGACTACCTTTTCTTCACCAGCGCGCGCGACGTGTTTTCCATTGCCTCACAGGGGTACTATCCTCAAGGGCCGACGCAGCTTGGCGGCGCGGCGACCCCCAGCGAACGCCCCGTTCTCCGTATGAGCGGCAGCGGACGAATTTACCTGCGTGCCGTAACCAAAAGTTCATACACAGGCAGCATGTGGATTGACGAAACAGGCGGGCGGCGCTACCTTTGGAGCAGCCCGCGCTGGCAGAATCTGCGCTCCCAGACATTCGACCTGACGCTGCCGAACGAGACACTCGCGGCGAATCTGCCAACAAAGACCGTCACCGTCACCATGCTGTCGGACAGCGCGAGCAGCCTGTTTGTGCCGCAGCGCATCCGCGAATTGTCCGTGGGCAGCGGCATCGTGCCGTATTTCAACGCGGGCAGCGAGATTTTCGCGACGCGGAATTTAACCTCCGGCGACACATGGACAGCAACATATGTTGATTTGACCGCCGGGCAGAGCGGCTTGGCGGAGCTGATTGATGCGGGCGCACAGCTGACCGACGCCCAGTACGAGGACATCCGCAAGCTGTACACCGGGCTGCCCGGTCACCTCGAACAGCGCCTGTTCGACTTCGCGCGCAATGCCGCCGGAAGCGCCGATTCACCCTACGAAATGGCGCGCAGCATCCAGTCGTATTTGCAGGCGTACTGCCGCTATTCGCTGGATATTCCCGAACAGGCGTCCAACCTCGATTTCGTATCGACTTTCCTGCTGATGACGCGCGAAGGCTACTGCACGCACTTCGCGTCCGCCATGACGGTGCTGTGCCGCATGGTCGGGCTGCCCGCGCGGTATGTGGAAGGCTTCGTGGCGGATGTGGACGCATCAGGGCAGACGGTCGTGACCGGCACGAGCGCCCACGCGTGGACGGAAATCTACTTTCGAGGCGTAGGCTGGGTGACGTTCGACGCGACGCCGTGGACATCCACGCAGAATGCCTCGTCCGCGCCCAACCAGCCGGATGATCTGCCGACGCCATCGGTTTCGCCGTCTCCCTCGCCCTCCCCGTCGCCATCGCCAACACCCTCGCCTTCGCCGGAGATGGACGACTCATCGGCTTCACACGAACCGACCAGCACGCCATCCCCCGCACCGTCGCCCTCGCCGGAAGCGAATCTGCCGACGAATACCCCTGAACCCGCACCGGCGCCGCCGGACAATCCACCGCCGGACGTGCCGTGGCTGCTGCTGATTCTGCTTGCGCTGATGGCGGCGGCTGGCGGGCGCATTTGGTGGACATTGCCGACCACGCGCGACAAGCAGGCGAAGGATGAAAGCACACGCTGCATGGTGTGGATGCAGGCGACGCACGATGCCCTGCGGATGGCAGGCTTGCGGCGCGGACGCAGCGAAACACCGCAGCAGTTCTTCCAGCGCGCGGACGAAGCCGTTCACGCGCAGGGCACACTGGCCGTCGTCGGGGAAATTGAGACGCTGGCGTTCTATGCCCGCGCGGACTTGCTGCCCAGCGACGCGCAGGCGCTTCAGCAGGCGTATCAGACGCTCTGGCAGGGCATGAAGCCGCTCCGCAAAGTGCGGCTGACGCTCTACCGGGCAGTTGTGCCGATGAAAATGCGCAACTTTACACAAAGCTAATACCAAAAACAGGGCTGCCTCGAGCGTGAAGCAGTCCTGTTTGTATTTACCTGATAGTTACGAAATTGTCTGGTCGAAGAACACGTTTTCGTCGCCCGTCGTGGTGATTCTCATCTGTACATGGACGCCGCGTTCCGTCTTTTCCACCGTCAGCGTGTCTTCCTCCACCATCTCCGGCTCGAAGATTTTCAGCGTCAGCCGACCGTCCTTCATCCCCCATGCCCCCAGCGCCGGCGTATCGGTTTTGTCGCGCGTGAAGAAGGGTTCGCAGTGCACAGCGCGGTGAATCGTGTGCCACTGGCCGCGCCCGGCGATGACAAGCAGCTGCCCCTGCGTATTCCGCATTGTCAGCATATCGCCGTCCAGCGTCAGGCGCATCCAGACGTTCGGCGCATCCAAGTTCAGGTATTCCGGCGGAATGTCGCTGCCGTCGTCCTCCGGCAAATCGCGTTCGTAGCGCAGATTCGCCGTCTTTTGGCGCAGTCGCTTTGTAACCTCTGGTTCATCCGTCACAGCATCCGCTTCGTACTTCATCAGCACCTCATCGAAGTACGCATTCAGCACGCCGCCCATGTTCTGCGTGATGCAGTTCGTGACCAGAATGGTGTCCGTCGCCGGATGCACGACGCAGAACTGCCCGTACATGCCGTCCGCGCGGAACGCCCCGTGCCGGCACTGCCAAATCTGGTAGCCATAGCCCTGCGCCCAGTCGCTGTTCGGGTCGTCGCCGTTGCTGATTTGCCGCGTCGTCGCCTCGCGGACATACCACTCCGGCACAAGCTGCTGCCCATTCCAGCGCCCGTGCTGCATCAGCAGAATGCCGAGCTTTGCGATGTCCTCCGGGTGCAGGGAGAAGCCGAAGCCGCCCGTGCAGATGCCGTTCGGGTCGCGAATCCACCGCGTGCCGGTGATGCCCATCGGTGTAAGCAGCTTGTCGCGCAGGTACTCCTCGAGGTCGATGCCGCGCTGTTTGAGAGCGGCAGACAGCATATACGTCGCGCCCGTATTGTAACGGAAAGTTTCACCGGGCGTATCCGCGAACGGCTCGCGCAGGAACGCCGAAATCGCGTCATCCCACGCATTTTCCTGATGGAACGGCTCGTTCCCCTGCCCCGTCGACATCATCAGCAGATGGCGAATCGTGAGCATTTGCAGCTGCGGCGAATCGGGCGCGTTCTTCGCCTGCTCCGGGAACAAATCGACAATGCGCTCATCCAGGCGGATTTTCCCCTCGCCCGCCGCGATGCCAATCGCCATGGCCGTGAACGTTTTGCTCAAGGAATAGACAGTACGCAGCTGCTCCTGCGTGTAGGGCGGCCAATACGCTTCGTACAGCACCTGATTATGGCGCAGCAGCATCATGCTGACAACGCTGATGTTCTCTTTTTCCAGCCGCTCCAGCAGATTCAGGATGTTTTGACTGTGCAGCCCCATTTCTTCCGGGGTTGTCCGCATCAACTGATTCATGGTTTCCGCCTCCTTCAAATCGCGAAAGAACCCAAAATCGAGGGTGAGCGACATGTTTTTCTCCACGATTTCCGGCACGCGCAGCACCCCGAACCGCCACATCAGCGGGTACACATAGCTCACGCCGCGGATATCCCCCAGCGCCTTCGGGCGGTCGGCATACCCAATTTCCCGTGCGCGCCGGAACGCCAGACAGACACTGCTCCACGAGAGCGTCTTGCTCTTCTCGCGCCGGTCGATGAGCAATTCGCGGTTCGGCTGCCCGTTCTGCCCGATTTTCAGGCAGTAGGTGAACGGCAGCCCCGTCGCGGTGCGAAACGGCATCCCCTGACACGCCACCACCGCGCGCCAGAGTGCCTCTTCCGCGTTCTCCGACGCCCCTTGCAGCGCCCGAATCGCTGCTTCGGCTTCGTTTGTCATGCGCATTTTCCTTTCGCTTCTTTTCCCCATCATAGCACATTTTCCCGTTCCGCGCAAGTTCCTTCTACTATATGCCGAAAATCAATGGGGAGAACAGCCAAAAAACAATACAGAAACAGCAAAAAGGGCTTGACAAGCGCGCAAATTGCGTGTATGATTGTCGCATAAACCGGTGACGGAGAAGAGTACCTGCTTCTCAGTCCGGTACAGGGAGTCGCTGATAGTGGGACGGCGGCGCGGACGGCAGCAGCGAATGGGCTCCGGAGGGTTTGCCCCAAGGTGGGGAGTTGGGGAAGCAAGGGCGTAAGGGCGGATGCATGGAGACATGCGGATGCGATTGCTTTCCATCAGCCGCATCGTAGGGCAGAACGGGAATCTGCACCCGTTATCATGGCAGCGCATATCAAGTGTATGCGGATGAGTGCGCTTTTCGTACAGAAAAGCGAAGCTGAGTGGCACCGCGGGAATACCGCCTCAGTCGGAAACGACTGGGGCGTTTTTTGTTCCAATAAAAAACGACGACTTAGGAAAGGAAGGTACCCCATTATGATGAAGAAGCTGACTGCCCTGCTGACTGCCCTGTTCCTCCTGCTGAGCGCGACCGCCCTTGCGGACGAGGTGATTCACATCGGCATCATCCAGTTCGCCGAACACGGTTCGCTCGACAACTGCCGCATCGGTTTCATCGAAGGTCTGGCCGAAGAAGGCTTCGTCGAGGGAGAAAACGTTGTGTTTGACATTCAGAACGCGCAGGCGGACACCGCCATTTCTGCCCAGATTGCCGATGTCATGGCGGGCAAGTACGACATGATCTGCGCGATTGCGACCCCGGCGGCGATGGCTGCCTTCAACGCCGCGGAGGATGCGGGCATCCCGGTCATCTACACTGCCGTGTCCGACCCGGTCAGCGCCATGCTCGCCGGTGCCGACGGCAAGAACCCCGGCAACATCACCGGCACGAGCGACGCGCTGCCTGTGGAAGCCCAGCTGAAGCTCATCCGCGCGTTGATGCCCGATGCAACGAAGATTGGCATCCTGCATACGACGAGCGAAACAAACAGCGACGCAACCCTCGCCCTCTACAAGGAACTTGCCCCGAACTACGGCTTTGAAATCATCGACAAGGGCATTTCCACCGGCGCTGACCTCCCGATGGCGCTTGACGCACTGCTCCCGCAGGTGGACTGCACCACGAACCTGACCGACAACACCGTCGTCAGCTACCTTGCCGTTGTGCTGGAGAAGTCTGAAGAATACGGCAAGCCCGTCTTCGGCAGCGAAATCGAGCAGGTCATCAATGGCTGCGTTGCGTCCGAAGGTATTGAGTATACCGAACTTGGTCGTCAGACCGGCCGCATGGCGGCGCGCGTCCTGCGCGGCGAAAGCGCCGAGGATATCCCCTACGAGACCATCAGCAATTCCTACCTGTACGTCAACCCCGATGCGCTGGCGGCATACGGTCTGACCGTCCCCGCGGAACTGTCCGAACGCGCCATCGACGTGACGGCAGAGTAAACAAGCCATTTCCTCTTCTTTCCTTCCGGCTGCCTTCCCGCAGCCGGAAGGGTCTTGCATGTCCGGGCTTCCTTCCTATTATTATGTAGCTTCTTTCCCCGCAAACATCCACACAACGAGGTGACTGATTATGACGCTGAACATGCTCATCGGCATTCTGGAGCAAGGGCTCATCTATGGCATTATGGCAATGGGGCTTCTCATCACCTACCGCATTCTGGATTTCCCCGACCTGACCGTCGACAGTTCCTTCCCGCTGGGCGCGGCGGTCTCCGCCACGCTGACCCTCCAAGGCGTTGCGCCGTGGCTGACGCTGCTCATCGGCTGCGCGGCGGGCGGCATCGCCGGGCTGATTACCGGGCTGATTCACGTCAAGTGCCGCGTCCGCGATTTGCTCAGCGGCATCATCACCATGACTGGGCTGTACTCCATCAACCTGCATATCGCCCAGAACAAGGCGAATCTCCCCCTCTTTGGCGGCGATACGCTCTTCCGCAACGCCTTCACGAAGTCGCTGTCCAAGGCGATTTCCCCCTACACCACGCTCATCATCATCTTCCTGATTGTGCTGATTGCGAAAATTCTCCTTGACCTCTTCCTGCGGACGAAGTGCGGCTACCTCCTGCGCGCGGCGGGCGACAACCCGTCCGTCGTCACAACGCTCAGCCGCGACCAGGGCACGGTCAAAATCCTTGGTCTGATTATTGCGAATGCGCTGGTTGCGCTCGCGGGCGCGGTCATGTGCCAGCAGCAGCGTTTCTTCGACATTTCGATGGGCACAGGCACGATGGTCGCCGGGCTTGCGTCCGTCATCATCGGCACAAATCTCTTCCGCCACGCCTCCTTCCTCCGCACCACCACCATGGTGCTGATTGGTTCGATTCTCTACAAGGCGTGTGTTTCGATTGCGATTTCGTTCGGTCTTGACGCGCAGGACATGAAGCTCATCACGGCAGTGCTGTTCCTCGCGATTCTTGTGCTGTCCAATACGCAGAAAAAGAAGGTGCGCATTCATGCTTGAAATGAAGAATATTACCAAAATTTACAATCCCGGCACGGTGCAGGAGACCTGCCTGTTCCGCGATTTTTCCCTCACAATTAACAAGGGCAGCTTTGTCAGCGTCGTCGGCAGCAATGGTTCGGGCAAAACGAGTATGCTCAACCTGCTCTGCGGGTCGATTCCGGTGGATGCGGGGCAAATCCTTATGGACGGGCAGGACATCACCCGCGTGAAGGAGTTCCGCCGCTACCGTCGGATGGGGCGTGTCTACCAGAATCCAGCAATGGGAACGTGCGGGACAATGACGATTCTGCAAAACCTATCGATGGCGGACAACAAAGGCAAACCATTCGGACTGACCCCCGGCACAAACCGCAAGAAGATCGAAGCGTATCGAGCGATGCTGGCGCCGCTGGGTCTGGGCTTGGAGGACAAGATGGATGTGCCCGTCGGATCGCTTTCCGGCGGTCAGCGGCAGACGCTGGCACTGCTGATGGCGACAATGACGCCCATTGATTTCCTGATTCTGGACGAACATACGGCCGCGCTCGATCCCAAGACTGCGGAAATTGTGATGCAGCTGACGAACAAAGTGGTACAGGAGAAGCATCTGACGACGCTGATGGTGACGCACAACCTGCGCCATGCGGTGGAGTACGGCGATCGCCTGCTGATGATGCACCAAGGGCACGTCATCATGGACAAGGCGGGCGACGAGAAGCGCGCGCTGAAGGTGGACGATTTGCTGGACGTGTTTACTTCCATTAGTATCGAATGCGGCAATTAAACGGGGGCAATGCCCCTGTTTTTTTGCAGCTTTACGCGCCTTATTGTTATTTTGCAAATTCCGCGTGTCGCTCCGTCGTGCGCCCGCGTCTCCCTTCCCCCCGCAGCCATGTTGAGTCGCGGGGGATTTTCTCTTTTCCCCCCAACGACAAGAAAATACCCTTGACTCTCGCGAATCAAGGGCTAATAGGAATCCGGCAGCGACTTATCCTCCCGGGCCGTGTCCAGCCAAGTACTTTCAGCACTGGAGAGCTTAACTTCTGTGTTCGGGATGGGAACAGGTGGAACCTCTCCGTCATTGCCACCGGAAATTGTGGCTATTTCGTTAGCTTGTCCCGCACCCTGACAACTGCACATCGAATGATTCTTCAGACCGTTCCAATTAGTTCTCAGTTTTCTGTTTCAGATTTGCTTTCGCTTGACTTCGCATTGCTTTCGCTCCGCTCAGCCATCCTCATTTTCAGCTTTCAAGCGTTAAATGAAGCTTTCGACCGATTAGTATCATCAAGCTACACGCCTTACAGCGCTTCCACCGATGACCTATCTACCTGGTAGTCCTCCAGGGGTCTATTGTGGAGTCTTATTCTTGAGGTGGGCTTCACGCTTAGATGCCTTCAGCGTTTATCCCATCCGCACTTCGCTTCCCTGCTATGCCGTTGGCACGACAACAGTTGCACCAGTGGTGCGTCCATTCCGGTCCTCTCGTACTAGGAACAGCTCCTCTCATGACTCCTACGCCCACGATGGATAGGGACCGAACTGTCTCACGACGTTCTGAACCCAGCTCGCGTGCCGCTTTAATTGGCGAACAGCCAAACCCTTGGGACCTGCTTCAGCCCCAGGATGCGACGAGCCGACATCGAGGTGCCAAACCTCCCCGTCGATGTGGACTCTTGGGGGAGATCAGCCTGTTATCCCCGAGGTAGCTTTTATCCGTTAAGCGACGGCTTTTCCACTCAATACCGCCGGATCACTAAGCCCGACTTTCGTCTCTGCTCGATTTGTCAATCTCGCAGTCAGGCACCCTTCTGCCTTTGCGCTCTTCGAATGGTTTCCATCCATTCTGAGGGTACCTTTGGGCGCCTCCGTTACTCTTTCGGAGGCGACCGCCCCAGTCAAACTGTCCACCTGACACTGTCCATCCTCTGGTTTCACAGAGCTATGTTAGAATTTCAGTAACCGAAGAGTGGTATCCCAACATCGTCTCCACATGAGCCGAAACCCATGTCTCTCAGACTCCCACCTATCCTGTGCATCAGTTACCGAAACTCAATATCAGGCTGCAGTAAAGCTCTACGGGGTCTTTCCGTCCAGTCGCGGGTAATGGGCATCTTCACCCATACTTCAATTTCACCGGGCCCCCTGTTGAGACAGCTCACAAGTCGTTACACCATTCGTGCGGGTCGGAACTTACCCGACAAGGAATTTCGCTACCTTAGGACCGTTATAGTTACGGCCGCCGTTTACTGGGGCTTCGGTTCGATGCTTCGATTGCTCTAACATGTTCCCTTAACCTTCCAGCACCGGGCAGGTGTCAGCACCTATACGTCAGCTCTCGCTTTCGCAGATACCTGTGTTTTTGCTAAACAGTCGCTTGTGACTATTCTCTGCGGCCTGCTCTCGCAGGCACCCCTTATCCCGAAGTTACGGGGTCATTTTGCCGAGTTCCTTAACAAGGGTTCTCCCGTTCGTCTCAGGATTCTCTCCTCGCCCACCTGCGTCGGTTTCCGGTACGGGTACCTTTGGATGTACTAGCAGCTTTTCTCGCCAGCGTGAACTCACTCGCTTCCCTACTGAAATTTCGGTCCGCATCACATCTCAGCTTATAGGATTGCGTACTTCACTACAACCCAACCTCAATGCTTGCACAGGGTTGACCATCACCCTGCTCGAGTTATCCTTCTGTGTCACTGCTTCATTCCATCGGTAGTGCAGGAATCTACACCTGCTGTCCATCGCCTACGACTTCCGTCCTCGGCTTAGGCCCCGACTTACCCTGGGCGGATGAACCTTCCCCAGGAAACCTTGGGCTTTCGACGGGCATGTTTCTCGCATGCCTCTCGCTACTCATACCGGCATTCTCTCTTGTGCAGTGTCCACCGTGCCTCTCGATACGGCTTCTGCCTCTGCACATTGCTCCTCTACCGCGCATCCTTTCAGATGCACCCATCGCTTCGGTGTCACGTTTAGCCCCGGACATCTTCGGCGCACAATCACTCGACCAGTGAGCTATTACGCACTCTTTAAATGTGTGGCTGCTTCTGAGCCAACATCCTGGTTGTCTGTGCAATTCCACATCCTTCTCCACTTAACGTGAACTTGGGGACCTTAGCGGTTGATCTGGGGTGTTCCCCTTTTGCCCGCGGAACTTATCTCTCGCGGACTGACTCCCATGGTCTGCATTGTATGGTATTCGAAGTTTGATAGCGTTTGGTAGGCTTTGTGGCCCCCGCGCACATTCAGTGCTCTACCCCCACCAATGATCCATGAGGCTAGCCCTAAAGCTATTTCGAGGAGAACCAGCTATCTCCGGGTTCGATTGGAATTTCTCCCCTATCCACAAGTCATCCCCGCCTTTTTCAACAGACGTCTGGTTCGGTCCTCCATGGAGCTTTACCTCCACTTCAACCTGCTCATGGATAGGTCACCCGGTTTCGGGTCTACGTCATGCAACTATCGCCCTATTCAGACTCGCTTTCGCTTCGGCTCCGAACCTTCAGTTCTTAACCTTGCTGCATAACGTAACTCGCCGGTCCGTTCTACAAAAAGTACGTGATCGTGCCTTGCTCGCACTTTCACTGCTTGTAAACACAGGGTTTCAGGTTCTTTTTCACTCCCCTCCCGGGGTTCTTTTCACCTTTCCCTCACGGTACTATGCGCTATCGGTCACCAATTCGTATTTAGGCTTGGGAGGTGGTCCTCCCGGCTTCCCACCGGATTTCTCGTGTCCTGCGGTACTCTGGTGTCAGCTCGTCGTTTGACCTTTTCGCGTAAGGGGCTTTTACCCTCTCTGGCGGGACTTTCCAATCCTCTTCTGCTAAGGTCTTCCGTCCTTTTTGCTGATCCACAACCCCGAAGAGCAAGCCCTTCGGTTTGGCCTCTTTCCCGTTCGCTCGCCGCTACTTAGGAAATCATTCTTTATTTTCTCTTCCTACGGGTACTGAGATGTTTCAGTTCCCCGCGTTCCCTCTATTAACCTATTGATTCAGTTAATAGTGACGGGCTGTTAACCCGCCGGGTTTCCCCATTCAGACGTTCACGGATCAATACCTGCTTGCGGTTCCCCGTGACTTTTCGCAGCTTGCCACGTCTTTCATCGGCGTTTGGTGCCTGGGCATCCACCCTGTGCTCTTATTAGCTTGATTTTTTCGTCGCTTGATCCTGAGACCAACTGGTCAACTTTGTATGTGAGATTTTTCTTCCTTATTTCTAAGAAAGTCCTCATTACTCCGTTGCAACTGGTCTTTTTTTTAGAATCATTCTCTGTGCAGTTGTCAAGGTGCAGGCAGCTTCGCTGCGTTTCGTTTTGATTTCTTCCTTTCGGTTTCATCTCAACGGTTCGCTTTGAAACTGTTCAGTTTTCGCTTTCGCGAACCCTGAAAACGATACAGAACTTTTCTTCGCAAACGCAACAGATTTCCTCTTTGACGCTGTGCGTCCTTTGCTGATCCTTCGTTTCCTTCTTCAGCTGCTGACTTTTGTCAGCCCTGCTGTCCTGTGACAGCTCCTTACTGAAAGATGATTGCTCTTCTCTCAGATCGACCTTTAGGATGAAGCTCTGCAGTTTCCTGCTTCGCTTGCTCCTTAGAAAGGAGGTGATCCAGCCGCACCTTCCGATACGGCTACCTTGTTACGACTTCACCCCAGTTATCAGACCTGCCTTCGGCGGCTCCTTCTTACGTTAGGTCACCGACTTCGGGCATTTCCGACTCCCATGGTGTGACGGGCGGTGTGTACAAGACCCGGGAACGTATTCACCGCAGCATTCTGATCTGCGATTACTAGCGATTCCAGCTTCATGTAGTCGAGTTGCAGACTACAATCCGAACTGAGACGTTATTTTTGTGATTTGCTTGGCCTCACGGCTTCGCTTCACTTTGTTTACGCCATTGTAGCACGTGTGTAGCCCAAGTCATAAGGGGCATGATGATTTGACGTCATCCCCACCTTCCTCCAGGTTATCCCTGGCAGTCTCCCTAGAGTGCCCATCTTACTGCTGGCTACTAAGGATAGGGGTTGCGCTCGTTGCGGGACTTAACCCAACATCTCACGACACGAGCTGACGACA
>OHER01000273.1_pt1 | contig 12660 bp, 19 predicted proteins | sample 1567381 | NCBI WGS metagenome assembly OHER01 (sample SAMEA3879600, study PRJEB24766) | human gut metagenome | biome: human-associated habitat; feature: feces | place: USA | collected 1985/1987 | reverse complement strand
GCTATGTCTTCTTTTATGCGGTTTTCAATTTGCGCAATTTATTGTACATTATCGAGATGATTTCTGATTAAATAGCTGCACATTCTCAGTGAAAAGGACAGAACATAAGAAAGCCGATGTATCGCTTCAATCACGATACATCGGCTTTTTGCCAAGTCAATCTTCTATTCCGTGCAGCGAAGTACCCTTCAGGTAACGCCCCATCTCCCCGGACACTACCAGCCCAGCATACTCCATCGGTGCATGGTAAACCAGCCAATCCAAGTCAGCCATCTGGCAGCTTGTGACATTGTAGAAATTCTCCACTTCTTCACAGTCAATTGTGAGAACAGAACCGTCATTGTAGGTAAGTTCCACAACGTTGGTGTTCATATTGTAGATCCCATGAAGCAGTTTCACCATAACGTGTTCCTTTCAAAATTGTGTCTTTGTTTTCAAACAGACTCTTTTCGTGGTGAACCCGTTTCCCAAAAGCTGTACCTCATTCGCCGCACCAATTCCGCACCAAACTGCCATGAAACTATATGAAAATGCATAGAGATATAGGACAGAAAAGTTTCGAAAAATGAGCGATATGAATGTTTATTAAGAATTATGGAGATATGAAAATAGGTAATTTCCAACAATACCTAATTTCATTTGTACTCATTCTCCTTCGATTTTCCTTGATTTTCAAGGGGTTTCAGCGTTTGGTGTCTCGGCTGTTACACCATTTTTACACCATTTCCGCATTTGGATTTATTGGATTTCATCAGACTACACCATTTTGCTGAAATTGCTTGATGGCATAATCCAGCGATTCGGCAGTCACATGAACGTACCGATCCATTGTTGTTTTGATGCTGGCATGACCCAGCAGTTTTTGCAGCACCTTCGGCTGCATCCCGCTTTCGATTGCACGCGTTGCGTAGGTGTGGCGCAGTGCGTGCATACAAAAGTGCTTGATCCCTGCTTCGTTGCAGAGCTTATATAAGTGGGTATCATAGGAACTGTTCTTCGCTGGCTCTCCTGTTCGCCAGTTGATAAAAACAAGATCACGCATGACAAGCTGAGAAGAAACGCCTGTACGTCTGTCTATGTACTCAAGCGTTTTGTCCAGCGTCGGTGACTCCTTTTGCTCCGGGCGGCTGTCCCAAATACCTTTGAGGATTTCATAAGCCCGATCCGTCAACGGTATTGTGCGGTAGCTGTGCTGCGTTTTCGGAGGACCCGCACGCCAATACTGTTCACCGTGTCGAAACTCTAATGTTTTGTTGACCGTGAGCGTGCGCTTTTCAAAGTCAATCGCGTCCCACGTCAGTCCGATCATCTCTCCGGTACGCAAGCCGGTTTCAAGAATCAGCGCGTACTGATTGTAGTTGCGGGAGCGTTTCGCTGTTTCAAGAAACACGCGCTGCTCGTCACGGGTGAGGAACTTAATATCGTCTGTTGCACGAACCGGCTTTGTAAACCGCACACCGTCCATTGGGTGCTTGGCAATCATCATTTTGCCCATAACAGGCTGAATATTGTGGACATACCGCTCCCGACAATTGCGGAGCGTATCAGGGGCTAAATCACCCACAATATTCTCAATCCAGAAATCAAACCATTGATCCACCGTCGTATCGGTGGCTACGAAAACATCCTCGTGCGCATCGGCGTATTTTGATTCTTCAATCCAGTTGCGAGCTTCGGGGAGCTTCGGAAGATACTTCTCATGCCGCTTTCCTGTTTTATCTACGAACCGTGCGTAATATAAACCGTCCTTTCTCTGGCAGATACCCTTACCACATTCTTTGCCTTTTAGATTCTTACCCATAGATTGTATCCTTTCCGCGCTTGCGAAAAAGGACGCACTACTACAAATAAATTATAGCATATAACGTCCTTTTTCTCAAGCCGTTGCGTGAAAAAACTCTCCGCCTATTTGTGAATTTTTCGGAACCTCTTATATCACCAGTTTCTCACTGATGAATTGTTCAAACTCCTTTCGCTTGACCAGTTTCTTTGCGCCGACGAAAAGCACGAACGGGCAGTTGGGCGTTCTCAGCATACTGTCGATCTTGTTGATGCCGATGTTGCTGTATTCTGCCGCCTCCTTGGTGGTCAGTGTCATTTTCAGATGGATCGGAACGGTGCCGGTGCAATTTTCCACGTAAAAACTCCTTTCTTGGGTTTATCAGCCGAGCAGACGAGCCGCCGTTTTCAGATTGTCGGCAGCGGTGCTTTTGCGGAAGCTGTCTCCATCGAACATGATCGGGACGCAGACTTCCATGATGCGGTCAAAAATGCGGCGGTCATCCAGATCGGCAGCTTGCTTCATAACGGAAAGCGGAGTGTTGGTCGTGACGATCATGGGCTTGCCTGTCAGCAGCCGCTTGTCAACCACATCGAATACGCGCTCCTTGCCGAAGCTGGTGTTACGCTCTGCACCCAAATCATCCAGAATGAGGAGGTCGGGGCGCATAAGCGATTTCATGTAATGGTCGCGGTCCGTGCCGAAGCTGCCCTGCATACGGTTGACCACATCGGACATTCCCACAAAGAGGACGGACTCCAGACGGTCAATCAGAGCGTTGGCAATACAGCCAGCGGCATAGGATTTTCCTGTGCCGACGTTCCCGAACAGGAGCAGCCCGATCCCCGCTTTTTTGAACTCGTCCCAGTTCTGCGCGTAGCCTCTCGCCTTTGCAAGCTGGGGCGTTGTAACTGCGGCTGACTCAAACCGCCAGCCAGCGGCGGGCATATCACGGAACGCTTCGCTGCGGAGCATTGTCATATAGGACATTCGCTCGTATTCCCGGCGTTCGGCAGCGCACTTGCACATAACCGGGTGCTTGGTAAAGCCCTGTGCCTGAAGTTCTGCGGGAAAAAACGTTTCTTTCGGCGTGTGGCACTTGCCGCAGTATTTCAGCCCATCAGCGGAATTGATGTAATCGTCTGGCGCGGTGGTGGCAGCGTCAACTTTATCAATTATTTTCGTAAAAATCGGATTCATAGACACTCTCCTTCGTTATCGTCGCAGGTGTAGTTTTTCGCGCTCATGCCCTTGCTGCCCTCGTCCAACCACTTCTTGATGGTGGCGTAATGGTTGGCATAGTGCCTGTCGTTAGAAGCCATGTACCGGAACAGCCGCTCAATGTATTCGGCAGCTTTGCCGGGATAAGCCGTCTCCAGCCGGGAATATTCCTCTCCTGACAGAAAAACATTTTGAAACTCTCCATATCGGCGGCGCGTACTCTCTACTCTTTCGGTCTTACTATGTTCTTTATATTCCTTCGGCGTGGCCTCTCTGCCGATCTGAGCTTCCATGCCGTAATCGCGGAGCGCGTAGTACGGCGGGGATATCACACAGCAATGAACGCTGTCATCAGGCAGAGTTTTCAGGATTTTGAGGCAATCGCCGGTATGAATGATGTCAAGTTGTATGGTGGTGTACCTCCTTGCTCGTTTCATTGAAATGTTGTCGGGTTTATTTGTAAACTTTTCAGCAATACTGTTGATTTTTCTCTCGCGTTGGAGCACAATATCCATTGAAAAGTAGCGTGATAATACCAGCAAGTTTTCAATGGAGGTTGGGTTATGGAAATAAAACGAGATCGCTATTTGAAGAAAATCATCTCCTTTATGTGGGATGGTCAGGTAAAGGTGATTACCGGCATCCACAGATGCGGCAAGTCCTATCTGCTTCGCAATCTGTTCAAGAGTTACCTTCTCGGTGAGGGGGTTGCCGAAGATCATATTCTGTCCTTTGAGTTGGACTTGACCCGTGATATTCGCTATCGCAATCCGTTGGAGCTTGCGGCTCATGTCCGGGAGATCGTGGAACACAGCGCGGACCAATATTATCTCTTTGTAGATGAAATTTAGATGTCTGATGAAGTTCCGAATCCCTACAATCCGGATGGCAAGAAGATCATCTTCTACGACGCGCTCAACGATTTGAAGTCCTTGTCCAACTTGGACATTTATGTGACGGGAAGCAACTCCAAAATGCTGTCCTCCGACATCCTGACGGAGTTCCGAGGAAGGAGCGATGAGATCCGTGTGCATCCGCTTTCCTTTGCCGAATACTACTCGGCTGTCGGCGGCGATAAGCAGGACGCTTTTGACGAGTTTGCAAATCAGAGCATCCTAATCCATAACCTTAAGGACAAGGAGCACCCCAAGGAGCTGCTCACCGAGGATGTGGTGGAGCTTCCGACCACGCCCCTCGACCTTGCCGGATACAAAACCGCCATCACGGAGGCGCTCTACAAGGGCATCAAGCGGAATGTGGAAAGCGAGAAAGATTCAAAAAACGCGCAAGTCGGGTAACGGTCTCCGATGCGGAGCTGTTTACCCGGCTTCTATATTACGGTCTTGCCCACCTTCATCTCAGCCAGGATGAGGTGTGGCTGATGCTAAAAAGCAGACCTGGCAGACCAGCACGGTGGAAAGCATACTACACAACGAGAAATACAAAGGTGCAGCGCTCCTTCAAAAATGCTTCACGGTCGATTTTCTCACGAAAAAGAAAAAACAGAATGAGGGCGAAGTTCCGCAGTACTATGTGGAACACAGCCATGAACCAATTATCACGCCGGAAGAATCCGACAAGGTTCAAGCCGAATTTGAACGGCGCAAGCGGATAAGCCGTCAGTACAGCGGAAAGAGCATTTTTTCCTCCCGAATTATCTGTGGTGATTGCGGTTCATACTTCGGCTCTAAGGTCTGGAACTCAACTTCAAAATACCGCAGGGTTATCTGGCAGTGCAACGGCAAATTTAAGGGTGAGCACAAATGTGAGACGCCACACCTGGACGAGGAAACCATCAAAGCACGGTTCGTGGCAGCCCTTAACGCTGTTATCGACAGCAAGGACAACATCCTTGAGGATTGCCGATTGATGCAAGCCACTCTGACAGACTGTACAGGCATTGACACAGAAATCGAGAGTCTGCTTGAGGAGATCGAAGTTGTAACCGAACTCACAAAACGCTGCATAGCGGAAAACTCACAGATGGCACAAAACCAGGAAGAATACGCTGCCCGGTACAATGGGTTTGTGGAGCGGCACGAAAAAGCCAAAGCACAGCTTGAGCAGCTCCGATCCACAAAGGCAGCACGGGAAGCCCAGGCAGATGCCATCGGAGCTTTCATGTTCGAGATGCAGGAACTGGACACCCTCACCGAGTTTGACGAAAAGCTCTGGTTGACAGTCATTGACACAGTGACCGTTCACGCCGACGGACGAATGGCCTTCAAATTCCGAGGTGGTAAAACGCTCACTTCTTATTGACAATTCTCTAAATATGCTGTATAATCGGTATATACCGGAAAACAAAGGAGGACGTGTCCATGCCAAGACCGCCACGGTGCCGTCGGATTTGTGGGATACCACAAGTTGATACCTTCTGCCCCAACGGGTGCGAGAATACCGAGCCGATCCTGCTGACGCTGGACGAATACGAGGTCATCCGGCTGGTTGACTTGGAGCAGCAAACCCACGAGCAGTGTGCCGCACAAATGGACATTTCCCGCTCTACCGTGCAGGAGATTTACGAAGTCGCACGGCGCAAGATCGCAGCGTGTCTTGTCCACGGGAAATCGCTGCACATCACAGGGGGAAACTACCGCATCTGCGGAGGACAGGAGGCGACCCGCTGCGGCCACTGCTGCCGGATGCAGAGAGCCAACACAGAAAAATCCAACAAAAAATGCGAAGGAGATTCCATTATGAAAATTGCAGTTACCTATGAAAACGGTCAAATCTTTCAGCATTTCGGTCACACCGAGCAGTTCAAGCTTTATGAAGCTGTGGACGGCAAAATCACTCATGCGAAAGTCGTTGACACCAACGGCAGCGGTCACGGCGCACTGGCAGGCTTCCTGATGCAGCACGGCGTGGACACTTTGATTTGCGGAGGCATCGGCGGCGGTGCGCAGGCAGCTCTGGCCGAAGCGGGCATCAAGCTCTACGGCGGTGTCAGCGGGGACGCTGACGCAGCGGTGAGCGCATTGCTCAGCGGAAATCTGGGCTACGATCCCAATGTTCACTGTGACCACCATGACCACGAGCACGGCGAAGCTGGTCACACCTGCGGTGACCACGGCTGCGGCAAGCATAGCTGCCATTGATATGGAACGCACACTGACACAACTTCCGTTCTGGTCATCCTTGACCGAACAGGAGCAAGAAACGCTGCACCGAAGTGCCCTTGTCCGTCATTATGAAAAGGGCGCGTTCATACACAGCAGCGACAACGAATGTCTTGGAATGCTGTTCGTCCTTTCCGGTGAAATTCGCACCTTTCTTCTCTCCGAGGAAGGGCGAGAAGTCACATTGTTCCGGCTGTATCCGGGCGAATTATGCGTGCTTTCTGCCTCCTGTGTGATCAGTCAGATCACCTTTGATACGCAAATGACCGCAGGACCGGATACGGAGGTTCTGATTATCCCTGCAAATGTCATTGCTGCGCTCAAGGAGAAAAATCTTCATGTCCGCTGCTTCCTCTATGAGCTGGCAACGAAACGGTTTTCTGATGTGATGTGGGCGATGCAGCAGATCATGTTCAAGGGATTGGATCGGCGGCTGGCAGAATTTCTCCTTGCCGAAGCGGAGCGTACCGGCTCCGACACGATACGCATGACCCATGAGCAGATCGCCCAGCACATCAGCTCGGCACGGGAGGCAGTGGCACGGATGCTCAAAAGCTTCTCGGAGGACGGACTGGTGGAGCTGAAGCGTGGTGCAATCACGCTGCGGGATAAGAACAGACTAAATCGTCTAAAATAAAAAGAAATGTGACTTTGTTACAGAACGGAATCATAATTCCGATATAATGAAAACAGAAAAACTGAAAGGAGCATCGACCATGAAAGAATCGAAATACGCAGGTACTCAAACCGAAAAAAATCTGATGGCTGCCTTTGCCGGTGAGTCCGAGGCACGCAACAAGTACACCTATTTTGCATCCAAGGCCAAGAAGGAAGGCTACGAGCAGATCGCGGCGTTGTTCCTCAAAACCGCTGACAACGAGAAGGAACATGCTAAGCTGTGGTTCAAAGAACTGAACGGCATCGGCGACACTGCCGAAAATCTTCTCTCCGCCGCTGAGGGCGAGAACTACGAGTGGACGGATATGTACGACGGCTTTGCCAAAACCGCCGATGAGGAAGGTTTCCATGAGCTGGCCCAGCGTTTCCGCCTGGTCGCCGCCATTGAAAAGCACCACGAGGAGCGCTACCGTGCCCTGCTGCACAATGTGGAGATGGCGGAGGTCTTCGCCAAGAGCGAGGTCAAGGTGTGGGAGTGCCGCAACTGCGGTCACATCGTCGTGGGCGAGAAGGCCCCGGAGGTTTGCCCCGCCTGCAACCATCCCCAGAGCTATTTTGAAATTCACGCAGAAAACTATTAAAGAAAGAAAAGGAGAATTATCATGGAGCAGAAGTTTTACATTTGCAAGCATTGCGGCAACATCATTGCCAAGGTCAAGGACACGGGCGTTCCCGTCATCTGCTGCGGTGAGCCGATGAGCGAGATCGTTCCCGGCACCACCGACGCCGCCGTGGAGAAGCACGTCCCTGTCTGGACGGTGGAAAACGGCATCGTCCATGTCAAGGTCGGCTCCGTGGAGCATCCCATGCTGCCGGAGCACTACATCGAGTGGGTGTCCCTCCACACCAAGCAGGGCAACCAGCGCAAGGAACTGCATCCCGGTGAAAAGCCGGAGGTCTGCTTCGCTCTCTGCGAGGGCGATGAGGTCGAGGCGGTCTACGCCTACTGCAACCTCCACAGTCTGTGGAAAGCGTAATTCACCTTCTTAAAATCCGGTGCTCAAAAAGCACCGGATTTTTTTATCAATGTAACCTCGTCACAGAAAAAGACTTTGTCCTGCGGTATGATAAAGCCACAATCAAGAAAGAGGTGGCGAACATGAAAATCAAGCTCAATCCCGATCAGGAGATTGTCAATACCATCCGGGAAGGACTCAAGCGCACCGGCGGATACTGTCCCTGCCGCAGAGAACGCACAGAGGCAACCAAATGTATGTGCCAAGAGTTTAAGGATCAGATTGCCGATCCTGATTTCGAGGGCTACTGCCACTGTATGCTCTATTACAAATCCTTGCAGGATTAAGGGAGGAACGCTATGCCGTCAAAGAAACTGGCCGCCATAGATAAGACGCGGTGCGTCGCCTGCTGTGTGTGTGAAAATACCTGTCCACTAGGGGCTGTCAAGGTGCGCTGCGGCTGCTACGCCGCTGTGGAGGCGGAACGATGCGTAGGCTGTGGCAAGTGCGCAAAGCTCTGCCCCGTCGGCTGCATTGAGGTGAAAGTGAGGGCTGACGCATGAAAGCAAAGCATTGGTACGATTACCTGTGGGTATATGCCATCATCTATTTTGCACTGGGCTTTTTCAATATCCTGTTTGCTTGGCTGGGCATGATCGATTTTCTTCTGCCGCTGTTCTTAGCCATCTTCGGCGGAAACAAATTCTTTTGCAACCACCTCTGCGGACGGGGTCAACTGTTCAACAAGCTGGGGACAGACCTTAAATGCTCCCGCTGCAAGCCCACGCCCCGCTGGATGTCCTCCAAGTGGTTCCGTTACGGTTTTTTGCTCTTTTTCCTGACGATGTTCGGCAACATGGTGTTCCAGACCTATCTGGTCGCTGCCGGTACCGCATCCCTGCGGGAGGCCATTAAACTGTTCTGGACCTTCCGTGTGCCGTGGGACTGGACTTACACAGCCGGGACGGTCACTGATTGGGTGGCGCAGTTCAGCTTTGGCTTTTATAGCCTCATGCTGACCTCTCTGCTGCTGGGTCTGATCGTTATGGTGCTCTACAAGCCCCGTACATGGTGCGCCTTTTGCCCCATGGGAACCATGACGCAGGGTATTTGCAAGCTGAAAAACAAAGAATAATTAAGGATAACAGAAAGGAGCCTTTCTCATGACTGAACTGAAAATTACTGCTGCGAATTTTGAAAACGAGGTACTGCGTTCCGACAAGCCCGTCCTGCTGGACTTCTACGCCGACTGGTGCGGACCGTGCAAAATGCTCTCTCCTATACTGCATGAGCTTGCCGAAGAAAAAAGCGGTACGCTCAAGGTGGGCAAGGTCAATGTGGACGAGCAGATGGAGCTGGCGATGCGTTTTCAGGTATCCAGCATCCCGATGCTGGTCGTATTCAAGGATGGAAAGGCCGTTGCCAAATCGGTGGGCTATCGTCCTAAGCCGGAGATCGCCGCAATGGTGGAGGGCGTAAGATGAAAGTTGTGATCGTAGGTGGTGTGGCGGGCGGTGCTTCTGCCGCTGCCCGCATCCGCCGTTTGGATGAACACGCGCAGATCATCATGATCGAGCGCAGCGGTTATGTATCCTATGCCAACTGCGGCCTGCCGTATTATGTGGGCGGCGTGATCAAGGAGCAAGAAGAACTGACGCTCCAAACTCCGGAGAGCTTCTGGGACCGCTTTCGCATTGATGTGCGGGTACGGCAGGAAGTAACTGCGATCAATCCCACAGAGAAAACCGTCACCGTCCACGCACTGGACAGCGGGAAGATCTATACGGAAACCTATGACAAGCTGCTTCTCGCACCCGGCGCAAAGCCGACGGTTCCTGCGCTTTCCGGCGTCAGCAGCGAGCGTGTTTTCACGCTGCGCACCGTGGAGGACGCCCTCCGCATTAGACGCTTTGTAGAGAATCAGAAGCCGAAAACCGCTGTTTTGGCTGGCGGCGGCTTTATCGGTCTGGAAATGGCGGAAAACCTTGTGGAGATGGGCGTTTCGGTTACCATTGTTCAGCATCCGAAGCAGCTATTAGCGCCGCTGGATGCGGACATGGCGAGCTTTATCCATGCGGAAATGCGCGGACACGGCGTGGCTCTGCGGTTGGGTGAAACCGTCACCGGATTCCGGCAGGACGGAGATTCCGTGCTGACCCTGTTGGAAGAAAGTGAGCCGCTGCATTCGGATATGGTGCTGCTGGCCATCGGTGTTACCCCGGATACGCATTTGGCAAAAGAAGCCGGACTCAGGCTTGGCATTCGTGGCAGCATAGCTGTCAACGAGCGGATGGAAACCTCCGTGCCGGACATCTATGCTGTGGGCGATGCCGTAGAGGTCACCCATTTCGTGACCGGGCAGAAAACGCTGATCTCGCTGGCAGGGCCTGCCAACAAGCAGGGGCGCATTGCCGCTGACAATATCTGCGGCGGAAGCAGCCGCTTTACCGGCTCTCAGGGTTCGTCTGTTCTGAAACTGTTTGGCTTGACAGCGGCCTCTACGGGAATCAATGAGAAGGCAGCGCAGACAGCAGGGATCGCTTACGACAAAGTCGTACTGTTCCCGGCATCCCACGCTACCTATTATCCCGGCGCACAGTCTATGGCAATGAAGGTGCTGTATGAAAAAGAAAGCCTGCGACTGCTGGGTGCGCAGATCGTTGGCGGCGACGGTGTGGACAAGCGCATTGATGTACTGGCAACGGCCATTCGCGCAAAAATGACAGCTCTGGAATTGACGGAGCTTGACCTATCCTATGCGCCGCCCTATTCCTCTGCCAAAGACCCGGTCAATATGGCCGGTTTTATGATCGAGGATTTGGAGAGCGGGAAGGTGCGGCAGTTCCATTGGAATGATGTTGAGGACTTGCCTTGCAATGGCAGTGCGACGCTGCTGGATGTCCGTACGGAAGGCGAATATCGGCGTGGGCACTTGAATGGATTCCGCAATATTCCGCTGGACGATCTGCGGGAGCACTTGGACGAGTTAGAACGGGACAAGCCTGTTTATGTGAATTGCCAGACAGGGCTTCGCAGTTATCTGGCCTGCCGGCTTTTGACGCAGTACGGTTTCACCTGTGCCCATCTTTCCGGCGGATACAGCTTTTATCAGGTCGTAACACAAGAGCGGCAGACAGCGCGGAGCGCCTATCCCTGCGGGATGGAGAAGCTATGAGTGAAAATCTATTTGGTTTGACGGTTGCGACAGATAAAGGCTTGGATGATCTGCAATGCCAGCGCCTTTTAAGTGAAAATCGCAGGTATCAGGAAGTCATGCTGCAATACCGCTGTGCGCTGAAAGCGCTTGAAAGCAGGTTGGAAATTCTGAACGAAGAGTTTTCATTGCAGCATGATCGCAATCCGATAGAAAGTATGAAAAGCCGCTTGAAGTCGCCGTCCAGCATTATGAATAAGATGCAGAAGCGCGGACTTCCTCTGGATTTTCAGACCATGCAGGCAAATATCATGGATGTTGCCGGTGTGCGTGTGATCTGCTCTTTCGAGGAGGATGTGTTCTTTTTGGCAAAGTGCTTAAAAGGTCAGTCTGACATTGAAATCATCACAGAGAAAGATTATATTTCACACCCTAAGCCAAATGGCTATCGCAGTCTGCACCTGACGATCCGGTTGCCGGTATTCTTTGCGGAAAAAGAGATCCATGTGCCGGTGGAGATACAACTACGTACAATCGCTATGAACTTCTGGGCAAGCCTTGAGCATACCATCCGCTATAAGAAAAACTTGCCGATAAATACTGAAATCGAAACTGAGCTGAAAGAGTGCGCCGATTCCAGCAGAGAGTGGGACAGCAAAATGGAAAGATTATTGCATTTGATGCGCTAAATAGGCTAATTTGGAACTCTTTTATGTTGCGTATCAAACTGCACCCCTTTAAAACGAAAATGCACCCCCTCTGAACCGTAATTGCACCCCCTTACACGGTTTCTATCAAAATTAGAGTCATTTGTCGAAAGAGACAAACAAGGCTAAAAAGCTTGTTTGTCTCTTTTTTATCCCACAAATAATCAAATATTATGTGTTTTGGAGCGATTTTAATAGAAAATCGCTCCGTTTTTATGTTTAAATCAAAGATCAACTCACCAGATAATTGATATCTTCCACCCCCTTCGAGTGTTCAAATGAAGACAGCGAAAACGCAAAAACATCTCTATTGTCTTGTCTTCACACCACAGGAATATTGCTGACCGATGTGCGGAGTGCGAATTGATCCTTGATCCGCAGTCCGTTCTTCCTGATTTCCTCTGCCCAATTTCCCCGGGCAAGCAGGGTCACATCCTTTCCGGCGCGCAGCAGATTTCTTGCCATATTGCATCCCAAAACGCCCGCACCATATACCAGAATTTTCATTTTCTGCCTCCAAATCTGATCTTTACAATCTGCATCTTCATCATTCCGTCACCGACCCTGGCGAGAAAACGGAAAAATCCGCTGACGGATGGGTCTTTCAAATCGGTGTAGCCCAGCATATAGCCCCGACTCGTGACCTGCAAGCGGCTATCCCACGCACTGATCTCTTGGGGAGCGTCCGAAACCGCAAAATATGCGCCGACATCCTTGATCTTTGCACTCTTGAGCCATGTCTTGGCGATCATCTTCACCGCTGTCCGATTCGCAGCGTCAAACACCAGCACACCGCCGGGGAAGGCGTCTGCCATACCCTGCACAAGAGCTTTGACCTGCTCGGTCAGGAAGTAATAGAACACGCCGGAGGCAAAGAATACCGCGCCGCCCGATGCATCGATTTTTGCAAACCACTCAGTATTATTCAAATCGCAGGGGATATTTTCCTCACGCTCCCCGGCGGGCAAAAGCTCGTCACGCACGGCTATGACATCGGGAAAGTCCAGATTGTAAATTTTACAGCTGCCGTTGTCGCAGCTTC
>OHER01000263.1_pt1 | contig 13019 bp, 9 predicted proteins | sample 1567381 | NCBI WGS metagenome assembly OHER01 (sample SAMEA3879600, study PRJEB24766) | human gut metagenome | biome: human-associated habitat; feature: feces | place: USA | collected 1985/1987 | reverse complement strand
AAAGAAGACGACTCCTGCGGAGGGCTAACTCGCTTTCGCTCGCTATTGTTTCACAACCTTATTAATATTTTCTCGAAATATTGAGTTTAGTCGCTTTCAAATCCTGGGGAGCGGACGGGAAGTTTTGAGTAACTCGGGTTTGAGAATACGGATTTTTTAATATATTTATTTGAATACTCACCCTTTTCGAGCAATTTTTTGAGCAAATTTTCTCTGGTTACAAGCGGGTGTGCTATATCCGCCACGTCGGGCTCTCTGTCGCAAAGTTGCGTCCAAACCGACGCTTCCATTGTCCAAGCGTATGTTTCTTCATTAAGAGAGTCAAACTCGTCCTGATGAAGTGCTTCGTGTGCCAAAACTGCCGCAATTGCCGCTGCGGGAGCATCCGCATGTTTATGGTTAATATAAATAAACAATGTGCCTTTTTGTCTCCAGCCGAGTGCGTCAAAAGTCGAATATTCACGCTTGATTTCGCCGAGATTTTTGAAAGTAATCTGCATCGGCTTATGGGTCAAGTTATTTCCTAAAATTGCGTCATAGGAAAATTTTCCCGCGGTAGTTTTCAAAAGTTCGAGAGCCTCAATAATTCTGTCTTCTTTTGTAATTTTTTTGTATTTTTTTTGAAGTTGGTCGCTATCGTAAGAAAGGATGTCCGACTGAACCTGTTTGCCGAGTTCCTGTTTTGCAACGTCCAAATGGGATTGCGTGGGTGCACCTTTGCCAAACTGTCGCATCATTTTTGTAGGAGGTACGGAGGTTTTTGACTTAGGAGCGGACGCTTGTTTGAAAAACGCGCTGTATTCGTCAAAATTACCGTCTCTTTTGAGTTTGTTCTGCAAAGCAACGAGTTCGCTTGTAGAAGAATTGAGTGCGGAATTTCTTTCAAGCATTTGAGACCAAACCGCAATTTGAATTTGTTCAGCCGCTTCCGTGTCGCTGTCGGTTTTGTCCTTGCTGACGAGCGCTTCTCTTGCCAAAGTCGGTGCAATTGCTGCTGCGGGGGCATTTTGATATTTTGAATTTACGAAAATTTCGTATTTTCTGCCGACAAAAGTTCCGTAAGCATCGGAATTTTTGTGCTTACTGTCTTTGGAAAAATCTTTGAAAGATATTTTAATTGGGGATTTTGTTTTGTTTGTGCCTTGAATTGATTTGTAAGAAAAATCGCCCGCAGTACCTTTCAAAAGTTCGCATGCTTCAATCAATCTTGTGCTTGAAGTTATTTCTTTGTAACGTTTTTTCATTTCCTTAGTGACAATAATCGCTTTTGGCGCGAGCATTTGTGAGGCGGAAAGTTCGCCTTGAGGCTCGTTTTTAGGTGCCGAAAAAATCGTATCTTCTTCCAGCGCAATCTGCGGAACTGCCCTCGGGGTTGCAAACTCCACTTTTCTTTGCGAACCGTAATACTGTCCGTACATATTTTCCGACTGCGCAAAACCTTGTGTTGCAGCGGCAGTCATCAATATTGAAATTAATAATAATCTTTTCACTTTGTTCTCCATAAAAACATTATTACTTATTTTTTTTATAAGGACAAATTTTAGGGTTTCAAAATAAAAAAATTTACAAAAATACAAGCACGGATAAACTGTGTTATAATTAATTTGTTTTATAATCAAATTAAGTGTAAATGGGTAATTATGACACAGAGTTTCGACGATAATCTGTATTTGATAGATTTAAGCTACTTAAGTACTCCGTCTGAAGTCGTATATGATTTAAGCACGATTTTGGATACGGACCTTGCAAAAAACCAAAGAGTAAAACTTAAACTCGGAAATGTTGAGTTTAACAAATCGCAATTGTTGAGTATAAAATCGCTCATAGAAAGTATCAACTCGACACTTGCAATCGTCGACAGCGACTCTGAAATCACCAAAAATTCAGCAATTTCAATCGGTTTGGTCTACCAAAAATCGGAAGATAATCCCGAAAACTCGGAAAATCCCGAAAATAACACGAATAATATCGAATTAATTGAGCCCCAATTTACACAAAGCGAAGAACTTCAAGGTTTTCCGCAAAATAATGTCGAACCTCAAGTCGAAGAAAAGAAAATCGGCGGAACTTTTGAACTTCAGCCGCAAATGCAGGACGACACTCCGATTGTTCAGAGTTTTGAGCAAGGTTTTGCAAACAATAACTGGGCAAAACCCGAAATTCAAGACCTTATGCAAACTCCGAATACAAACGCAAATTACGAAACAACAACTCCCGAAACGCTTGAAGAACAACTCGAGGACAGAAACTCGGAAATTTTGTCGGAATTAATCGGCGAGCCGAAAGACATAGATATTCCGACCGAACATAAACAAGAATTTCAACAAATTGAACAACCCGAGGAAATCCCCTCTGAATCCCAAGAAACAGAAGAAAATACAGAGGGCTGCAATTCTCAAGAAAACCAAGAACCTCAAGAAACACAGGAAAACCAAGAATTTCAAGGTGTTTCTGAACAACAGGAAAATAACGAAACCGAAAACACTCAAGAAATTTCGGAAAACGTTGTTGATAGCGAAAATCAAGAAAATACGGAATATTCTGAAAATTCTGAAAACACAGAAGAACAACCCGTTCAAAATGAAATCGAAAATGAGGCTGAAAATCAACCTGCACCTCAGCCGACAAATCACGATATTACAATTAGAGAAGAAAAAGATTTTGATTTTGAACAAATAGATGAGCCTATCCATGATGCAAGCGCGTTGCAATCACTTGCCGATATTCCGCTTGATATTCCGAATGAAAAAGAAATTCAGAATGAACTCGACGTTATTTACAGCAACACGGAGAGAAAACTCGACGATGTGTTTGCAAAAACAGGCTTAAAAGAAGAAAAGTTCCAATCCATTAAGGAAACCGCGCACGCGGAAGAAAGGGAATATACGCAATACGATTTTGAAATTGAAGCATTCCCGACAAAATATCTTAAACAAACAATTTGCGCAGGACAGTTTATTTCCTTTGAGGGAAATTTGGTTATTATAGGTGACTGTCACGAAGGTTCAGAAATTGCCGCAGCTGGCGATATAACCGTTTGGGGCGAACTTTCGGGAAGTGTTCATGCGGGCAAAAACGGAAACGAAAAATCCAAAATTCGTGCTTTGCACCTGAATGCAACCCAAATCAGAATTGCAAACTGTTACGTTAAGAGAAAAACACCTTTGAATACGGACATTCCGACTCCCGATGAAAAAATCGTTCCGGAAGAAGCAAAAATTTCAAAAGGTGAAATCGAAGTTTATAAAATATTCAAATATACATAGGAGTTAAAATGAAAAAAATATTAGTTACAGGCGGCGCAGGCTTTATCGGCAATTGCTTTGTAAGACACATTTTGAAAAAATATCCCGATTACAAAGTAATCAACCTTGATGCGTTGACTTATGCGGGAAATATCGCAAACCTTGATGACGTAAAGGATAACCCGAATTACACGTTCGTTCACGGTGATATTTGTGATAAGAATTTGGTTGCTGATTTGATGCCCGAAGTTGACACAATTGTTAACTTTGCGGCAGAAAGCCATGTTGACCGTTCTATTACAGGTCCCGAAATTTTTATCGACACAAACGTAAAAGGAACGTTGAACCTTTTGCAAAATGCCAAAAACGCAGGCATTGACAGATATTTGCAGGTTTCAACAGACGAGGTTTACGGTTCTTTGGGCAAAACAGGTTATTTCTATGAAACAACTCCGATTGCACCGAACTCACCTTATTCCGCGTCAAAAGCAAGCGCAGATATGCTTGTTCGCGCTTACCACGAAACATACGGAATGCCGACATTGAACACTCGTTGTTCAAACAACTACGGACCTTATCAGTACCCCGAAAAACTCATTCCGTTCTTCATTTCGTTGCTTTTGAAAGGCGAAAAAGTTCCTGTTTACGGAGACGGATTGAACGTTCGTGACTGGTTATACGTGTATGACCATTGCGAAGCAATCGACGTTGTTCTTCACAAGGGTAAAGTCGGCGAAGTTTATAATATCGGCGGTCACAACGAAAAGACGAATATGGAAATTACGCACCTTATCCTTGAAGCAATGGGCAAAGACGAAAGTTCAATCAAATACGTACAAGACAGACTCGGTCACGACAGAAGGTACGCTATCAGTAACGATAAAATCACATCGGAACTCGGTTGGAAACCGTCATTGACCTTTGAAGAAGGCATCAAAATTACAATCGACTGGTACCTTAATCACCAAGACTGGATTCAAGCGATTTTGGACAGACAAAAAGCAATGGCGTAATTTCGACGCAATTGAGATAAAAATTACAGTAAAAAGATGTCTTTCGGGGCATCTTTTTTGCAATTTTATGAAACAGATTCTTCGGGTGCTGTCGTCTTGGATTTCCTTTACAAAAGAAAGATACTTCGGCTAAAGCCTCAGAATGACATGAAATATATTGTCATTTCGAGTTGAAATCATCTTCTAATCATGTCATTGCAAGGGTTTTCAACTGACGGGCATGTAAAAAATATTATTAAGAAATGTAAACTTGCCCCGAAAAATCGCAGGTGGAAAATCCGATTACAAGACAGTTTAGAAATGGTAATTTTTACACTAATTGTTTTTTTAAAATAAACTGTAATTAAGAATTGAAAAGGGTTTCCAAATATGTTACAATTGTAGTAGGGAAACTTCCCGACGACAACTGAATAGATGTTTCCCTTGAAGGAAATTATGAACGCGCTGTTCCCGGAAATCCAATCTGTCTTCCAAAAAATAGCCGTCCGATTAGCAATCACAATTTTTGTCACGGTTATTTTTTTAGGGGATAGTTTATACTTTTCGGGCAATCCGGACATCGCTCACGCAAGTTCTGTTGCAGTTGTTCAAACTGCCAACCCTGAAGAATACAGAGAAGCACTCGTTGCCGCTCAAAGAAAACTTTGGGCTATATCTCTTCAAAGAAGATACGGAAAAGCCTATGCCAACAACATCAAAGACGGTGTTGTCCATATTCGTTTAACAAAATATTTGAACGGAAAACCGTTAAAAATCAACGTAATCGAAGTAAATTCAAGAATTAACCCCGATATCAAAATCGCGCCGATTATGGCAGGTCAAAAACTTGCAAGGAAATCGACCGTCGTTAACATGGCACAAAGAAACAACTCCTTTGCCGCAATCAACGGTTCTTACTTCAAGCCCCAAACAGGTGTTCCTCTCGGAATTTTAATGATAGACAAAAAGATTTTGACAGGCCCTATCTACGACAGAGTCGCACTCGGAATTACGGATACTGGCTACAAGATGGACAGAGTTTCTTTAAATTCAAATCTTATCTACCTTGACAAACAACTTAAAGTAAACAATATAAACCAGCCCAGAACGCTTTCAACAGACGTTTTAATCTATACGGAAGAATGGGGCACAACCTCTCCGCAAACCCCGAAATACGGTTTGCAAATAGCCGTATCGGACGGAAAAATCATTGCGCGTTCTCACTCTCCGTTAACCATTCCCGAAAACGGATATGTAATTTCTGCACCCGAAAAGAAACTCAACGAATTTTTCTCGGATACGGAAGCGTCAAGGAAAATCGTTAAAAAGAAAAGAGATACCGAAATTTATCTCGATATCAAGACAAATCCCGACTGGGATGATGTAAACCATATCATCGGCGGCGGTCCGTTCCTCGTAAAAGACGGAAACATTTTCGTTGACTACGTTGAAGAAAAGTTCAAGCCAATTACGGGCAGAAACCCCAGAACCGCAATCGGTTACACAAAAGAAGGTAACTTCATTATGGTTACAATCGACGGTCGCGAAGAAACTTCTGTCGGGGCTGGACTTTACGAACTTGCAAAAATTATGAAGAGTTTCGATTGCCAATACGCAATGAATCTCGACGGCGGCGGTTCAAGCACAATGCAAATTAACGGTCGCATTGTCAACAACCCCTCTATCAAAGGCGGTATTGCCGTCAGCAACGCACTCGCACTTTCAACATCTACCGAAAAAATTACTTACGCAAAATAACACACATATCTGCCGTTAAAAGACCGTCTGAGCCATACAGACGGTCTTTCTTTATGTAAATCCAAATATATCTTTGCTTATGCTTTTTCTGCTTTTTCTTTTTCTTGTTGTTCCATCAAAGCCAAGGTTTCTGCGTGGATATCAACTTCCTTGCCTGCCTTTTTGGCTTCTCTGAGTTCTCTCAATTTATCTGCCGAAAGAACAACCAATTCCATTCTGCCTTCTGATTCTTTTGACAAAGTCTTTTTGATATCAGTCGGGTAAATGTCGTAATTTGAAGGAACATCACCGTTTACAATTCTCATTTCAACATGTTCGATGTGTTCTTGAACCATTCTCGGATATTCGGGGTGAACTTTAAGCCATTCGGAATAAGACATATTTCCTCTGGGGTTGTTGCAAGCCGCACATTCTGCGAGATAGTTAGATGTGTTGTTCGGACCGCCGAGTGATTTCGGGTGAACGTGTTCTGCCGTTGTCATTGCCGTTGAGAACATTCTGTGGGCGAAAGCTCCAGGTTTTTCGGAATATTTTTTGTAAATGCTTGCAACTGCTGCCTTATTTTCGGGCAAGTTCATTGCAACATTTTCAATTTTTCCGTAATCTTCTTCTGATAAATCGCCTTTCAAGCCTTGCATCATCGTTGTAAATTGGATTCTGTCAAAGGCGTCGCCTTTTTCAATACCTTTGATTGTAGTTTGAATGTACTTGCTCAAAGGTGCGTCATAACCGGCGATTTCTGCACTCTTAACGTAAGTTTCGCCCAAAACACTTTTGCAGTATTTGTCAAAATACTTAGGAAGGTTCTTTTCTGTTTCCTTGATACCTTCCGCAAAGTCTTTGTCCGTTCCCTTTACGGCATCCGCAATCATAAAGCATGCGGTTCTTTCAGCCGTTCTTAAATACTTCTCTTCTTCGTTGATAACTTTTACCAAATCATCCCCTTTGGGTCCGATAAGGCGTTGTTCGTGTTTATAGATGTCTTGCTTTCTAAGCATGATGTCGCCGCAGCAACAACATGGTACATCCGCAATCTTCTTGAATGCAAAGTTAGATGTGCTGCAATTATGACCCTTAAAGGAAATTCCGCCAAGGAAGTATGATTTCAAAGCACCTTTATCGTCGTTAAAAGCAGGGGCCTTTACTTCGATAGGATTTGAAACTTTCGTGTCTTGCGCTTTCGACTGATTGTTAAAATTAACATTGTTTGCTGCCGAAATGGAATTAATCATCATACTTGTAACACACTTTCTTACACACTCTGTGCTGATATAATTCTCCTCAATTCATGAAATTGCCTGTTTTGTCTGACTTGTTAAGAAATGTTAACGAATAAATAATCTTATTCGTTAAAACTGCCTGTCGGGGAATAAACAAAATCTTCAAACTATTCAATAAATAAAGGAGTTTAGAAAAACAGGAGAATAATATGTTTTGTTTTCAATGTGAACAAACGGCAAAAGGACAAGGCTGCACGACCGTCGGTGTTTGCGGCAAAAAGCCCGATACGGCCGATTTGCAGGATGAATTGGTAAGTGCGCTCGTCGAACTTGCTTTATATGGCGAAAAAAATGAAGAGAATACAAATCTTATAATTGACGGATTGTTTACAACGGTTACGAACGTCAGTTACGATAACGCGGTTATCGGAAAATTGGCGGAAAAAGTTCGCTCGAAAATCAACGGTGAAAACTGTTTCAACATAAAAAAATTGTGGAGTTCAAACGAAGATATCAGAAGCTTAAAATCCTTGGCATTATTCGGTTTAAAAGGAATGGCGGCTTATGCTCATCACGCAAGAGTTTTGGGCTATGAGGACAAAACCGTCAACAACTTCTTCTTTGAAGCGTTGCAGTCGATTGCGACTATGACAGATGAAGATGAATTGGTACAATTGGTTTTAAAAGTCGGTGAGATAAATTTCAAATGCATTGAACTTTTGGACAGAGCAAACACGGAGACATACGGTGTTCCCACTCCGACAAAGGTCTCGACAAACATTGAACCTAAGCCTTTTATAATTATTTCGGGGCATGATTTGCGCGATTTGGCTTTGCTTTTGGAGCAGACAAAAGACAAGGGTGTGAACGTCTACACTCACGGGGAAATGCTTCCTTGCCACGCTTATCCCGAACTCAAAAAATATCCTCATTTAAAGGGGCATTTCGGAACGGCTTGGCAAAATCAACGTGTGGAATTTGACAATGTTCCCGCGGCGATTTTGTTCACGACAAATTGCATTATGCCTGTAAAAGACAGTTACAAAGACAGGGTTTTCACGACTTCAGTAGTCGGTTATCCCGAAGTTGTTCACATTGATGAAAATAAGGATTTTTCACCCGTTATAAAAAAAGCCCTCGAACTCGGAGGTTACAAACAAGAGCGCAAAATGACGGGAATTAACGGTGGAGACATACTGACGGTAGGTTTCGGGCATGAAACGGTTCTCGGTGTCGCGGACAAGGTGATTTCCGCCGTAAAAACAGGCGATTTGAAGCACATCTTTTTGGTCGGCGGTTGTGACGGGGCTAAAACGGGCAGAAATTATTACACGGATTTCGTAAAATCTGCGCCGAAAAATACCTTGATTTTGACTTTGGCATGCGGAAAGTTCAGATTTAACGATATGGATTTAGGCGAAATTGACGGTATTCCGAGGCTGCTCGATATGGGGCAATGCAATGACGCTTATTCTGCCGTAAAAGTTGCGGTGGAACTTTCAAAAGCCTTTGACTGCACGGTTAATGAACTTCCTCTGTCTCTTATTCTTTCGTGGTACGAACAAAAAGCGGTCTGTATCCTTTTAACCTTGCTGTATTTGGGCATAAAAGACATCAGACTCGGACCGAGTTTGCCCGCGTTTGTTTCGCCAAACGTATTGAAATTTTTGGTCGAAAAATTCGGTATTAAGCCGATAACTACGGCTGAAAACGACCTTAAAGAAATCCTCGGTTAAATAAACCTCGTTTAAAACAAAAAAATCAAAAGCCCTGTTTTCCAACAAAAGCAGGGCTTTTGAAAATATCGGGATTAATTATATTTTTTGAAAACCAAAACAGCGTTGCAGCCGCCAAATCCGAAGGAATTTGAAAGCGCATATTCAACGTTGTGTTTTCTTGCGGTATGCGGAACGTAGTCAAGGTTTCCGACTTCTTCGTCCTGATTGTCGAGGTTGATTGTCGGGGGAACGAGGTCGTTTTCTATGGCTTTTACCGAGAAAATTGCCTCAAGTGAGCCTGCTGCGCCCAAAAGGTGTCCCGTCATTGACTTTGTTGAACTTACCAAAAGTTTTTTGTTTTCGTCTTTGTTTCCGAAAATTCTTTCGACTGTCTTTGATTCTGCAATGTCGCCGACGTGCGTGCTTGTGCCGTGCATATTGATATAGTCAATGTCTTTCGCTTCAATATTTGCGTCCTGCAATGCCAATTCGATTGCTTTGCCTGCGCCTTTGCCCGTCGGATCGGGGGCAACCAAGTCGTAAGCATCAGCAGTTTGTCCGTAACCGACAACTTCTGCCAAAATTTTAGCCCCTCTTGCCTTTGCGTGTTCAAGTTCTTCCAAAACAAGAACTGCCGCACCCTCGCTTATTACAAAACCGTCACGGTCTTTGTCGTAAGGTCTTGATGCTTTTTCGGGTTCGTCGTTATGGGTTTTTGACAAGGTTCTTGCACTTGTGAAGGCGCCAACACCGAAGTTGCTGATTTCGGAAGTCGTTCCGCCTGCAAACATAATATCCGCGTCGTTCCATTGAATTGAGCGGAATGCGTCGCCGATTGAGTGTGCGCCTGTTGCGCAAGCGGATGTTACGGCTTTGTTTATTCCTTTTGCGCCGAGTTCGATTGCAACAACACCTGCCGCCATGTTTGAAATCATCATAGGCACGGTGAACGGAGAACTTTTGTAAAAACCTCTTTTCAACATAACGTTGTGGTTTTGTTCGATTGAACTGATACCGCCTTCTGCGCAGCCTATGATTACGCCTGCTCTGTACTCGTTTTCGGGAGTGATTTCAAGGTTTGCGTTTTTTGCCGCTTCTTTTGCGGCAATTACGGAAAACAGGATGAATTTATCCCATCTTTTGGCATCCTTGCCGTCAACGTAATCTTCGGGATTGTATTCGGGAACTTGTCCGCCGATTTTAACAAGTTGTGCATCAGGGTCGATTGTTCTGAGTTTAACAATTCCGCTTTTGCCGCTTTCAACTGATTTCCACGTATCTTCCACATTCAAACCGCAAGGTGTGATACAACCCATACCGGTTACAACTACTCGTCTTTTCATCTTAATTCCTCAATTTTATAATTGCCGCGCCCGAAGTCATTCCTGCCCCGAATGCGCAAAGTAACAATGTTGACGGTTTTTTCAAAATTCCCTTCGCAACTTTTTCCGAAATTACACATGGAATAGATGCCGCCGACATGTTTCCGTATTCTTCAATGTTTGTAAGTGTTTTCCCTTCGGGGATTTCCATTCTTCCACAAAGTGCCTCAATCATTCTGAGATTGGCTTGATGCGGAATAAAATAATCTATGTCATCCCAAGTCATACCTGCTTTTTCAAGAGTTTTGTCTATCAAAGTCGGTACGGCTTGCATTACATATTTATAAACTTCTTTTCCCGACATTTTCAGATGATTGTCACCGTTTATGCCGTCATTTTCCGCCAAAGGGCAGATTTCTCTTTGCAAATCAATGCTGATGAACTCTTTTTTATCTCCGTCTGCTCCGAGTTCAACCGCAATAATATCGTCATTTTCATCATCGGATGCTTCAAGCAGCGTTGCGGATGCTCCGTCTCCGAAAAGGACACAGGTTGTTCGGTCTTTCCAGTCTACGAATTTTGAAGTCGTATCCGCGGCAAGCACCAAGACCTTTTTTGCAAATCCTGTTGCGATATTTGCTCTTGCAACCTGCAAAGCGTAAATATATCCCGTGCATGCCGCTGCAAGGTCAAATGCCGATGCGTTTTTTGCACCGATAACGCTTTGAACTTCGCACGCTACCGAGGGATAATGTCTTTCGGGCGAAGATGTCGCCGAGATAATCATATCAATGGTTTCGGGATTAATGTTTTCGGATTTTATAAGTTTTTTTGCCGCTTCTGCTGCAAGCGTTCCTGCGGTTTCTGACGATGAGGAGATGTATCTGCTTTGAATGCCCGTTCTTTGCCTAATCCATTCGTCACTCGTTTCCACAACCTTTGCAATGTCGTCGTTTGTGACTTTCAAACGGGGCACGCAGTATTCCGTTCCTCTTATTCTTGCCGATATCATAGCTTAAACTTTCTTACTTTTTATTTTTGATGTTTATTTTATCTTGTATTAAAAACTACGTCAAGTATTTTTTGAAAGTCTGTGAAAAAATTAATAAAAAAACTCCGAGTTTTGAACTCAGAGTTTTTAAAGCGGTTATATTTTCCCGAAAAGTTTATTGTTCGTTGAATTTCAAGAAAATATTATAGACAAATTCTACCCCTTGAAGAAGTGATTTGTAATCCATTTTTTCGTCTTGCGAGTGCATGTTTTGGATTGTTGCAACACCAATCAGGTAGGGTTTGAATACTTTGCCGAATTTGTTCTTTTCGTTTGCGTAAACGTGAGTTTCCGCTCCTGCGTGGAAAGATGCGACTTTTACATCTACACCCGTTTCTTTGCCGACGAGTTTTGCAACATCCGGAATTGTTGTGTCGTTGTTCTTTTCAAATTTCGGAGTTTTAACTTTTGCGGTCAAAGTAACTTTTGCAATACCGTCGTATTCTTTGTTGAACTTGTTAACAATGGCTTGCATTTCTGCCATAAGATTCGCTTCCGCTTGTGTATCCGAACTTCTTAAAGAATAAATTGCGGCACCTTTTTTATTAATTACGTTGGTAACGCCGTTTTCAATCAAATAGTCAAAGTGTTCGCCGCTTTTCAAGTCTTGTTTGCACATTTTTTGAAGCGGATAATCAACACCGCCGCCCAAAATTACGCCGAGGTTGATTGAAGTTACAACCCCTTCTTCATCTTCTTTGTAAACACCTTGAGGAAGTGCGGAAATTACGTCTGCCAAAAGTTTTGCAGCGTTTACTCTCGTTTTGTCTCCGATATCGTTGCCCGAGTGTCCGCCCTTGAACGCTTCTACTTCAACCTTAACGTTTGTGTAGCCTGCGCCAGCAACCATTACTTCGCCAAAATTGTCAGAGTCCAAAACCATAATGTATTCTGATTCCAATTCTGACATATTAATATGTTTTACACCCGACATTCCGCCTTCTTCATCTCTTGTGAAAACAAGTTCGAGTCCGCCGTGCTTCAGGTTTTTGTCTTTTGCAATTCTGCATGCCGCAACAATCGCTGATGTTACGCCCGCTTTGTCATCCGCGCCGAGAGTACGTTTTTTATCTGTTTCGATAAAACCTTCTTCGTTTAAAATTATATTAATGGGTGAATCGTCGCCGACTACGTCCATGTGTGCGCTCAAAAGCATCGGCTTTTTGCTCGGGTCTGTCGCGGGAATACGTGCGATTACGTTACCGTAACCATCTTTTTTGACTTCAATACCGTTACTTAAAAGGATTGTCAAAATTTCCGTTGCGACATTGTCTTCTCCGAGAGACGGGGAAGGGATTTCTACCAATGTGCAAAACAAGTCGATTATACTGTTTTCTTTTCTTAAATCTTGAATGTCCATATCAGTTCCTCTTTTTTATTCAAAAAAATTATATACCCTTTTTAAAACATTAGCAAAACAAATTTTAACAATTCTTGAAAGCCACCGTCTTGTCAAGTTCATGTAGATTTGTAAATCGCAAAAAATGCCCGTAAGGTTTGCAATTTTTCATGTTTGGGTTAATATTGAAAAAAAAGTGTGATTAATACAATTATTTTTCACGAAAACCAAAGAGAGGCTGGATGACTAAGAAATCATTACTGACAACAGTTGTAATACTATTAGCAACTTTCATCTTTTCGGGTTCGCAAGTAATTGCTAATCAAAAAGTTACTGAATCCCAAATCGTAGAACAAATTATCGAAACAGCAATA
>OHER01000241.1_pt1 | contig 14050 bp, 17 predicted proteins | sample 1567381 | NCBI WGS metagenome assembly OHER01 (sample SAMEA3879600, study PRJEB24766) | human gut metagenome | biome: human-associated habitat; feature: feces | place: USA | collected 1985/1987 | reverse complement strand
GCCATCACGTTCACAAACAAATAATTTTCCAAATTTAGATTTGATTTTGTTTGATAACATTGTTGGTGTTACGCTATTTGAATCGTCATTTAATGTAACTTCAAGCTCAAAACCAAATGTAAAACTACGTTTTAAATCCTCATTTTCATCCTTACGAACTGCCCAATCTCTGAATCCATGATAATTAAGAATAGTCATTTTTTATCTCCTTTAGGACTTATTTACCGCCTTTACAATTTCTTCACATCGTACTTTTAGAGGAATACAACTGGCAAACAAAGTGAGACGCCGTAGGGCAACAGTTGTGTGGATCTGAAAGTACGATATCCAAATAAGAAAAATAAAAACAATAAAGGCAATAGAATCCGCAGCCATTTGCGTAAAAAAAAGATGGCAGTACTGCCACCCTAATTATTATTCAAACGATTGTCTTTAATGTATTGTTTAACTTCCTCAACTGAGCTTTCCACAAGAGAAGCAATATCCTCCAAAGGCCAATTTTGTTTTAAGCCAGTAGATATAATTTTAATCATCCATCTTTCTTTTGCCTCCTTTTTACCTTCAGCTACGCCTTTTAGATAAATGTCATTGTATCTTAAATCCATATAGTTCGACCTACTTCTATCGTTCCAAATCTATATCTTTGTTTCTTTTTGGTCTTTGAATATTTCTTTGTACATCTCGGTTTTTCTGTTTTGTCTGCGACATTGATTTCATCATTTCATGCACAGATTCTTTTTTTGGTTCTCGAGATTTAAATATTCTGTCAAGTTCCGCATTAACTTTTCTATCCTCGTATACTTGCAATTCTCCAAACAAATTTCCAGTCTCAATGTATTTTCCATTTTCGTCGTAAATATCTGTCGATAATACGATTGGTTCCAGTTTTTGATAGATTTCTTCGTCTATTTTCCATGATGAGTCCGATTTATAAAGTTTCCATGCAGATCCAACTACGACCTCATCCTTTTCACTGTATCGAACGAGCCAGTCTAAGTCTGTAGTAGTGAAATCTCCATCGAATGTATTTCTGGCCATATAAAGATTTTTTTCTGGATCAACAACACCTAGATCATAGAATGTTTTCGACCATTTAACATCTTTAAACCTATATACCTGTGGTTCGTCTTTCTTCCATACATCCAGTACGGTTTTACAGTGCTCATAAAATGGCTTAATTTTAGGAAACTCGGATAACACAGAGTCTATAACACGCTTTGCATTATCACGTTTCTGATAGAATTCATCGAGTTCGTGTTCCAGATCGTGTATACGTTTTTTAGTTTCTTTTCGAAGATGTCTATCTTCTTTTTTGAAACTAAATACACTTGTTTGATTCAACCTCTCTTTTTGTTGATCCAGTTTTTCTTTACATGGTTCAATCTTTTGTTTTGTCACAGTATACGTGTGATACGGCTCTTTTATCATGTTCCAGATGTCCTCAAGAGTCATTGTCGACTGTCGGACACCTCGTCTAAGCTCGTTTAAAGCGTTTTTAAGAGCGTTTGTTCTATTTCTCTTATTTTGACTAACCGAATCTTTTAACGGCTCTACAATCGCTTTTAAATCACCTTCTAGGACGTGTTTTGACAATGCATCATCAACAGTTTTATTAAATTCTCGAATTATTTGGTTGTTTTCACGGATTCTTTCGGCTTTTTCTCGGTTCTGGTACTTGAATATCTTCTGTTGAGGTATATGAAGACTGTCTCTTTCGAATCGATCTAAGCCTAATATTTTGGCGTAATGGTCTTTTAATTCTTGTTCTAGCCACGTATATGACTTGAAACTCCGTGTTTTTGCGTGTTCGAAGGGTGGGGAAGTGGGTTCTCCTTTGTGAATCACGTGGACTGCATCCGCTTTATTGCATCTCTTCCAGTCGGCATCATAGTACATGTTTCGAGTTGCGTATTTGACTTTATCTCGATCCAGTCTTTCTCTTTCGGAGAATATCAAATGGATATGCAGATTCGTTTTGTCATGATTCCAATGGAGTGCAGCTGCACAATCTGTGTGATAGGTATTCTTCCAGTCATCCACGATTTGATTTAGAACACGTTCTGGATCGGCAGAAAATCTATGAGGCAGATGAAAGATGATTTCTCGTGCCTCGATGCATTTTCCATTTGCACTGACACCTCGCGAATTGTTCTTAAACGACCTCTGATTCTGATATGCCAACGCAAGCCACATCTTATTGTCCATCGTTGTACGATAGGCCAGTAGATTTTCTTGTCGTTCTGGATTCGAAATATAATCTATACGGCCACGGACATCATGCAGTTTTGTAATTCGTAAGTACTGTGTGGCCATGATTATTTTTCTCGTTTCTTACTAAGACCATCCAGTGCCATTGCGATGATTTGAATATCATCAAGTACTTGTTCCGAAAGTTCTCGGTCCTCGTCATCTTGAATCTTGAATTCATTAATATGTTTTCTTAAAAAATCCATAGTCTTTTTATCAACTCGCCAGAGCAGAGAATCATCATTGTTCATGACGTTACCATCGTTCAAATATGGTGATGTCACCGACAGTATCCAGTCTTGTTTCGTCATTCCAGATTCTTTAACACGTTGGTTCAAAAGCTCTAATTCTTGATCTGACATACGGAAAATTACTTTATTTGGTCTTGTTTTGTTCATAGGTGATGGCACCCCTTCCATTTTCTTCAGATTCTTTCTAAAATGATTATAGCATTTTAGAAAGCGAAATACACCCCCGTGTACAAACTGCGTTTGTAACAACTAGGGTTATTTCGGTCGGTTCTCGTACCGACAAACGATTTTATTTTTTGTTACTTTTTCCAAAAGTAACTTTTTTGTTTATATGGTATATTAATAATGTTGCCTAGGCTCACCAACGCGAAGGAGGTGAGAACGTGGTTGAACTAATCTGTACTTTTTTAGTTTCTGTCGGAGCAAGTGTGGTTGCCTACTACATTTGCAAGTGGCTTGACGGAAATGACTAGGCAGCAAAAGCACAAACGGAGTGGATTGACTACCCACTCTTTTTTTATGTAAAAAAAAAAGAAGAACCGAGTGACTAGTTCAGTTCTTCTTAACGTGGCTTTTAATCTGTACTTTTGCCTACTTGAATTATATCAAGAACTTTTTAAAAGTAAACGTCCGAGACTTAGCATTGGCTAAGTACGAGGACACGTACTTGATCTAAATTAGTTGATGAATCCATTCTGGATGTTCAACAACATCAAATTCTGTTTCTTTGTAGCTTGTTCGTTTTCGTAATTCAAATTCTATATGAGTAGCTTTGACTCCACGCTTACCATTACTTGTTGCTCGCACCAAAAACTCTACTCCAGATGTATTTATATCTTCTACACTTGCTTCAATGACACGACGTCTGAAGTTTTTTCTATCTTTTAATTTCTTTTCCGTGTCTGTTAATCTTCGCAAATCTTCAATACTAATCGAATATTTGTGTTCCGATTGTCTTTCTTGTCTTTCTCTGGAAAGCAAATATTCATACAGAATCAAACCATATTTTGATTTAAAATTCTTTAATGAACCTACATCATACTGAAGAAAACACTCTTTTAATCCAATTAAAAATGGCATTAATTCCTTTGCAAAAGTACATTCGATAAGTTCATCTGAATCTTTTGGAGGCCAGTATACAGACGGCATCACAGATAATGATAAAATTCCACCATTCTGTTGTTTTAATTCAATGATTTGACGTTGGAGAGACTTCGTTTGTTTTTTTAGATGGTCGTAACTTTCATGCTTTTCTGTACCAACAGCTTGTGCTAGTTCTTGTTTTGAAATATAAACAGTATTATCTTTAGGTGGATTTTTTGTATCAATGCAGGAAACCAATGTCTTTAATATTTTTAATGGTACTGCATCAAGATTCCATTTGGATAGTTGAACCAAATCATTGGCCTGAACTACTTTGTTTTTAATATCATAATCACTCATATTCATTCTCCTATCCAATCGTAATATTCCATTCCTGATCAACACGTAATACAGTCATATTTAAGTAATCTTTTAACTGTTCTTTTTGAATTTCTTCGTAAGGAAATCCAGAAATATCTGCCATATCTGTTTTGAAAAAAACATGATAGTTGCAGTCGGCAACTAATAATAAGTCTTGAAGTTTCATAAAATATACCTCTCTTATTTCTATTTCAATTATATCACTTTTGGGGTACTTGTAAACAACCGTGTACCCTTTATGGTGCCAATTTTGTACCCTTTATGGTGCCAATTTTGTACCCCTTTACCGCCAAAAAAGTACCCATTCGAAAATTTAAAATGCTTTATGTAAAGCAGATTCTTTGTGCGTACAAAGCCCTAAAAGAATAAAAGTCTTTTAAAAGAAATACTAATAATATATATAGGGGATTTTTCCCCATCCTTTTTTCTTAGATTTTGGTACAACCAAAATACTAATTTAGTACAACAATGTCATTGTGTTGACGTACTATTTTAGTTTTTTTGACGTACTAACTTTATCGTGCGACTGTAAAACGTTTTCTCGCACTAAAACATTATTTTTCTCGCACTAAAACATTACATTTCTCGCACCATCTAGAAAGAAAGAAAGAAAGAAAAAAAATAAAAAAAGAGGGGGAGCTTTCGCTCCTTTTTTTTTAATTTTTTCACCCTGTTTTTTTTATCGACAATGGTCATAATCTTTTTCTCGATCCAGTTCAGAAATTTCGATTAATTCATCTACATCAGGAAGGTTTGAAAACTCTTGTTCAATGTTTGGATGCGATTTATTAAGGTCTGTATTGTCATCGAATAACTGGGTATAGATATCTGGATTTTTTGATTTGTTTTGATATTCATCTAAAACACCTATGAATAGATTGTCTAGTCCGTTTCTGATTAGTTTAACTATTTTGAAATTTTGAATAACACTTGGGATAATACGGTCCATTAAATGCAGATACATGCACTGATAGAGTTTGCCGATGATTTTGAAATTTTCGCTACGCTGTTTTTCTTTTTCTAGCTCCAATTTCAAGTTATTGTTTTCGACTTGAAGATTATTCAATGTATTTATTTGGTTTTTCAATTGTTGATTTTGAATAGATATTTCGTCAAATTTTTCAATTTTAGATTTGTTCTTTTCTAATTCAGCGCTCAGACGCTCGTTTTCACGCATATACGGCTTTTTTCGAGCCGTGTCTAGTTTAAGTTCGACATTTTCTAATTTGGCGCTTAAATCGCTTTTATGAGCCTCTAGAGAGGTGAGAACGTGGAATTTGTTTGCAACTTTATAGTTTCTGTCGGAGCAAGTGTGGTCGCCTACTACATTTGCAAGTGGCTTGACGGAAATGACTAGGCAGCAAAAGCACAAACGGAGTGGATTGACTACCCACTCTTTTTTTATGTAAAAAGACACATTAAATAAATTAGGATATAAAGCTAAAATCAACACTCATACAACGTCTTATATAAATTGACTTCTGGGCATATATCTTTATTTCGAATGCCACTTAAGATATTGTTAATCTTCATGAATTCATCTTGAAACATCTCGCTACCAATCATCATTGTATGTAATTCACTATATTGAAATAATGCTAGATAACCTTGTAGATAATGTGTCATTACATTTCTTTTGCCTCTGAAGAATGCTTTTATTCTATCATGAAGATGATTAACCATTTCTAGAGTATATCCATCTTTCGATTTTTCACCAGATGGTATTTTGATCCATTTTATATTCAATTCATCCATTAATTGATGATAACTTCTTTGACTATCACTGATTACAATTGATCCAGGACATATTGAATTTTTAAAAATATCTATTAGCGTGCTTGAGGTGGGACGACCTCTGTCTGCTGTGTGTACAACATAATTTCCATCTTCATCTATTGCACATGCAATACCAATTTTATCTTTGCTTATACCTCTACGATTTTGGTTTACAAACCCCTTAGCTTGATAAGTCAAATATGTTTCATCTAGTGCAATTTTCTTTGACAATTGCTTTTTATTAATCAATTCATTAAGCACATACATAAGTTTATGTCTGTTATAAAAAGCTGAAACAATACTGATACCTACAAGCTTTGCGGTTTTAGATAAATAATCATTGTTCAATGAAGAGTAAAATAAGGTTTCCCATTGTTCTTTTGATAAATGAGACCAATGCATTAGATGATTTGTACTATTAATGAATCTTCGTTTACAATTATTGCATTTATAACGTTGACTTCCTTTACTGTTTTTTCCGGCCTTAACAATATGAATGCTTCCACAATAAGGGCAGCATTCAATATGAGAGCTGAATAAAAATTCAAAGCATGACTGTTTAATGACGTCAGATAATTGTAGTAACTCATTCGTATCGTAGTTATCGAATGTTCTTGTATCTAGCAACTCAGTAGATTCATCTATTTTTAAATTAAATTCTGTACACATGTTTCATTACCTCACTTACAGGTAAAGTGTACTAGTATAATCGACAACAATGATGTCTATATCCTGTTTTATTAAATGTGACTTATGTAAAAAAAAAGAAGAACCGAGTGACTAGTTCAGTTCTTCTTAACGTGGCTTTTGTTTGCAACTTTGCCTACTTGAATTATAATATACTTTTTTTTTCTATTCAATCCTGTTCATTATTATCTTTAATTATTGTTGGAACAATCAATTCATCTACTATTTTAAAATTTGTTGATCTTTCGTCTGCAAAATAATATTCCCTAAATTTATCCAACGAAATGAACACATTCTTTACAAAAATTAAATTATGATCTTCTTTCTTCCATATTTCATATTGATATAAATCAATGTCTGTTTTATTTAATAAGACATCATATTCACTTCCATTAACCTGAAAACGAAAGCAATCTAAATAATGTATACAAAGGCTTGAATCATTCACTGTTATAATCAATTTAAGAAAAATCCTCCTGAACTTCCTTCTCCAGACATTTTTCCATGATAATACGTATTCAAAAAGACATTACTAATAACCACTCTAACAGTATTTCCTTGTTCTCCAGCAAAGCTTCTAGATGTTACATATTCTGTCGTATGTCCTTCGGTTGACCTAACTGTTAGTCTTTGATTAAGTTTTGGTGGATATCCTTGTAATATATTTCCTTGGACCAAAAGATCAAATGAAGCACTGTAATAATAGTATGATGTATCAAGCAGTCGCAAAGTCAATGTTACAGTATATTTACTAGAACTAATTTTATTAAATGTTGGAATTATATCAATTATTCTAGTACTACTTCGTTCTAAATCATTTAAAACATATACTGGAATAGGCTCTAATGCAATTGATTCGCCTTCTTGAATTTCAGGAATTGCAACCTCTACAGCAACACCTGTATTTGGATTAAAATTATTTGCTTCTGCATTTACAGGAATAGTAGCAAAGCACATAATAAATGCTAATCCAGTCGAAATTAAAAGATAAATTAGTTTTTTCATATATTCCACCTACTTTCGATATTTATCTTTTTATTTTTTTTCATTATAAAAGATTCTTTACTTTTATTTAAGTATGATATTTTTAATTATTTTTTGATACAATTAAATAGTTTACATCTTTCTATTTTTGAAAAGTTCATGATATAATGAAAGTACTTAAGATGTGTCTTAGGACATGAGAAAAGAGAGGACTGCAATCCTCTCTTTTTTTTCGTATTCTGCAATGTTTGTTCCTAAGTTATCCTTTCAATTCTCTGATGATTAATAGCACTGCTACTAAACAAAGAAATTCTTGATAATTCATCACTTAAGATGTTACTTAGGACATTGCAGAAACGTTCTCTTTGAAGGTTTGAATTCATAAAGCCAACCTCCAGTCAAAATTATAGCATAATCTGGTATCTTAAAATCCACCTCTAGGTCACGTTATATTATCAATATGTTTTTTGCACATTTTTATACCAAAAATATAACACCGATTTTTATCGGTGTCCAGTCATGGTCTTGTAGGCATGAAATAAATTATGCATCCAAAAAAAGATGGCAAAGAATAAAAATATGAGAGTTTCTTCTAAAATTCCACTACTTGTTTTGTTTCTTTCAGGATGTTCATCCAATTCTTTTAGCTTTTTTTCTATATAATTATTTTCCCATTTATTGATCCATTTATAAAAATTTTTCATTATTAATCACTATCCTCTCCATTGGTATCAAAGCTCCATTTTTTATTCTATAAGTGTTCTTTATACAATAATTCTAACAAGTACGAATAAAAAACCACAGGCTATTAGTGATCTAAAATACATGATATAATTTAAAGGTAGTCAATAAGTACGTGTCCTCGTACTTAGCCAATGCTAAGTCTCGGACGTTTACTTTTGAAAAGTTCATGATATAATTCAAGTAGGCAAAAGTACAGATTAAAAGCCACGTTAAGAAGAACTGAACTAGTCACTCGGTTCTTCTTTTTTTTTTACATAAAAAAAGAGTGGGTAGTCAATCCACTCCGTTTGTGCTTTTGCTGCCTAGTCATTTCCGTCAAGCCACTTGCAAATGTAGTAGGCGACCACACTTGCTCCGACAGAAACTATAAAGTTGCAAACAAATTCCACGTTCTCACCTCTCTAGAGGCTCAGAAAAGCGATTTAAGCACCAAATTAAAAAATGTAGAGTCTAAACTGGACATTGCCCGAAAAAAGCCGTATATGCGTGAAAATGAGACTCTGATGCAGAATCTAGAAAACGAAAGTAATTTCAGTGAGAAATTAACAAAAAAATACGGGAAACTGAGCAATCAGTATGTTGATTTATTCAAAAGCTACAAGAAATTAGAAAAAGAAAATAATAGCTTGCATGAAAAAAACACTAGCTTAGAAAAAGAAAATAGTAGCTTGCATCAAGAAAACGCATCGCAGTTTTGTAAAATAAAAGAACTTGAAATGAAAATATCGAATATTTCACAAGATTTTTATAAGAAATTAACTAATGCTTACGTAAGCATAAAAAATATCGTTCAAGCCGTAGGGATGTTGAAATACGATAAAGAAAATGGATATGGAATTGAAAATCTTACTGCCAAACAAGAACGATTGATAGATGGTGTTTCGGAATATGGATCAGCTTTGGCCAAGGATAACGAATATCCAGAACTTGCAAAACAAATGGACAATAAAGTAGGTATCGACGAATCTATAGAAAGTTTTGTAAAACTACCAGAACCTGAACGAACTAGGGAATCTAGAAATTCTAGAGATTGGGATATTGAATTATAAAAACAGGGTGAAAAAATTTTAAAAAAAAGGGAGCGAAAGCTCCCCCTCTTTTTATCTTTTTTCTATACTTTCATATATTTCATATAGGTGTGTCAAAAATACTAACTTAGTGTGTCAAAAATACTAACTTAGTGTGTCAAAAATATTGTAATGTAACACCAAAAAACGATATAATAAAGACGTAAAAAGAGAGGGTTAAGCCATGACAATACTTACTAAAAAAGAAAGAGAACAATTGAGAAAAGAACGAATTGAAGCAGAACAGGAGCTAGAAAAATATAGAAAATGGGAGTCCATAATTCATGAGCATTTATTACTCGCAGATGAATACGAGAATGCCAGTGAATACGACAAAAAAGACATTATGGAGAGGATAAAAGAGCTAAAAGAGAAAGAAAAAGAGATCAAAAAGGAGTTGAATATTAAATAATGCATGAGCAGAAATACGAAATTGAAGAAAAAAACATCAAACAACCAGAATTAAAGTACCCAAATTCTTTGGATAATGCCTTAATAGTGGTGTCCAATCTAATTGCTAGAGCCTCCACAAAGTGGACTCTAGAGGAAACAAAGATGTTTCTATGTATGGTGTCAAAAGTAAAAACGAGAGATAGAGACAACTGGGTGACAGTTTCGAAGAAAGATCTTGCAGAAAAACTCGGAATCGATGCAACCAACAAACCGAAAATGAGAGAGATGTTCAAGAAAATGGTGTCGAAATCATTCATCGATTTTGACGGAGATACGGAAGACGACTGGATGTCTGGAGTTCTTCTCATTTCTATTAAATCAACTAAAAAAGATATGTCTGTCCAATTCAATCCAACTTACATTCCGCTTCTTGATCAATTGTCGAGTCATTTCACTGAGTTCTATCTGGAATCAATTTTAGATTTCAAGCACATGGCAAGTTACAAGCTATATGTATATCTGGTATCTTGGGCAAAATATATAATCGGTGAAACAGAAAAAGCGATTATTCCAAAAGGGAAAATTCATCAAATTTTCGGTTTAAAAGAAAGTGATTATTGGATAAATTACGGAAAAGAAAATGCTAAATTTCATTTTCCATATTTCGAAAAACGTGTGCTCAATCCAGCAATTAAAGAAATAAACGAATTAAAAGCATGTGACATGCACATACTTGGTTGTGAGAAGAAAAAGGACGGAAAATATGTTCTTGGCTACGAGATTGAATATGTATTTGTAAACGATGAAGGGTTCATGAAATAGGTGAATTATGACATAGCGAGGACAATGTCCTCAAACCTAACAAAAAAGTAAGCCTTCGAATCTGAGGCACGCAATGTTACCTCATATATTACAAGTCTTATCTTAAAAGACTTGAGGGAAAAGGAGCTTGTTTGAAAATATTTATTAACTAAAAAAGAGGACTTAATATCCTCTAATTTTTTGCGTATATGATGCTCTGAAAATACATAAAAAGATAAAAAAACAAATCATTATTATAAATAATATAAATTTTACTATTTTTTCTGTTTGTGCTTGAGTAATTTTTCTGTTTTTATTTAGCTCCGGATGTTCATCAAGTTCTTTTATTCTTTTTTTTAAATAATTATCTAAAAATTTCATTACTAATCACTATCTTCATCCGGACGTAAAGAATATTTACATGCATAAGTACTAGAACTTTGTCGATAACAAATATTTCCACTAGTTAAATATACTGTAGATGCTGATCCATTGACATATGTACTAGATGCACTCGGTCCAAATCTATTCCAAGCATCTACCATTAAATCAAATGCTAAACTAGCTCTGTCAAACCAATCAACGGTAGCCTGGAATTGACCACTTGCCATCCATCCAACTAATACATAACTTGAAGTTGCCCAGAGATAACAAGCCATAGCTACAACAGAACGTCCTTCAACATACATGACCCCATCTCGTACTTCAACGTTTTTCCCTTCATATTCAGTACCTTTTAATTCTTCTTGAGTAAAGACATGATTAAATTCTTCACCTTTAAAAGGTTCATGTATAATTTCAATATTTGTATCGTTGGCTTTTACTAGTATTGAACTGTTGATGTTATAAATTCCAAGACCACAAAGCAAACAGAAAGCTAATAAACATGACAATAATTTCTTCATAATATACATCTCCTCTCCATCATTATCACTATGTAAAAAACATTAATATATCCATTGGTATCAAAGCTCCTTTTTCATTCTTTATGTATCTTTATATAGAAATTTTAACAAGTATAAATTCAAAAACACAGTCTACTAATGCACTAAAATACATGATACAATTTAAAGGCAGTCAATAAGTACGTGTCCTCGTACTTAGCCAACGCTAAGTCTCGGACGTTTACTTTTAAAAAGTTCATGATATAATTCAAGTAGTACATTGAATGCCATTTTTGGCATAGAGAAAGAGAGGACGGGAATCCTCTCTTTTTTTCGTATTCTGTAATGTTTAATCCAATTAGGTTACTTCTTTAGTTCTCGAATAATTAGTAGCAATACTACTAATGTCAAAAATTCTGAGTACATTGAAACTACCATAATTGGCATTACAGAAACGTTCTCTTTGAAGGTCTGAATTCATAAAGCCAACCTCCAGTCAAAATTATAGCATAATCTGGTATCTTAAAATCCACCTCTAGGTCACGTTATATTATCAATGAAGTTATTCCACCTTTTTTACCAGAAACTTGAAAAAAAACATAACCAACTGTTATACTAGGTTTTGTTGGATGAGTCATAAATCATAACATCAAAATCATCCAACTCTTCTAATTCTTAGAGCTGGCATTCAACCCTTTCTGTCAGCTCTTTTAAAAAGCAATTTTCTCTTTAAACTGTCTCGCTAAATGGACAGTTTTTTTATTAATAATTAGACAATTGGTACATTATCGAGCCCCTGAATCTTTATTAAATCATTCCATTTTATCAGTGAATTAAGTACCACTTTATAATTTTTCAAATATAAAAATGCATCCTTTTGAATAAAATCAAAGAAAAAGTGTGGGCACAAGGCTATTTATGCCTTGAAGCTCCTCTTTTGGGTCAAGAAAAGTGGGCAAATGCCCACTATAATGAAAAATGCGCATTGAAGGCTTATTTAGCCTTCAGGAAGCACTTTTAAATAAAAACAGAAGTGAGCAAATTTTGAGCAATGCCCAAAATGATGCACAAGAGGAAAATCAAGGAAGAAGGCTAAATATGCTTGCAACCACTGGTTGCAAGACCCTTAAATGCTCACTGCTGATGCAGTGCTTATCCTGATGACTTTTAGAAGCGAGTTTTGCTCACAAAATTAAGCGAATAAAAGTCTAAAAATATGTGCTTCGATTGAACCACAGAAGCACATAATAAGAAAATTAATTAAGGATGACAAACAAGAATGATTTTTAATTTTTAAGTACATTAATGTACCGAAAAAAATATCAGGACTTGTTTGGATCCACAGAAATTAAGGTACTTAATTTCTACCTAAACCCATCCTGCTAGAAAATAAAAAAAGTACAATGTTGTACCAACGTGAGACAGAAAATCAGTCTTGGCAGTTACCTGTTCATGTACTTTTTTTAATCACTGTTGAAGTGTTCATGGTCTGTCTTTGGACATCCAAAGACGTTGCTTGCTATTTTTAAAAGGCCAAAAATGACCTAAAATCGCCGATTTTGAAGAAAATGGCATTTTTACGATTTTTGCGTCTTTTTATTGTGTCCAAATTTCATTTTTAAAGTGCATTTTTTAATTAAAAATGTTGATCTAAAAAATCATTTTTGCATTTATTTAATGCTCATTTTTTTCAAAAGTGAGTGCTTAAAATTTTTATTTTTGTCATTTTAATGTATCGAAAAATTAAAAATCAGTGTTTAAATTTAACACTGATTGCGTGCAATAAAGTCAGTTTATTTACCAAATAAACGTGCAAAGAAACCTTTATTTTTTTCTTTTTCTAATTCATTTTTTAACTTTTCTATCTCATTTAACTGCTCTTTTTTTTCTTGATCCAGTTGTTCTTTTAATTGATTTATTTCTTCTGCCTGGTCTTTTTTTTGCTCTAGCAGAAGTGTTTTTTCTTTATTTTCTAACAACAATGATGTCATTTGTTCTGTTTTTACTTTCAATTCATCCTGCAAATTTATTATTTTATTTTTCAAATCATTGACTTCTTTTCTCAAATTATCATTCTCTTCATGTGTCTGAATATCGTTTTGAATTTGAATCATTTGCCGACTTTCATTCAATATATCAATCGCAACATCATCTAAATAAGTAGTTCCATCCTGTTTCCATACATGATTTTCTAATCTTTCCTTATTTTTCTTTGAATTGAGTTGTTTATATACTGATTGATGTGATTTGCCTACGGAATTTGCATATTCTTTAACAGTTTTCATGATTCTCCTTTATATATAGTTGATTCAACATGGTTGTGCAACGTTGCGCAACCGTTGCATATAGTGTTATTTTATACTATTTTTTATTGATTGTTCCACCATTTTAATACTGTATGTCGACTTAAGCCGGTCTCTCTTTCACAATCAATTTTCTTTCCATTAGGATGTTCTAATCTCCATTTTTGGACTATATCTTTTTTTGGCTTTCTACCATTATTATCATCCCAATTAGTCCCATTCCTCTTTTGTCGAATGTCTCTAATTGCTCTAGCTTCTTCTAAATGATCTGATTGCTTCTGATAATTTCGTTTATTTCTTTCGATTCGAATATTCGTTATTTTCTCGATATCTTTTAAAGGAAAAGTATTGTATCGTTCATCATAACACTCTAAAGCTGATTTAATATCTTCCTCTGTAAATGGTTCTTTTTCATTTAAACCGTTTAAAAAAGGAATCAAATCTATTGC
>OHER01000238.1_pt1 | contig 14239 bp, 5 predicted proteins | sample 1567381 | NCBI WGS metagenome assembly OHER01 (sample SAMEA3879600, study PRJEB24766) | human gut metagenome | biome: human-associated habitat; feature: feces | place: USA | collected 1985/1987 | reverse complement strand
GTCTAATGCACATTTTCTTCCATCATTGGTGATTTTGAGCATGTTATCTACCCTTGGATCTACCGCACCTCCCCTAACCTGCTCTGCACGTTCTGAAAATGCTGCTACCATATCCTGCTGTTCTTCACTTGGTTTTAAGACTTCATTGATAAACTCTGCTTCCGGTACGGGAAGATTTAACATATCAGAAGTCTGAATATCCGCAGCTTCCTTAAAAATGGAGATCAGCTCTGGAAGATTAAAAAAACGGGCAAATCGTGTTTTCGCACGATAGCCCGTTCCTTCCGGTGATAATTCGATTGCGGTTACTGTCTCCCCGAACGTTGCCGCCCAGGAATCAAAGTGTCCCATACCCATACGCATGAGTGTGTCATACTGGAGATAACGCATGATAGTGTAAAGCTCCGTCATACTGTTCGATACGGGAGTACCTGTAGCAAAGGTGATCCCTCTGCCGCCGGTCAGTTCATCCATGTACCGACATTTCATAAACATATCCGAACTTTTCTGTGCATCCGTCTGTGAGATACCCGCCACATTCCGCATTTTTGTATATAAAAACAGGTTCTTATAGTTGTGAGCCTCGTCTACGAACAATCGGTCTACACCCAGCTGCTCAAAGGTTACCACATCGTCTTTTCGCCCCTCGGCTTGCAGCTTTTCCAGTCTGGCTTCCAGAGACTTTCTGGTACGCTCCAGCTGCTTGACGGTAAAACGCTCGCCGCCGCTGGCCTGCACCTCTGCGATGCCCTCGGTGATCTCGTCGATCTGCTCATAGAGAAGCCTTTCCTGACGCTCCCGGCTGATGGGGATACGCTCAAACTGGCTGTGTCCCATGATGATGGCGTCGTAGTCACCCGTCGCAATACGAGCGCAGAACTTCTTTCGGTTATGGGTCTCAAAGTCCTTTTTTGTGGTGACTAAGATATTGGCGGAAGGATAGAGACGCAGAAACTCCGACGCCCACTGCTCGGTCAGGTGGTTTGGAACCACAAAGAGAGATTTCTGGCACAAGCCCAGGCGTTTGGCTTCCATCGCAGCGGCCACCATCTCAAAAGTTTTGCCTGCGCCTACTTCATGTGCCAACAGGGTATTTCCTCCATACAGCACATGGGCGATGGCGCTTTTCTGGTGTTCCCGCAGGGTAATGGCCGGGTTCATGCCGCCAAAAGTGATATGGCTGCCATCATACTCGCGGGGACGGGTAGAGTTCATTTCTTCGTTGTACTGGCGCACCAAAGTCTGGCGGCGCTCCGGGTCTCTCCAGATCCAGTCCCTAAAGGCTTCCCGGATCGCCTGCTGTTTTTGAGCCGCCAGGGTGGTCTCCTTGGCGTTCAGCACGCGGCGCTCTTTTCCGTCTGCGTCCTCTATGGTGTCATAGATGCGGACATCCCGCAGGTTCAGGCTGTCCTCTAAAATCTTGTAGGCATTGGCACGACTGGTCCCATAGGTGGTATAAGCTGCCACATCGTTGTAGGATACAGAAGATTTCCCCTTGATCTGCCATTCAGCGGTAAAGGACGAATAGTTGACCTCGATACTGCGCTGGAGATAAAACGGGGTGTTGAAGGTCTCGTACATAAACTGCTGGATGTACTCTTTGTCGATCCAGGTAGCGCCCAGACGCACCTCGATCTCCGACGCATCCAGGTCTTTGGGCTGGGCGGCGGTAAGAGCTTCCACATTGACTGCATAAACCGGGTCCTGCTGTGCGGCCCGTTGCGCCTGACGCAGTTTGCGGCGTACATTGCCGGAGAGGTATTCATCAGCAGTCACATAATGGGGTGTGCCGTCTTTCTCCAGCTGTCCCGGTACACGGAAGATTACGCCTTGCAGCTCTCCGGCCAGTTCTTCTTTTGTTTTTCCGGTAAGCTGGCTCATATAGTCCATATCCACGCAGGCTTTTTCCGAGATGGACACCGCCAGTGCTTCACTTGCCGTATCCACCACAGCCACCGCCTGATGGGGCTTGATGGTCCGCTTGGTGAACATATCTGCCTTGCGTTCCAGCTTTCCGTCCTCGTCGATGACTTCCAGCGCACAGAGCAGGTAATAGGAAGAATCGTCTGCATAGGCCAGACGGTTTGCACGGTCATTGATGAGACCGTATTTGGAAGAAAAGCTGTCATAGAGACTGTTCAGTTCCGCCTGCTTCTCCCGAATGGTGCTGTCCGGAACCGCTGCATCCATCTGAAGGTCGATCAGTTCCTGCACACAATCACGCAGTTCCACAAGACCTTTTACACGGGCTTCGGCGGTGGCGTTGAGGTCAGGGCGCACCATACGGCTGTTTTCCCGGTAGTACACCTGCCCGTCTACAATGGCATAGGAATAGTTCTTCACATTGGGGTCGGCAGGAATGGAGGTGTCAATAGCTTCGCCTTCGCCCAGCTCCGGCAGCTCTGCCTCCTGATAAGTGCCATGAATATACTTCACCGCATCATGCAGCTGGTCGGAAAGCTCCAGTCCCTCGATAGGGTTCACGGTGTAGTCCATACCATGAGCAGTGCTTACCGGCTCCTGTCTGCCCAGCACCATTTCCGGGTGGTCGATAAAATACCGGTTGATGGCAAATCCGTCCTCCGTCTGTCCGGTTTGAGTCCATTCCGGCACGATGTCCAGCGGGCGGTCCCGCTTTTGGAGGAAGATGATGTCCGATACCACCTCGGCACCGGCATTCTTTTTGAACGCGTCATTAGGCAGACGGATAGCTCCCAGCAGCTCAGCACGCTGGGCAAGATAGCGGCGCACGGTGGAATCCTTGGCGTCCATGGTATAGCGGGAGGTTACAAAAGCTACCACACCACCGGGACGCACCTGGTCGAGTGCTTTGGCGAAAAAGTAGTTGTGAATACTAAAATTCAGCTTGTTGTAGGCTTTGTCATTGACCTGATACTGACCGAAAGGTACATTGCCGATGGCAAGGTCAAAGAAATCACGCCTGTCGGTGGTCTCAAAGCCGCCTACTGTGATGTCCGCCTTGGGATAGAGCTGCTTTGCGATGCGCCCGGAAACAGGGTCCAGCTCCACGCCGTACAGACGGCTGTTTCGCATTTTCTCCGGCAGCATACCAAAGAAATTGCCCACACCCATAGACGGCTCCAGAATATTTCCGGTCTCAAATCCCATACGGTCCACCGCTTCATAGATGGCCTGAATGACCGTAGGGCTGGTGTAATGGGCGTTGAGGGTAGAGCTTCTGGCGGCGGCATATTCCTCCGGGGTCAGCAGTTCTTTTAGCTGGGCATACTCTAAAGCCCATGCCGGTTTCTCCGGGTCAAACGCATCAGAGAGACCGCCCCAGCCCACATATCGAGAAAGAACCTCCTGCTGTTCGGGGCTTGCCTGCTGTCCGGCAGCTTCCAGCTCTTTCAGCAAACGAATCGCATTGACATTTGCCTGGAACTTGGCTTTCGGACCGCCTTCGCCCAAATGCTCATCGGTAATGCGGAAGTTTTTTGCATTGCGGCGCAGGTTAGCCTTGTATTCCTCATAGGAGGCTTCCTCGGCAGCTTTGGCATTGGGGAAGGTCTGCCACTGGCCATTGACCTGAATGGAAACCGGGTGTTCATCCAACACTTCCTCAAAGGTTTTCTCCGGCTCAGTCACAGGGGCTGGTGGCTCCGGCTCCTCGATATGCAGTCGTTCCACCACCACATCATAAGGCAGATTGTTCTTATCGCCCGGATAGACGGCCATGGTCTCGGAATGGAAGGTCGGGGATTCGGTAGCCGGTTGGGGCTGTTCCTGTCCAAAACCGTCCTGCTGACGGGCATACATCCCGCGCAGCAAAGGCGCAACCTCATCCCAGCGGAAATACAGCACAGCCAGACGCTTTTCCTCTGCGTCCAGGACTTCCAGCTCCATGCCCTGTGCCGTGGTACGGTAATCGGCAATATCGCCGGTCTCCAGATTCAGTGTCTCGATCTCACCGGAATAGGCTCTGCTCAGCCAGTAGGCGATCTCGCTGTTGCTCCTGCCGGATTGCAGCAGCGTGGAAATCTGCTTTTTATCCGCTTCATCCATCAGTCCATGAGCCAATACATCCCGCAAGTCCTGATCTGCCTTGTCCGGGTCAATAGGAAGAAACTCGGTATAGTAAGCATTGCGGCGGTCTGCCCGAAGCAGCTGCTCGAACTGTTCTTTGCGCTCTGCCCGGTAGATGGGATATACCATCCCGGTGGGCAGAAGCTGTACGGTGTCCTCCCGCAGCTCGGTGATCTGATAGGCGTCATCCTCGATATACACGGTATCGCCCACGGCATAGACCGGGGCGGCAGGGTCATAGGAGGTTCTTTGCGGAATTGGGCGGCGAACTGCGTCATATTCCTCATCGGAAATGGAAACTTCGGAAGTCTGCTCTGTCTCGGCAGCTGCGATCTGCTCTGCATCTGACATCACCTGTTGGATAAACGGGTCATTGTCCAGTTTTTCCGGGTCTGCCACCTGTCCGTTGACGATCCCTCTTTCCTCCAGGGCTTCCCGGATGGCGATGGGGTCGATGTTGTCAAAACGGTCCTGTTCTTCTTCGGTATAGAACCGGTCCTCCTGAATCAGCTGGGCAAGCCTGCGCTGTACCTTCGGCCAGGGCAGCTGCGTTTCCTCCGGGCTGCCGGCACGGACAACAAACAGGCTGTTGCTGTTACTGCCGCCGTATTCCTGAGCCAGCCATGCGGCGGTATCTTTTTCTCTTGCATGGTCTTTCATATAGCGGACAACAGCGTGTTTACTCTCGATATTGCCGTTCCATGCACAAAGGGCAGTATCAATATCTTCCTGAGAAAGAGGGCGCAGAAGCTCATGGAGCTTTGGATAGGTCTCGTCGATCACTTCCCGGTGTAAACGCTGACGGAACTCCGGCACATCCGAATAGAGTCGGATCAGCTCCATATCCTTAGAACCAAGGACTGCACGGCGCACAGCGGCATTACCCTCGATGACAGCATTTTCACGGTCAGAATGACCGCAGGCATTGCGATATGCGGTATCCTCGGAAATGGCGGCAGTCACCACAGGCTTATACTGCTCAAACTGCTCCCCAAGGGTAGGCTTTGGTGTTTCTTCCTCCATCTCCGGCTGCTGGGCTTGAATGGCATCTTCTTCGGCCAGTTCCTTTTCAGCCTGGATTTTGTCATACTGCGCCTGTTCCTGTTCGGTAAGATAGCGGTCTTTCTGGACAAGTGAGGTAATGCGCTTGGCAACCTTTTCCCAGTTCAAGTGAACATCCGGGCAGTCCTGCTTTTTATAGTGCAGTCCTTTCCCATCGTGATCTTCGCCGCTGTGTGTTGCGCCGGACAGGGCATGAGAGCGTCCGCCAATGCCATACTCGTCTTTGAGGAATCTCACTTTTTCCTTATCCGTATGGTTTTCCATGAAGAACGCATAGATACGGCCTTTTCCTCCGGCAAAACTGCTGCCGCCGGTCATGGCGGCGTCGATCTCATCCTCGGTAATGAAGTGCTGAACGGTTGGCACTTGGGAAAGGTCTGAAGAAAAGGTCCTGCGTGGCAGGTCAAGGTCCTTCAGGTTCTCCCAGATCTCCCTCGGTCTATGATAGTGAAAACGCAACAGGTCACGGTCCTGCTGATAGGCAGTCCAGAAGGCAGCGTATTCTTCCTTGAGGGTCTGGCGGAAAGCCGGGTCACTCAGCTGCTCCGTCAGGCGGCGGGTCTCCTCTGGGAAACCATTGCCTTTGATCTCTGACAGGCAGGACAAATATCCGGCTTTTCTGGCGTCCTCACTGAGATCGTGATACAGATGCCAGAGCTTTTCCGAGAGGAGGGAGCGTTCATAGCCTGCCGCTTCTGCAAGCTCCACATTGGAGGCAAACTGGCCGCTCTCCAAAAGCTCCCCGATACGCTCTGCGGCGCTCTCCCAGGAAATGACCTGGGCAGACCTGTCATAACGGACAGACTTCCCGTGGGAAAGATGGATACCATCCTCGGCATACCATGCGCTCACACTGCCAAGGCCATTGCCGCCGTGGTACAGCGTTTTCAGTATCTCGGCAATCTCAGCGGTGGTTTTCTGCTTTTCAAAGGCTGCAACCACACGCTCCCTTTGACGGTCTGTATTGCCGCCCAAACGCAGCACATGGTCGATGTCATTTTGGGCAAAAGAAAAAGCAGAGGATGTATGCGCTACATTCTCTGCTTCATCTATGGATTGGATCTGTTCCGCTTCGGAGAGGAACAGGTTTAGAGTCAGCTGTTGATAAGCTCCGCCATCAGGATTTCCTCGGCCTGAGCTTTGCAGGTGTTCATCAGCCCCACCCACTTCATGGGATCGCTGGCTTTCAGTTCCTCGGTGGCTCCCGCTTCCTTCGCCAGCTGGGGCATCATCTGCTCCAGTCTGCTCTGGGCGGTCTCGTCGATCTCCAGAAGGTGCGGGTACAGCTTCTCGCTCAGCAACATCTGGTTGTAGAGGATGGGACGGTGTTCCTTCAGGTAGGTTTTCCTCATCCTGCCGTACTTGCCCAGGGGTTTCTCCGGCTGCTGGCTCAGCTTCAGGTCGGGAATCAGATAGTCTCCGTTCTGGATATAGGTCATGGGATTGTTCATCTTGTTTGCTCCTTTCTTGGTTGGCTTCGCGCTCTGCATTTCGGACGGTAACGCCGATCTGCCGCAGCACCTGCTGGTTGATCTGGCTGACCGCTGTTCCCAGCGCTCCGATGGTTGCCGGAGTATTGAAATCAAAGATCGCCATGAAATCTTCGTGGTCGAAGTAGCGTTCCGGCTCCAGTCCACAGCGGGACATCAAAGCGTAAGTGATACTGACGGTGGCTGCTGCCTTGAACTGTACTCCGATGTTAAACTCATCATATTCCTCCAAAAAGGAACCGTCAACGATATAGAAGAAGTCCTGCTGATGCTCCGTCCAGTATTCCTCAGCCAGTTTTCCGGCTACCTCGGTGAGCTGTCCGGCAAGGTCATCACCGGAAACATCATAGGTGCGCTCAAGCATGGCCTGCACCGAATCCAAATGGCGCTCCTCCAGCTGCCACAGCCAGGGAGTGCGGGAATGTTCACGGGTTCCGGTGTCGGAAATATCAAAAACATAGCGCAGGCGGGGCCTGTCCCCGGAATCGTCCACCAGAGCGATCCCCTTGGAACCGCGCCTTACATATCGGCCCATCTTTTCATTCCACAAATCGTACTCTGCACAGGCGGTGGCGTCCGGTCGCTGGGCGTAGATCATCAGCTGCTCATGGAACGGGTACTTGTAAAGGCGGGAAGCAGTGGTGAGAAACCCTGCCCATTCCTGCCAGCTCCCCGTGAGCTGCGTTGCCACCTTGTCCGCCATCTGTGCATATAGTTCAGCTTTGGTTGGCATAGTGTTCTGTCCTCCTTTCAGTTTTGGGGTAAAAAGGTGGGGTGGCATATTGCCACCCCATCCCTGCGATTATGGTGTTTACTGGTCAAAATCCGGATACAACTCCAGCTCGGCAAACTCGGCATCACTCATGGCCTGGAGCTTGCCCAGTGCGCTGTCTGTCAACTCCCGCAGCTCGGTTTCCTCCGGGGCCAGCTCGCCGCGCATCTCACGCAGGCTGTCGATCAGTCCGGTGCGGCTGCCGGTATTGTAAATGCACATCAGGTTCATTTCCTCAAAAGTAAAGTTTCCCATATCAAATCTCCCTTTCCGCACTCTTTTTTGGCGCTATCTTTTTGTGTTCTGCCTTGGGCTGGCTTTTCAGCTGCTCCATGACGGACTTTTTCTTTTCCCGTTCCTCCCGATGGGCAGCGGCAGCCAAATCCATGAGTGAAATGGACTGACCGCTGCGGGCCTGCTGTTCCAGCTCTGCCACCGTAGGCTCTTTTGCGCCATTGTTGATGATACCGTCGATCATGCCGTAATCGTCCTCCACGGCCATCTCCGCATTTTTCAGCGGATTTTCCGGCAGGAATCCGGGGATCTGGGTAAAACCAACACTGTCACAGTAATGACAGGATACCTTACCGTCCTGCTTGATCGCAACGATGTCACTGACACTCATAGAAGGACTGTGAAAATCCGCCGGTTTTTGCAGATTAAACTGCTCATATAGTTTTTCCAGCTGCTCCGGTACCGTGCCAGACTCCCTCAGCGGAGCTGTGTAAATGAGGTCATAATTGCTGCGGTCTATGGAAATGTCATGGGACTTTAACCAATCCAGATTCATAAAGCGCACATTCTGCGGATCGTCACGGCTCACCTGATAGATGGCAAAGCAATCTCTGTTCTGAGAGAGAAATGCCTGTTCGCGTTCCTGCTGATGTTCCTGACGCTCCATGACCTTTTCGTGGAACTGAGGGCTTTTCTCCCATTCCTCACGGTCCACACCGAAAAGGCCGCCATGATCCATGATTTCCTGCGGGTCAAACACCATGCTCTCCGTATTGTCCTCATGCAGCACATAGACGGTCAAACCGGCGGCATCCAGTTCCAGCGCCCGTTCTCTGGTGACAGGGAGCATCCCATCATAGAAGTAGCCGTATTCCTGCATATCCGGTGTGGATACCTGCTCATCCGGCATGGGGTATTCATCCAGTGCCTGCTCCTGTGCTTCCGGCAGCTGGGAAGAAGCAGCCATCTGACTGACCTCTGCCTGCATCTGCTGATAGGCAGCGTCCTGCAAGGTCTCAATCATGGACAACGGTGCGTATTTTACCGAGTCTCTGCCCAAATCGTTGTCATCACAAATCTGGAGAACTGCCTTCATGCGGGAAATCTCCGGCATATCCAGCTGACCACCATCCAGCTCTTTCATGGACGCGGCATCGTAAAGGGTATAGTCCCAGCCGCTGTCACAGGACTGGATATGAAGATAGGTGGCATCGTCAATCAGAAACAAAGCCTCCTGCTGGTTGGCGTCCGCCCCCAGCACTTCCATTTCCGGCATTGCCGCAGCCAGTTCCTTTACCGCTTTTTGCACCAGAGGATTATCACGGTAATAGTCGATTGCCTGGATGGTGTCCAGGTCAATGGTCTGGCCGGTCAAAATCGGAAAAGGTCCTTCATAGTCGCTTCCGTCTTTCAGCTCAAAACCAATGCCCTTGATCCCGTTCATTCGTTCTGCCGGAATCTCCTGATAAATGCGGATTGCTTCCTCCAAAGACAGGTTATCGTGGTATTCTCCGAGGTTTGGAAATTCCATGCACTCTGCTACATAGTAGGTCAGATCGCCGGTCTGCTGTCTATCAGATACCTTAGCGGCATCTTCTGGCTGCTCTATCGGGGCGGGTTCCGGCTCTACCTTTGCATGAGGGTCGATTCCGCGCTCTTTGCAGATTTCCTTATAGTGGCGCTCAATGTCGGAGATCAAAGTGCCGGAGGTTTTGTTGATGGTCTCCAAACTGGCTCTCAGTTCTTTCAGCTCCTTGCCTTGACTCCAACTGGCAATATAGCCAAAGCTGTTTTCTCCTGTCTCGATGCCAAAATATTTGCAGACTGCATAGGAGATGCTTTCAGCCTCCACTTCTTCCGTGTGACGATCTTTCCTCTGTTTCTGCAAAAACTGGGAGAGGGTATAAAAGCCACCGGTAAAATTCAGCCCTTTTTCCTCGGTCAGCATCAAGCGTCCATCTTCCGTCAGTTCCAACGGCTCTGTCAGCAGAACGGAGCCTGCATGGTTTACAACCACTCGTTCTTCCACACAGACCGGATCTCCAGGATCGTAGTCAGAACCGCGCAGGTCATAGCAATAAACGCCCTCCGGCAGATTATCACGGACAATCCGCCCATTGGAGAACAGACCAAGTTTATCAAACAGCTCGATCTCCTGATATTGCTCGTCATTGGCAATCTGGATCTTTTTCTGATTGTGGAGCTTGCTGTGAGCAATCTCGTGAACCGTGGCCGAAACCGTCTGCACCTCGCTCATGCCCTGACGAATGGCAATTTTCTGATGATCGGCAGAAAAATAGCCGTCCGTATCGGCGGCCATTGCTTCAAAAGTAATCGGCACCGGTGCGCTGCGGCGCAGGGCCTCCATGAATGCCTCATAATTTGGCACATTGCCGGAAAGGGAGGAAGCAAGCTCCGGCAAAGGTTTCCCGTCGGTCTGGCTCACATCAAAGACCTTGACCGGGCGAAACATGGGGATCTCGATTTCTTTTTCCTCTGTAACGATCTTTCCGTCTTTATCCAAAATCGGAGCCTTGGTATCCGGGTCCAGCTTCTGCTCCTCGATTTTCTTCTTATACGGTGTGGGAGCGATGATGGTAATGCCATGCTCGCCCTTTTTTACATGACGCTCAAACTGGTCTTTCCACTTATTGTATCCGGCTACCAAAGTGGCGTCCGGCTTCTGCATATAGATGAGCATGGTGTTGTTTACCGAATAGCGGTGGAAGCGGGACATGACGGACAGATAGCGCATATACTTTTCACTCTCAAACAGTTCTTTGATGCCCTGCTCGATGCCATCTGTGATTTCCCTTAGCCGTTCTCGGTTGGTGGGTTTGTTCTCAGCCATGATTTTCAATCTCCTTTCCAAGTGTGTGATTTCTGCTGTGTGTTCTGCAATCCATGCCTTTTGTTCTTCTTCACTTTCATAAAGAAAAAGGTCCAGCAGGTACTCTACATAGGGTTTCTTCTGGATTGCTTCCACAAAGCGGGGGTGCGGTTCTTCCTCCGGTGTCCTGGGAGAACGGTCGGCTTCCCATTTTTTCAGCAGATAGTAGTAATCGGACAGTACGCGGTAACAGCGCTGTCGATCCTCCCGAAACTTCTGTGCCTCGGTTTTTTGCCGGACATATCTCCTGCGGGGCGGGGCCTGACTGTCATAGATCAGGCCAAAGTCCTGTGCCAGTTTCTCCGCCGCTTCTTTTGGGGAGAGGTCAAAGAGCTTTGCGGTAAAGTCGATCACATCCCCATCTTCACCGCAGCCAAAGCAGTGGAACCGCTGGTCTACCTTCATGCTGGGGTTCTTATCATCGTGAAAGGGACAGCAGGCCATGCCATTTCGTTTGACCTCGATCCCATAAAACTCTGCCGCTTCTCTGGTGCTGACCGACTGCTTGACTGCTTCAAATACATTCTCTGCCATGTGCCTTTAACTGCCGGACTTTCTCACAGGGGGCTGGTATCCGGCAGCTTTCGCACGCTCACTGGCAGCTTTGCGGCGTTCTGCGCTGTATGGCTCCCGGACTGATACACACCGCTTGGGGACGGTAAAGTTATGGGCGTCCTTTCGGGTGATCTGGTCGGGGTGCTTTTTTGCCAGCAGTTCCAGCTTCTCCATCAGACGGGGATCGTGGGTGTAGACCTCAGCCATTGGTTCTGCCTGGTTATAGAGGAGAATGGTTTCCCGTTCCACTAAAGAGAGCTTCATCGGCTGCCTCCTTTCCGCTGGTCAAATTCCAGCTTGAAGTTGGCGTACTGTCCATCGTCCTCCAAAACCACAGTGGCATCGTAGGTCTTGCCGGTTTTCTCCGAATATAGCCCCGTCACACGGACACGGCCATCGTTCAGCAGCGCAGACACCACAGCCTTGGTCGGCTGTTTTTTCTTGGCAGCCCACCATTTGTTGTTTTTCCAGATTGCAAATTTGCAAGAATCATTCTGACAGAAGAAGCCTTTTTGCAGTTCTGCAACTTCACCGCCGCAGCGAGGGCATTTGCCCACCACCTCACGGGGCGGAGTGAACAGGTACTCAGTTCCCTTGATGACCTGATAAGTTCCCACCAGATCTTTCAGCATGGTGCTGATCCCGTCCAGAAACTCCTCTGGGGCAAGCTGCCCGCGCTCGATCTCGCCCAGGCGGTACTCCCACTCGGCAGTCAGAAGCGGCGATTGCAGTTGTTCCGGCAGAACGGTGATCAGGGAAACTGCATCGTGGGAAGGGAGAAGCTGCACCGTTTTCCTGCTCTTTTTTCGTTCCAGAAAACCGGCAGATACCAGCTTTTCCAAAATACCGGCACGGGTGGCCGGTGTCCCCAGACCTTTTCGCTCGGCATCCTCCGGCATATCCTCTTTTCCGGCAGTCTCCATCGCGGACAATAGGGTGTCCTCCGTAAAGTGCTGAGGCGGACTGCTTTTGCCTTCTTTGACGATTGCCGCAGAAACCGAAAGGGTCTGTCCTTCGGTCAGCTCCGGCAGGGCTTTCTCTGCGCCCTCTTTTTTCGGCTCTGCATCCTTCATTTTGGCACGGTAAGCGTCCTCCAGTGCTTTCCATCCGGGATGCTTCACCGTTTTTCCTTTGGCGGTAAACTCCCCACCGGCACACGCTGCAATCACAACGGTTTCCGAATAGATATGGGGCTGGGCTACGGCGCACATCAGACGCAGGGCCACCAGCTCCAGCACCGCTTTTTCTCCCGCAGGAAGGGCAGAAAGGTCTGCATCCTTGAGATTTCTGGTAGGGATTACTGCGTGGTGGTCGGTTACTTTCTTATCGTTGATGACCGTCTGCGGATCACAGGTAATGGCGATTCCTTTGCGAAACGGCATAGCATTGGCAACCAGATTCACCAGCACCGGCAGGCTGTCTGCCATATCACCGGTCAGATAGCGGCTGTCAGTACGGGGATAGGTGCAGAGCTTCTTTTCATACAGGCTTTGCAGATAGTCCAGGGTCTGCTGGGCTGTAAATCCAAGCAGGCGGTTGGCATCTCTTTGCAGAGTAGTCAGGTCATAGAGGGCAGGCGGCTTTTCGGACTTTTCCTTGCACTCCACCTTTTTGATTGTGACAGCTGCACCCTGACAGGTTTCTTTCAGCTGCTCAGCAGCGGCCTTATCCGCCATGCGCTCCCCGGATACGGTAAGACCGGGCAGCTCCAGCGCCACGGTATAAAAGGGAATCGGCTGAAAGGTGTCGATCTCAGCTTCTCGCTGAACAATAAGCGCCAGCGTCGGGGACATCACGCGCCCGATGTTGAGGGTTCGGTGATACAGCACGGAAAAAAGCCTTGTCGCATTGATTCCCACCAGCCAGTCGGCCTTGGCACGGCAGAGGGCAGCATCCCGAAGTCCGTCATAGTCCGCACCGGGGCGCAGGTTTGCAAAGCCTTCCCTTATGGCGGAGTCCTCCATCGAAGAAATCCAGAGCCTTTTCATCGGCTTTTGGCAGCCTGCCAGCTCATAGACGCTGCGGAAGATCAGCTCGCCCTCGCGTCCGGCATCACAGGCATTTACCACCTCCGTCACATCCGGGGCGTTCATCAGCTTTTTGAGAATATCAAACTGCTTTTTCTTATCCTTTCCCACCACCATCTGCCAATGCTCCGGCAGAATAGGCAGGTCATCATATCGCCACTTGGCATACTTGGGGTCATAGCTGTCTGCATCCGCAAGACCGGCCAGGTGGCCCACGCACCAGCTGACACGCCAGCCGTTGCCCTCCAGATACCCGTCCTTACGAGCAGTTGCACCGATTACCGCAGCCAGACTTTGTGCAACCGATGGTTTTTCAGCAATCACCAGCTTCATAATCTTCAACCTCCCATTCATTCTGCCAATTATCAGACAGTTTTTTTGCAATGCTGTGTTCTGAGGCAAGTGTAATGTCATAGCCAAAGCGATAATCATATCGGTACAACCTGCCAATCAAATCATTGATTATGATATTGCAGGCCATAATCACACGCTCTTTATCCACCTGCATCAGTTGATAGCGTTGATAATTGTTGTAATATTCTCGATGTCTGTGGGTTCTGCTGACCGTATCTTCCATCAGACAATCTATGGCATCTTTTTCACCATCTTCTTTGCTGCCCTGTGTATAAGACAACAGTTCCTTAACCATGGGAAAACTTTGTTCATCTACCGTTGCTTCTTCGCTCAAAAAACCGATATAAGCTTTTAGTAACAGGCTAACTGCTGTTTTTTCAGCTTCAGATAAAGCGTTCATGGTCTCCGCTGCATCAGGCAACAGTTCCTTTTCCACAAATTCATCTATCTCACCAGAATAAAGCATTCGGATTGAGTCCACACATAAAGAGCGTTTTTGGGGTGCGGTCTCAATTTCAAAATCATAAAGATCCAAGTCATCGTCCTTCTTTGACTTTTTTTGAACTTTGCTGATAGCAGTGAAAAGAATGTAAATTCCGAAGGCGACCAGATCAAAAATAATCAGAAAGTGTAATAACCAGTTCCAGGTGTTCATTGTGAGGTCCTCCTTTCTTTGACCATGTGCTGATTTTGGGTGTGGATTTACAGTAAGAGAGTGAGTAGAGCAGCAGAGGACAGGAATTTCTCCCTGTCCTCTGTCCCTTATCCCGCAATGATTTGAAATACGCTACGCTCAAATAGTTCAATC
>OHER01000235.1_pt1 | contig 14326 bp, 11 predicted proteins | sample 1567381 | NCBI WGS metagenome assembly OHER01 (sample SAMEA3879600, study PRJEB24766) | human gut metagenome | biome: human-associated habitat; feature: feces | place: USA | collected 1985/1987 | reverse complement strand
TGCAAAGTCAGTCAAGATGATAAAGGATGCGGAGAAGACCATAGAGATCAAGCAGAACAAGGCACTTTCTGATATGCAGTCACAGATCGCAGAGCTTGCAATGGCAGCAGCCGGCAAGATCGTGGGCGGTGAAGGTGATGCGGAATCAGCAGGAGCTGCCATGTATGACGAGTTTTTGAATGAAGTAGGTGATTCAGGTGACACAGAAGGCAATTAATTACGGAATTGTCCTCTATCAGCTTGGAATCAGTCAGGACATGGTGGAGGAGATAAAGGCGCTTGTGGATGGTAGTCCGGAGCTGGTATATGCACTGGCAGATCCGGTGGTCAGCCACGCGGACAAGCGCAAGGTCGTTGACAGGGTATTTGACAGATTTGGCAATAAGGATCTGGTAAATTTCATGAAGACCCTGTGTGACAACGATGGATTTGACATGATACATGACATATTTGACGAGTATGAGAAGTATGCCATAGAGCAGCAGGATATCCTTTCGGCAACTCTCTATTATGTCACACCGCCAACTGATAAGCAGAAGGCAGGTATCGAGAACTTCCTTATGAAAGAGTATGGAAGCAAGGCGGTACAGCTTTCTATGGTGGAGAAAAAAGAATTGATAGGTGGATTTGTCATAAGAACGGGAGACCGCGAGTACGACAGAAGCATTCTGGGCAGGTACAAATCCCTTAGACAGAAACTGGTTATGAGGTGATAAATTGAGTTCAATTAGTTCAGAGGATATTATTTCTATACTCAAAGAAGAGATAGAGAATTATGATTTTGACTCCAGGGACAAAGAAGTCGGTAAGGTCATCTATGTAGGTGATGGAATCGTAACCGTATACGGTATAGACAATGCCATGTACGGTGAGATCGTTGTTTTTGAGAATGGTGTCAAAGGTATGGTTCAGGATATCAGAAGAACAGAGATAGGATGTATTCTGTTCGGTCGTGATACAGGAATCAAAGAAGGAACAAAGGTCAGCAGAACGGGAAAGCGTGCAGGCATCCCTGTAGGCGATGCATTTATCGGACGTATAGTTGATGCCCTTGGAGCACCTATAGATGGAAAGGGCAGCATAGAGTCAACGGATTATCGTCCAATAGAGAATCCGGCTCCAAGCATAGTTGATCGTAAGTCGGTCAACCAGCCGCTTCAGACAGGAATCCTCTCGATAGATGCCATGTTCCCAATCGGAAGAGGACAGAGAGAGCTGATCATAGGAGACAGACAGACAGGTAAGACATCCATAGCGATAGATACCATTCTGAATCAGAAGGGCAAGGATGTCATCTGCATCTATGTCGCCATCGGCCAGAAGCGCTCCACCGTGGCAAACCTGGTGCAGAGTCTGACCGAGGCCGGTGCCATGAGCTACACCATCGTGGTGTCGGCAACGGCATCCGAGCTGTCGCCCCTGCAGTATATCGCTCCCTATTCCGGCTGTGCCATGGGCGAATACTTCATGCACAAGGGCAAGCACGTCCTTATCATCTACGACGACCTGTCCAAGCACGCTGTCGCTTACCGCGCCCTGTCGCTGCTGATCCGCCGTCCCCCGGGACGTGAGGCTTACCCCGGCGACGTCTTCTATCTGCACTCCCGTCTGCTGGAACGCGCGGCCAAGCTCTCCGACGAGCTGGGCGGCGGCAGCCTGACGGCACTGCCCATCATCGAGACGCAGGCGGGCGATGTGTCCGCCTACATCCCCACGAACGTCATCTCCATCACCGACGGCCAGATCTTCCTGGAGACCGAGCTGTTCAACTCCGGCATCATGCCCGCCGTGAACCCCGGTATTTCCGTCTCCCGTGTTGGCGGTGACGCTCAGATCAAGGCCATGAAGAAGGTGGCCGGTTCTCTGAAGCTGCTGTACTCCCAGTACCGCGAGCTGCAAAGCTTTGCCCAGTTCGGCTCCGATCTGGACGCGGATACCAAGTTCCGTCTGGCTCTGGGCGAGCGGATCGTGGCCGTGCTGAAGCAGAAGAACGGTTCCCCCAAGGAAGTGGCGCAGCAGGTGTGCATCATCTACGCCGTGACCCACGGATATCTCACTTCCATTCCCGTGGCGCAGATCCCCGAGTTTGAAAAGCGGCTGGAAGAGCATATGAACAATCACCACGCCGACGTTCTTGAGGCCATTCGCTCCACCGGCAAGCTGGAGACCGAGACTGAGAACGCCCTGAAAGCTGCCCTGGACGAGCTGGTGGCTGAATTTCAGGCATAAGGAGGGATAAGCCATGGCTGGCGTTTCCACCAAGGAAATCAAAAACCGCATCCGAAGCATGGAGTCCACCAGGCAGATCACAAAGGCCATGGAAATGGTCGCTGCCTCCAAGCTCCGCCGGGCGCAGGCGCAGGTGCTTTCCTCCCGCCCCTATTTTGAAATTCTTTACTCCACCATTGCGGACATCGCGTCCTCCAACCGGGATTTCTCCTCCCCCTATTTACAGGAGCGTCCTGTGAAAAAAGCACTGTATATCGTCATTGCCGGTGACCGCGGTCTTGCCGGCGGCTACAACAGCAACATTCTCAAGCTGGTTCAGTCGGAGATCGCTGGCAAGGACGCCGTAGTCCTGCCCATCGGCAAGAAGGCTTTGGACTATTTCAGGAGCAAGCAGATCCCGACCTTTACGGAGCACTACGCCGAAGCGGCCGAACTGACCGTGGGTGACTGCTTCTCCGTCTCCAAGCAGGTAAGCAAGGCTTTTCTGGCAGGAGAATTTGACCAGATCGTCGTTGCGTATACCAATTTTGTCTCCGTCCTTGCCCAGACGCCCGCAGCCATGCAGCTGCTGCCTCTGAAAAAGCCGGAAAAGAAAGAGAGTACCAATCAAGGCGATATCCTGTACGAGGGCGACAGCGAAGAAGTTTTCGCCGCGATCATCCCCGAGTATCTGGGCGGCGTTATCTACGGTGCGCTGTGCGAAAGCCGTGCCTCCGAGCAGGCTGCCCGCCGGGCTGCCATGGATTCCGCGACCCAGAACGCCGACGATATGATCGACGACCTGAGCCTGAAGTTCAACCGCGCCCGTCAGGCCGCGATCACGCAGGAGATCACAGAGATCGTCGCAGGTTCCTGAGTCCCCGCAGGGGCGGTATTCTGATCGCCCAATCCCCAGAAGTTACGAATTTGCGGTATCTAATGTCGGTTAAGCCCGGAATTTTGGGTAAAAGTGGGTATTCCCCCCGCGTTTTGTTCCGCAAATATTTCAGCAGAAGGAGTTGAATTCCCAATGGCCAAAAACAAAGGAACTGTGATCCAGGTCATGGGTCCTGTTCTTGACATCCGCTTCGCTGACGATCAGCTGCCCGGTCTGCTCAGCGCCATCGAGATTCCCAACGGCGAGCATACCATCGTGGCGGAGGTCGCACAGCACATCGGCGACAATGTGGTTCGCTGTGTCGCTATGTCCTCCACGGACGGCCTGCAGCGCGGCACCGAGGCCACCGACACCGGCGCGCCTATCTCCGTTCCCGTTGGCGAAGAGTGCCTGGGACGTGTATTTAACCTGCTGGGCCAGCCCATTGACAACAAAGCGCCTGTACAGGGCGTCGAGCGCTGGCCCATCCACCGTCCCGCTCCCTCCTACGAGGAGCAGCAGCCCGCTACCGAGATTCTGGAAACCGGCATCAAGGTCATCGACCTGATCTGCCCCTATGCCAAGGGCGGTAAGATCGGTCTGTTCGGCGGCGCGGGCGTTGGCAAGACCGTTCTGATTCAGGAACTGATTTACAACATCGCCACTGCCCACAACGGATATTCCGTCTTCACCGGCGTTGGCGAGCGTACCCGTGAGGGCAACGACCTGTACAACGAAATGACCGAGTCCGGCGTTATTTCCAAGACCGCCATGGTCTTCGGTCAGATGAACGAACCGCCAGGAGCCCGTATGCGCGTGGGCCTGTCCGGCCTGACCATGGCAGAGTACTTCCGTGATGTGAAGCATCAGGACGTGCTGCTGTTTATCGACAACATCTTCCGTTTCACCCAGGCCGGTTCCGAGGTATCCGCACTGCTCGGCCGTATGCCCTCCGCCGTCGGCTATCAGCCCACTCTGGCAACGGAAATGGGCGCCCTGCAGGAGCGTATCACCTCCACCAAGGAAGGCTCCATCACCTCCGTTCAGGCCGTCTACGTTCCCGCCGACGACCTGACCGACCCCGCCCCCGCTACCACCTTCGCCCATCTGGACGCCACAACGGTTCTTGACCGCGGCATTTCCTCTCTGGGCATTTACCCCGCCGTTGACCCGCTGGACTCCACTTCCCGTATCCTGACTCCCGAAATCGTTGGTCAGGAGCATTACGAGACCGCCCGTGCCGTGCAGAGCATCCTCCAGCGCTACAAAGAGCTGCAGGACATCATCGCCATCATGGGTATGGACGAGCTTTCCGAAGAGGACAAGCTGACGGTCAACCGCGCCCGTAAGGTGCAGCGTTTCCTCAGCCAGCCCTTCCATGTTGCCGAGCAGTTCACCGGCTATCAGGGCAAGTACGTCCCCCTGAAGGAAACCATCCGCTCCTTCCAGGAAATCATTGCGGGTAAATATGACGACATTCCCGAATCCTACTTCCTGTTCGCCGGCTCCATCGACGACGTGGTTGCCAAGTACCGGGGCGGTGAGAAGGCATGACACCCTTCCACTTGAAAATCGTCACCCCCGACGGCCTGATTTATGACGGTCAGGCAGAAGAACTGCTGGTTCGCACCACCAACGGCGACGTCGGCATTCTTGCCCGTCACATGAACTATGTTGCCCCCCTGGGTATGGGGCGGGCCGTCATTGTGTCCGACGGACAGCGCCGGACAGCGGCGTGCATCGGCGGTATGGTCAGCGTCTCAAAGGGCGAGGTGACGTTAGTCCCCACTACCTTTGAGTGGGCAGACAAGATCGATGTTGCCCGTGCGGAGGCTGCCCTGGAAAAGGCAGAGAAGGTTCTCCACGATCAAAACGCTTCCGACACCGACCTGCGTCTGGCCGAAGCCAAGCTTCACCGCGCACTGGTCAGAAAGAGCGTTGCCTCCAAGTTATAAGCGATCACCCCGGTATCCGAATGGATACCGGGGTCGTTTCAGGATGCGGGCCGCAACGACCCAGACACACGCCGCCGCACCCGCTAAAGAATGGCTGCGGCGGAAGAAAGTGAGCAATCCCAATGGTAATACAGAAAATTGACAGCGATATCGAGAAAAAGGGCATCGCAAGAGCCATTCTGGAAGTGCTTCCGGATTGGTTCGGCATCCCGGAAGCCACGGAAGCGTACATCGCGGACAGCAAAGGACGCCCATTCTTCTGCGCCTTTGCGGACGATGTTCCCGTCGGCTTTCTCTATCTGAAAGAAACCGGGCGGCATACCGTGGAGCTGGCCGTCATGGGCGTGCGGAAGGAATATCATCGGCAAGGCATCGGCAGAGCGCTTTTTGAGCAGGCCAAAGCCGAAGCCAAACGGCTGGGATATTCCTTTATCCAAGTCAAAACCGTCCAGATGGGCAGATATGCTATTTACGACGACACCAACTGCTTCTACCTCTCCTTGGGGTTCAAGGAACTGGAAGTGTTCCCAACGCTGTGGGACGAATGGAATCCCTGCCAGATTTATATAATGGCTATATAGGCTCAAAATCACCCTGGTATCTGTTGGATACCAGGGTGATTTGTTTTGTATAGCTCGCCGTGACCGTTATTCTTCGGTGGCCTTCGGTTTTTCCTTCCCGTCCTCGAAGCCGTCGAACATGGAGGTGGAAGAAGCGTCTCCCACTTCCCTGCCCTGCATGATCGCTTCAAACTGCTCGCCGGTCATAGTCTCCTTTTCCAGAAGGAAGTCCACGACCTTGTGAAGCTTGTCGCTGTTGTCTGTCAGAATCTGCTTGCAGTGGTCGTATGCCTTGTCGATCAGCGCCCTGACCTCGTCGTCGATGGTTCCGGCGACCTTCTCGGAATAGCTCTTTGTGGTCTGGTAGTCCCGACCAATGAACACTTCTCCGCCGTCAAGATAGGACACTGTACCCAGCTTCTCGCACATGCCGTAGCGAGCGACCATGTCCTTCGCCAGCTTCGTTGCCCGGTCGATGTCATTGGAAGCGCCCACGGAAATATCCCCGAGGAACAGAGCTTCCGCAACACGTCCGCCCAGCAGCGATACGATCTGCTCATACATTTCGTTGCGGGTCAGGTTAGAAGAATCATCCTTGGGCAGATACCATGTCGCGCCCAAAGACTGCCCCCGGGGAACAATGGTGATCTGACGCACCGGGTCATGAGTTGGCAGGTTGTACATGGCGACGGCATGGCCGGCTTCGTGGACAGCCGTCTCCTTCAAATCCTTCCGGGTCTGAACGCGGCTCTTTTTCGCGGGGCCCGCTGTAATCTTCATCAGCGCCTCGTTCATGTCCTCCATGGTCAGCACCGGGCGGTCCGCTCTGGCCGCCAGAATCGCCGCTTCATTGAGAAGATTGCTCAGGTCAGCGCCGGTAAATCCGGCGGTGGAGCGGGCGACGGTTTTCAGATTCACCGAAGCGTCCAGCTTTTTATCCTTGGCGTGGACTTTCAGAATTTCCTCCCGTCCCTTCACGTCCGGACGCCCCACGTGGATCTGCCGGTCGAAGCGGCCGGGGCGCAGCAGCGCCGGGTCCAGAATGTCCGGCCGGTTGGTTGCCGCCAGAACGATGACGCCCTCCGAACGGGTGAAGCCATCCATTTCCACCAGCAGCTGGTTCAGTGTCTGTTCCTTTTCGTCGTGACCGCCGCCCAGACCGGAGCCGCGCTTGCGGCCGACGGCGTCGATCTCGTCGATGAACACGATGGCAGGGGCGATTTTTCTGGCCTGTTCAAACAGGTCCCGGACACGTCCTGCGCCGACACCCACGTACATTTCCACGAAATCCGAGCCGGAAATGGACAAAAACTGCACGCCCGCCTCTCCCGCGACAGCCCGGGCAAGCAGGGTCTTGCCTGTGCCGGGAGGCCCCACCAACAGAAGGCCGTGGGGAATCCGTGCGCCGATCTCGGTAAATTTTTCGGGATTTTTCAGGAAATCCACGATTTCCTGAAGCTCTTCCTTTTCCTCGTCCGCACCCGCGACGTCGTCAAAGGTCACTTTCTTATCTCCGGGAACGCCCAGAACCGTCCGTGCTTTGCTGAACCCATTCATGGGATTCCCGGCGCTGCTCATACGTCCCATCAGCAGCGCCCAGACAAACAAAATTACCAGGCCGACCACCAGCAACGGAAGAATCAGGGTATAGGGCGAAAAGCCCTTGTCCGGGACAAAATTGTAGCTTTCCAGCACGCCGGAGGCCGTCTGCTCCGCGAAAGTCTCGTGCATCTCCTGCCGGAAGCTCTCCGGGTCGGCCAACGGTGCGGTGATGGTGGTCTGGCCGTTGTAGGGTTTGTTCAGCTGCATCGTAATGGTCTGATCCTGCACCACGAACTGACGCACCTGTTCCTTATTGAACAGCTCAACGACCTTGGAATAGGGCAGGGTGTCCTGACTGGTGGTAAACAGGTTGCTGATCCAGCCTAAAAACGCCACCAGCAGTGCCGCATATACAATGAGTGGGATCCATCTCGTTCTTTTCAATTTGGGGTTACTCCTTATTTTTCATGAGAAAGCTCCGGAAAGCCGGATTACTCAGAGATTCCGTAAGCCTCCGGCTTCAGAACGCCGACATAGGGCAGATTCCGGTAGTGTTCGTTGTAGTCAAGGCCATAGCCCACTACAAAGGCGTTGGGAATGGTAAAGCCGACGTAATCTGGCTTCAGGGTGATGCCGGGACGGCGGCGCTCGGGCTTATCCAGCAGGGTGCAGATCTTCAGAGACGCAGGCTCCCGCGTCAGCAGATGACGGTAGGTGAAGTCCAGCGAATTGCCGGTGTCGTAAATGTCCTCCAGAATCAGCACATGGCGGCCCTTGATGTCCGAGGCGATATCCCGCTTGACCTCCATCTTTCCGGTGGAATTGGTTCCGGCATAGGAGGAGATCCACATAAAATCCATCTCGCAGTGGGTCTTGATCTCCCGGATCATGTCCGCATAAAACACCACAACGCCCTTTAGGACGCCGACGATAATGGGGTCTTTCCCCGCGTAGTCCGCCGTCAGCTCTTTGCCCAGCTCTGCGATGCGAGTCTTGATCTGTTCCTCGGTCAGCAGAATCTCCTGAATGTCCTTTTCCATAGCTTTTTCTCCCTTATGCTGTGTTTTTCATTCTATTTGCACGCTTAATCGTCGCTGCTTTCCGGAATATCCACCTCAAAATGGACAGTCACGGCGGGTAGCTCCCCGGCGGCGCGATCGGCGTGAACGCCAATGGAATATACGCCCAAAACGCCCCGTTCATCACACAATACGGGAATCCGCTCCCGCATGGCTGCGGGGATTTTCCGGTCGATGAACAGCTTTTTCAGGCTTTTGGTTCCGCCGCTCAGGCGGATAGTGTCCCCGCTTTCCCGGGGGCGAAGGGTCAGTGCCCCAACGGGACGAACGGTAAAGGTGTCCGGCGTGTTGATGATCTTTTCCGCCGGGGCACAGGTCACGTGGTAGTCTCCGTAAACCGTTTCTCCGGGGCAGGTCAGTGCCACCGGTTCCGGGCGGGGCCTGTGCGCTTGAGCTTCCAGACGGTCATACCGTCTGCTCACTGTCACGCCGCCGGGAAGGTTGACCCGCGCGGAGGGTTTGTCGGAAAACAGCAGCCCTTCCACTGCGGAAATATGGGAATCCTCCGGCTCCCTCACGCCGCTGTCTTTCAAAAATCTCTCGATGCAGCGGCTGCGCTGAGCTTTCGGCATGAATTTTAGCGTCTGTACACCGGGCGGCGTCGGGAAATCCGACTGTGCGGCGAGGAAATCCTCATCCTCCCGCAGCCGCAGCGCCATCAGAGAAAGATTCTCCGCCAGGCGGGGATTCTCCGATTTCAGCAGAGGCATCACGGTATGACGGATACGGTTTCGTAAAAAGGCGTCGGAGGCGTTGGAGCTGTCCTCCCGGTGGGGAAGCCCCCACGCAAGCAGGAATTTCTCCACCTCCTGCCGGTTTATCAGCAGCATGGGACGGATGACATTTCCGCTGACCGGGGCGATGGCGCCCAGCCCTTTCAGGCCGGTGCCGCGGATCATGCGCATGATGACCGTCTCGGCATTGTCGTCAGCGGTGTGGGCAGTGGCAATTTTCCCGTTCAAGCTCCGGAGAAATGCATACCGGGCGTCCCGGGCGGCGGCTTCCAGCCCCTTTTTCCCCGGGCGAACCTCCGCCGAGCCGACGTGTAAGGGGATATCATAGCGTCCGCAGAATTCCCGGACAAAGGCTTCATCCCCATCGGATTCTTCCCCACGGAGATGGTGGTTAAAATGCGCGGCCTCCAGACGGATGTCCAGCTTGTCCCTCAGCAGATACATGGCGAACAGGAGCGCCACGGAATCCGCCCCGCCGGAGACGGCGCAGACGACCGTATCCCCCGGCATGATCATATCATACTGCCGAATCATCCGCAAGAGCTTATTCCGCATGTTTCCACTCCCGGTCGGCAAAGGTCTGGTACTGGCCGATCCACTGCATCTTCACCGCGCCGGTTTCGCCGTGACGGTTCTTGGCGACAATGCACTCCGCCACGCCCTTGTCCTCGGTGTTTTCGTGATAATATTCGTCCCGGTACAGGAACATCACCGAGTCGGCGTCCTGCTCGATGGCGCCGGATTCCCGGAGGTCGGACAGAATCGGCCGCTTGTCGGTGCGGCTCTCCACCGCACGGGACAGCTGGCTCAGGCAGATCACCGGCACGTCCAGCTCCTTCGCCATGATTTTCAGGGAGCGGGAAATTTCGCCCACCACGGTAACGCGGTTGTCGCTGTTCTTTCCGTACCCGGAACCCTGCATCAGCTGTAAGTAGTCGATGATGACCAATCCCAGATTGTCTAAGCGGCGGCACTTGGCGTTGATGTCCGCCACGGTGACAGAGGGGTTATCGTCAATACGGATGTCCGTCTGGCTCAGGGAGGCGGAGGCCATGCACAGCTTGCTCCACTCGTCCTCGCTGAGCTTGCCCGTGGCCAGCTTTTGCAGCTCCACGAAGCCCTCGCTGGCAAGCAGACGCATAGCCAGCTGCTCCCGGGACATTTCCAGATTGAAAATGGCAACGGTTTTCTTGTACTTTTTCGCCACGTTGACGCCGATATTCAGCGCAAAGGCGGACTTACCCATGGCAGGCCGGGCAGCAATGAGCAGAAGGTCGGACTTGTTCAGTCCGTTGATCCGGGTGTCTAAGTCCCGCAGGCCGGTGGACAGGCCGGGGATCAGGGAATCCGACTGGCTCAGCTCTGTCAGGCGGTCAAACACCTTGTGCAGCGTCGTGCCGATGTGCTCCAGAGAATCGCCTCGCTCGCCCTTGCGCAGGGCGTAAATTTTCTTTTCCGCAGATTCCAGCATCTCGGCGGGCGTACCCACCTCTTCCGACACCATCTGCTGAATGTCCGTCGCGGCCTGATTCAGTCCCCGAAGCATGGACTTTTCCTGCACAATGGCCGCATAGCGCGCCACATTGGCGGCGGTGGGGGTGATCTCCATCAACTGGAGGATGTAATCCCGGGAATTGTCGTGGTAATAGCCCAGCTCCTTCAGCTTGTCCAGCACCGTGACCGGGTCAATGGTCTGGGAGAAGTTGAACATGGTATAGATGGCTTCATATATTTCCCGGTTCTGCTGCAGGTAAAAATCCTCCGGCTTCACAATGCCCACCACATCCGTAATGCACCGGCTGTCGATGAGAATGGAACCCAGAACCGCCTGCTCCGCCTCCAATGACTGGGGCTGCTGCCGGGACAGAAGTTCTTCATCCATGGCAAGTTCTCCTTTCTCTATAGAATATGGTGTTGTGGAATCTTATGCTTCGACGATCTTCACCGTCAGCGGCGCGGAAATCTCATAGCCCAGCTTGCAGGTGACGGTGTACGTACCCACGTTCTTGATGGGTTCCTCAATGATGATCTTCCGCTTGTCCAGCTTGATACCGGTCTTCGCCAGTGCGTCGGCGATTTCCTGATTGGTCACGGAGCCGAACAGACGTCCCGCGCCGCCGCCCTTGGCGGCCACGGTGACGGTCATCTCCCGCAGTTTTCCGGCGGTCTCCATGGCCTCGGCCTTTTCCCGGGCAATACGCTCCTGATTGGCCTTGTCGTTCATGCGCATGGTGTTCACGGCGTCAGGGGTCGCCTCGGTCGCCAGCTTCCGGGGCAGCATATAGTTCCGGGCGTAGCCGTCGGAAACCTCGATCATCTGTCCCTTTTTGCCCTTTCCTTTTACATCTTGCAGCAGAATTACTTTCATTGTAACAGTCTCCTTAATCGGTATGATATGTACGCCAAACAGCCGTCAAAACGGCGTTTGGCCTGGTTTATTCTTCGTAGAACTTATCAATGGACGCCACCAGCTCGTCCAGCGCTTCCTTGACGGTGGTGTCCTTCATCTGCGCGCCGGCTGTAGCGGTGTTGCCGCCGCCGCCCAGCGGCTCCAGAATCATCTGGACGTTGGCGCTGCCAATGCTTCGGGCGGAAATGATGACCTGCTCCCCGTCCGGATAGAGGACGAAGGACGCGGTAATGCCGGAAATATTTAATAGCTCGTCCGCCGCCTGCGCCGCCAGCACCCGGGTCGTGGGGGTGTTCAGCGCCGCAATGGCGATCTCCTGCCGGTACAGGCGGGAGGATTTGATGATCTGATACTTCGCCATGGTGTCCTGGAAGTCGTTCTGCATCAGCTTCTTGACCTCCGTGGTGTCCGCGCCCAGACGGCGCAGGACGGCTGCGGCCTCAAAGGTACGCTCGCCGGTACGGACGTTGAAGAACTTGGTGTCCAGACAGATGCCCGCCATCAGGCTCTCCGCTTCGATGGGCAGCACGTCCTTCTTCTCCACGGCGTACATGAGCACCTCCGTCACCAGCTCCGCCGCCGAGGAGGCGTAAGGCTCGTGAAGGTTGACCACCACGGGGTTGATATAATCCGCCGCCCGGCGGTGATGGTCTACCACACAGACCTTGGAGATGGCTTCAAGCAGCGGTCTGCACTCCACCTGATCCGGCCGGTTGGTGTCCACCACCACAAGAATGCTCCGGTTGTCCGCCATCAGCAGGGCATCCTGCCCGGACACGAACACATCCCGGTATTCGGGAACCGCCTGAATTTCCTCGATCAGCTTTCCGGCGGCATTGTTTTCCAAGTCAATGACAATATTGGCCTTCTTGCCCCGCTTGCGGCACAGGCAGCTGATGCCCATGGCCGCGCCCACGGCGTCCAGGTCGGCGTTCTTGTGTCCCATGATGAACACCCGTCCGCTCTGGCCGATCAGCTCCATCAGGGAATTGGCCGTCACACGGGAACGTACCTTGCTGCGGTAATCCGCTTCCCGGTTCCGCCCGCCGTAGAAATTGAAGTTGACCCGGTCTTTGATGACCGCCTGGTCACCGCCCCGGCTCAGCGCCATCTCGATGCCCAGCGCGGCAAAATCATAGCTTTCCTCGAAGCTCTCGCCATCCACGCCCAGACCGATGGAAATGGAGGCGGGCAGGCCGGAGGAATTGACAATCTCGTGAATGTCTTCCAGCAGGGAGAACTTATTTTCCTTCGCCCGTTCTAAGTCCCGCTTCTCGAAAATGAACAGGAAACGGTTGCGCTCCAACCGGCGAAGCAATCCGCTGTAGCCCTCCGTCCACCGGGTGATGGTTTCGTTCAGCTTGGCGTTCATGGAGGAAATGGCGCTTTCCGTCAGGTTTTTGGTCAGTTCCTCGTAGTTATCAATGAGAATGATGGCAACCACAGGCCGGGAGCGGATATACTCGTCCCGCACCTGATACAGCTCCGTCAGGTCGGAAAAATACAGCACGCCCAGCATAGTGCCCCGGTTGTCCTCCGCCCGGATGGTGGTGCCGTATACCCGGTAGCGGCGGTTGCCCAGAACCGCGTCATGGGGGCTTTCCGTTTTTCCGGCGGTGAGCCAGTCCAGGGTGAAGTCCGGCAGCACCTCTTCCAGCCGCAGCTGGGTCATGGTGTCGGCGTACCCCGTCAGCTCGCTGAAACGATGGTTGCCCCAGACGATGTCCCCGTCCCCCAGACGAACCATCACCGCAGGCAGGGGCGCTTCCCCGCCGCTGGAAGCTTCCAGCGTGTTGGAGGCCGACTGGATATACTGCTGAATTTTACGCTCCCGGCGTGTCCTGTCCAGAACGTACAATAGGAACGTGACCACCGTCACCGCCATTTCTCCGGCAGCCAGCCAGTAATGCCCCACCAGCAGCGCCGCGGCGCAGAAAGCGGCCATCACGAAAAAGTATGCACCCATCCCGGGTCTGAGCAGTCTTCCCAGCTTTCGATTCACTGCCAAACGTCCTCCTTCCGGCTGCGACCAGCCACAGATATCCATACTATACCCGATATTATAGCAAATCCAGCCAAAAGGTGCAACTCTTTTTCCGTCAAATCCGTAAAAAAGACCGCAAAAAAATTGTATACTTTTTCCCGTAATTGTGTTATACTATATGTGCCAGCGCCGGGGACGGGCTTTACCCGGGCATTTGGGAGACGCGGACGCGCTTCCCACAAAGACAAGAGGAAAAACATTGCAGGCGTTTTCTTGGGAGAAGGCGATTCGGGGCCGGATTCTGAGGGAAGCGGCTGCCTGCTTGTTGTGCTTTAAAGGCATTTTCATGTACATTTTGAAAGGAGTTATTGATTCATTTGGCAGAAAAACTGAAAATTATCCCTCTGGGCGGCCTTGACGAGATCGGCAAGAACTGTACCGTCCTGGAGTACGGAAAAGATATGATCGTGATTGACTGCGGCGTGGGCTTCCCGGAGGAAGACATGTACGGCGTCGATTTGGTCATCCCCGATTTTACCTATCTTGTGGCCAACCAGAAAAAGCTGCGGGGCATGTTCATCACCCACGGCCACGAAGACCACATCGGTTCCATCCCCTACGCCATGCGGGACGTGAACTGCCCCATCCACGGCACCTCCATGACCTGCGGTCTTATTAAGCTGAAGCTGGAAGAGCACCGGCTGGCAGACAAGGTCAAGCTCGTCACCCACAAGCCCGGTGACGTAGTAAAGGCCGGATGCTTCACCGTGGAGTTCATCCACGTGAACCACTCCATCCCCGACGCGGTGGCCTTCGCCATCCGCACCCCCGTGGGTACAGTGGTATTCACCGGCGACTTCAAGATCGACCCCACTTCCCACGACGGCATGATGGATCTGGCGCGGCTGGGCGAGCTGGGAAATCAGGGCGTGCTGGCGATGCTGGCGGACTCCACCAACGTGGAGCGGCAGGGCTAC
>OHER01000213.1_pt1 | contig 16003 bp, 10 predicted proteins | sample 1567381 | NCBI WGS metagenome assembly OHER01 (sample SAMEA3879600, study PRJEB24766) | human gut metagenome | biome: human-associated habitat; feature: feces | place: USA | collected 1985/1987 | reverse complement strand
GTTTCCGCAACGACGGCAGGGCAATTGTCTATTTCAAACAATTCGGTAAACGCTTCGTTTTGCTTGCAATCGACTCCGGCTACTGCAAGCGCGTGTTTTTCCGAAAATGTTTTTTTATCAAGCTTCTTTTCTACGATGTCGGCAGGGCGTGCAAAATTTGAGGGGAGCGTCGTATACGCGCTCTCCAAAAAGTTTTTAGCCATACGGGCGGAGACGTTTCCCGTAATTTCGGAACCGAGAGGGTCCGAGCTTTCTGCGCCGAGCCAAAATAAATAAGTATTCCGGGTGTCGTAACCGCAAAACAAAGCGTCGGTATTTCCGCTTTTTACTCCCGCAGTGCCCGTTTTGCCCGCAACGTCGAAGCCTATATCGGATAACACCTTTGCGGTGCCAGAATCGGCAACGGTTTTAAGCATATCAGTCATAAGATAAGCGCTTTCCGCGCGAAAGACGCGTGCTCCGTTCTCGGTATTTTTTTTATACAGCACCTTTCCGTTAAGAGAAATCTCGTCGACAAAGCCTACGCTTTTATAAACGCCCGAATTAGCCAATGTCAAATAGCCTGCAAGAAGCTCCTGCAAGCTTACGCCGTTGTAAAAGCTGCCAAGCGCAATAGATAAATTTCTGTCTTGCTCGGAGGTTTTTATTCCGTTTTTGTTTAGATAGCCGATAGAGGCGCTTACCCCGATGGAGTTGAGCACTTTCACTGCGGCAGTATTCATGCTGTCCGCAACGGCTCGCCTCATCGTTGTCCAACCGTAATATTTATCATTGAAGTTGTTGGGGGAATAACCGTCAAAATCGGTTTTTTCGTCAAGAACGGGAGTGGCGGGAGTGATTGCTTTTAGGTCCAATGCGGGACAGTAAACAGCCAACGGTTTGATTGCAGAGCCGACTTGACGTTTTATGTTGTAAATATTATATTTGGAATATCCTATATATGAAGTTACTCCACCTGTAATATTATTTACAACGTAAGCGCAACGCGATGCGGAGTCGCCGCTTAAAGTTTTTACCTCCGTATTCATGCTTGATTTAAGCGCAGCCTGCAAGCCGCCGTCGTAAAAGGTTTTGACAATATAAGGCTTGTTTAACATTTGTTCTTGTTTTGAATTAAGAATCAGGCACGCTTCGATTAACGCCGCGTCCAGATAGCTTTTTTCCGTAGCCGCTCTTGTGTCGACAGCGCTCAAATCAATCTTTTCTTCCTTTGCCGCCTCGCATAGATTGTCGTCAATGAAACCGTTTTCTCTCATGAGATTCAGCACTAGATTTCTGCGGGAAATATATTTGTCCGGATTGTAGACGGGGGAATAATTGTTCGGCGCTTTCAGCATACCCGCAAGCCCCGCGCTTTCGGCAAGAGTAAGCTCGGACGCAGACTTGCCGAAATAAGTTTTGCTTGCGGTTTCGATTCCGTATGCGTTGGCGCCGAAATATATCGTATTCAGATACATTTCAAGAATTTCTTTTTTGCTGTATTCCTGCTCCACTTTAAGCGTAAGAAACATTTCGTTGACCTTTCGCTTCAAAGTTTTTTTATTTGTCAGAAAGGTATTTTTGACAAGCTGCTGCGTGATGGTGGAGGCGCCTTCCTTGTAGCTTCCCGAAAAAATATTTTTTATAAGCGCGGAGCCTATCCTTTTAAGGTCGAGACCGTGATGTCTGTAAAAACGTTTGTCTTCCGTGGAGACGAAAGCGTTCAGCGTATAATCGTTAAGCTCGGACACCGACACATACTTTCCCTGTTTGCCTGCGTCCAATTCCATACTTTGTCCCTGTGAATCTTTGAAAACCGCTTTTTTTCTGTTTTCATTCATTTTTGCTGCGTCGAATTTGACAAAATCCTTGTCGGTAACGCATGCAATCATAAAAATGCCCGATGCAAGTACGCACAGAGCAATCAAACCTGCAAATATGACAATAACGATTCGCCATGCGGCAGTCTTTTGCCTTTTCACGCTTTTATTATTTGTAATTGAGGGAATTTTATTATTTAGCTTGAAATTTCACAGACAAAAATGTATAATATTTCAACGAGGAATTTTACTTGAAAAAATATCTGATACACACCTACGGTTGTCAGATGAACGTGCACGAATCGGAAAAAATCGCCGGCATATTAAGGGACGAGGGTTTTGAAGCGACTGCGCGGGAAACCGACGCCGATATAATCGTATTCAACACCTGCTGTATACGCGAAACCGCCGAAGCCAAAATCATGGGGCACATAGGTCAGATTAAAAAAATCAAAAAAGCGCGTCCCGAATTAAAGGTTGCGGTGTGCGGTTGTATGTCGCAGCAGGAGGGAGCGGCGCAGCTCATATTAGATAAATTTCCGTTCGTGGACGCGGTTCTCGGTACAGCCAATCTGCATTTGTTAAAGGAAGTTGTCGCCAAAGCGGACAATACTTCCAAAAACAGATTTTTCAACCGTGATTTTCTTGGAGACAACGACAACCGCCCTGTTTTCAGGACAAGCGGCACCAACGCATGGGTAAACATAATTTACGGCTGCAACAATTTCTGCACTTATTGCATAGTTCCGTATGTGAGAGGGCGGGAACGCAGCCGCCCCGCAAAAGATATAATTTCCGAGGTTAATGCATTGCTTGACGAGGGATACAAGGAAATCACTTTGTTGGGGCAAAATGTGGACAGCTACGGAAACGACCTTAAAGACGGTTCGAATTTTGCGTCTCTTCTCGGAGAGCTGGGAAAAATAGGCGGCAAGCACAGGATTCGTTTTATGACCTCGCATCCCAAGGATTTCAATCAAAGCGTGGCGGAGGTTATCGAAAAATATCCTTCGCTGTGTCATAACATTCATTTGCCCGTGCAAAGCGGCAGCAATTCGGTGTTGAAAAGAATGAACAGACGCTACACAAGAGAGCAATATCTGGAGCTTGTGCGTACAATCCGAACGCACCTTCCCGACGTCGGACTGACAACTGACGTTATGGTCGGTTTTGCGGGAGAAACGGAGGAGGATTTCAACGATACGCTCTCCTTGATGGAGGAGGTGCGCTTTTCAAGCGCATTCTGCTTTGTTTACAGCAGACGAAAGGGAACTCCGGGTTATTCTATGGAAAATCAGGTGCCTCGTGAAGTCAAGACTGAAAGAATAAAAAAGCTCATTGCTCTTCAAAACCGCATTACAAAGGAAATAAGCAAAGAGCACGAGGGGAAGGTTTTTGAAATTCTTGTCGAGGACAAAAACGAAAAATTCGAAAACACATATTGCGGACGTACCGACGGAGGCAGACTGGTGAACTTCAAAAGCCCGACAGACATCGTCGGGCAATTCGTCGATGTAAAAATTAAGACGTCGAGGTCTGCCACTCTATGGGGGGATTTGATTACGGAGGAAAAATGATTTACTCACCTATGATGCAGCAATATCTGCAAACAAAAGACGAATACAAGGACAGCATATTGCTTTACAGGCTGGGCGATTTTTACGAAATGTTTTTCGACGACGCAATCAAAGCAAGCGAAATTCTTGATTTGGTTCTTACAAGCAAGGTCTGCGGACAAAAATGCAAGGCTCCCATGTGCGGTATACCTTATCACGCCGTGGACAATTACATTGCCAAACTTATCGAGGCGGGAGAAAAGGTTGCAATTTGCGAACAGCTTTCCGAGCCCAATTCGCGCGAGCTTGTCAAGCGTGGAGTCGTCCGCGTGGTAACGCCGGGCACAGTAGTTGAAAACACTATTTTAAACGAAAAAAACAACAATTATCTTGCCGTCGTCTTTTCCGACGGCAAGACGACGGCGGCGGCTTATTGCGACATAACCACCGGCCGCTTTTTCGCACATGAGTTTTCAGGCGAATCTGCTTACAAGGAGTTGCAGGAAAACCTGCTTTCCTATTCTCCAAAAGAAATTTTGACCGATTCGGAATGTTTGCAGTTAAACGAACGTCTCGACGTCGTCCGAGCCAATCTTATACCGCGGCTCAAATGTTACAACGACGGCGCTTTTACCGTCGAGAAAGCAACAGAGGTCATAAAAGAGCAATATAAAACCTCTTTTACGGAAGTTTTCAACTTAAAAACGCATAAAACGGCTTTGCGCGCAAGCGGTGCATTGCTTTCATACCTCAACGAAACTCAAAAAAGGTATTTGTCCCATCTCGAACCGATTAAATTTATTGAAAACAGCGAATTTATGTCGCTTAATGTCAATACTCGGCGCAGTTTAGAGCTTGTGAGCAGCGGCAGAGAGAACAAAAAGAAAGGGAGCCTCTTATGGCTGCTTGACAACACAAAAACGGGTATGGGCGGCAGACTTTTGTGCGATTGGGTAGAGCATCCGCTTCAAAATCCGAAAAAGATTCAAAGACGGCTTGACGCGGTGGAGGAATTGGTCGAAAATTTTTTGCTTCGCGAAGAAATTTCCGAATGTTTGCAACGCATAAAAGATATCGAACGGTTGTCGGGTAAAATATCGTACAACAATCTGACGCCGAGGGATTGCAACAGTCTTCAAGCGTCGTTGGCAGAGCTGCCCGTATTGAAGCGAATTTTGTCAGAGACGCACACGCCTCTAATCAAGGATATAGACGGCAGGCTTGTCGACGTGAGCGATGTTGAAAAGCTTTTGTTTTCCGCAATCAAGGAAAACGCTCCCGCCATTTCGAGAGACGGAAATTTCATAAAAGAGGGCTACAACGCGCAGGTCGATTACCTGAGAAATATTTCTCAAAACAGCATCGGTTTAATCGGCAAGCTCGAAGAAAGAGAAAAAACGAAAACAGGCATAAAAACCCTGAAAGTGGGCTACAACCGCGTATTCGGTTATTACATAGAGGTATCCAATGCCTTCAAGGACGTGCTGCCGCAAGGTTATATCCGCAAACAGACTATTGCCACGGGCGAAAGATTTGTTACGGAAGAACTGAAAAAGCTCGAAGAAGAGATTTTGAATGCCGACGAAAGCGTTTTGCGGCTTGAAAAGGAGCTGTTTGAAAAACTCAGACAGCAGCTGCTTACGCATATATCGGAATTTCAATCCATAGCGCAGGCGGTAGCCGAACTCGACGCTCTTACAAGCCTCGCGCGCACGGCGGTTGCAAACAATTATCGAAAGCCCAAACTGAATACGCACGGAGCCGAGCTTAAAATTACGGAGGGGCGCCACCCCGTTGTGGAAAAGTTTTTGAAAAACGACGTATTTGTGACCAACGATACCTGTCTCGATACGGACGAAAACAGAACTATGATTATCACAGGCCCCAACATGGCCGGTAAAAGCACTTTTATGCGGCAGGTCGCGCTTATTGTTCTCATGACGCATATCGGAAGCTTTGTACCTGCAAAATCTGCGCTTGTGCCGATTGTGGATAAAATCTTTACAAGAGTGGGCGCAAACGACGACCTTACTCTAAATCAGAGCACCTTTATGGTGGAAATGGTGGAAATAGCCGCCATAATGAACGGAGCGACTTCAAAAAGTCTGATTTTGCTTGACGAAGTTGGGCGCGGTACCGCCACCTTTGACGGTCTGAGCATCGCTTGGGCAATTATGGAACATATAACTGAAAAAATCCGTGCAAAAACCTTGTTTGCCACTCATTATCACGAGCTTACCGAGCTGGAGGGACGGCTGGAAGGCGTAAAAAATTATAAATTTTCCGTCAAGGAATTGCCCGACGGCATAGTGTTTTTGCGCAAAATCACAAGAGGCGGCGCCAACAAGAGTTTCGGCATTGAGGTGGCCGCTCTTGCGGGAATTGACAGCGCAGTGCTGGAAAGAGCGTCGGAATTGGTTTCGCTTCTGGAAAAAAACGATATAAACGCTTCCGTTTTCAGCAAGCAGGAAGCGGACGAGGAGGCGGAGTAAAAAATCGCCCGCGAAAGACAAACCAAAGCCGCGCTCAAAGTGGCTTCTACCCTCAAAGAGGTGGATATGAACAATCTGACGCCGTTGCTGGCTTTTGACCTCGTCAACGAGCTTTCTAAGCAAATCAAGGAATCCTATGAGTAAAATCAATATACTTTCAAGCGATATTTACAACAAAATTTCCGCCGGAGAGGTAGTGGAAAGGCCTGCGTCCATAGTCAAGGAGCTTGTGGAAAACAGCATCGACGCGGGCGCCGAAAATATAGAAATAACCGTTAAAAACGGCGGAATCGACCTGATAAATGTTGTTGACGACGGTTGCGGTATAGAAAAAGACGATATCGACGTCGCATTTCTGCCGCATACAACAAGTAAAATCGCTTTGGCGGAGGATTTGAGCGAAATCAAAACTCTCGGCTTCAGAGGCGAGGCTTTGGCAAGCATAGCCGCCGTTTCCGTTGTGGAAATGCTTACAAAAACGGAAGGCGACGAAACAGGCTCGAAGGTAGAGGTACAGGCGGGACGAATTAAATCCAAAGGGGAGTTTTCCGCCAACACGGGCACAAGCGTCTGGGTGAGAGACTTGTTTTACAACGTTCCCGCACGCAGAAAATTTTTGAAATCGGCAGGGCGGGAAAGCGCGGAAATAACATCTGTTGTAGGGAAACTTATTCTTGCCAATCCCGAATTGAAGTTTAAATATATAAACAACGACAAGCTGATTTATCAGACCAACGGCAGCGGTGCAAAAGAAGCCATTTATACCGTTTACGGAGAAGAAGCGGTAAAGCATTGCGTCAAATTCGACGATTTTTACAAAAACCTGAGAGCCTGGGGATATGTCAGCGATTTGAATTATTTCAAACCTAACAGTTCATATCAAACATTCGTGGTAAACGGACGTTACGTAAACAGTCCGCAGCTTTCTTCCGCGCTTAAAAATGCTTACAAGGATTTTATGATGACGAAAAATTTTCCTTTCGCCGTCATTTATATAGAAATCGCCCCTTCGGAAATTGACGTAAATGTCCACCCTAACAAGCTAGAAGTAAAATTTTCCGACTCCAACGCGGTGTTTTTGTCGGTGGCAACTCCCGTTAAGCAAATTTTAAACAATCTGTCGCATGACAGGGCGCGTCTCCTGCTTGAACGCGACGAGGCACAAAGAAAATTCAAACGCGATTCTGACTATGAGTTGAAACATCTCGATACCCACAATCCTTTAATTTTCGTCAATCAAAAATACGAGCCGGAGGAAATAGATGTAAATTCACTGCTCGTATGTACCGATTCCGATGCGGATTTAAGCGTGCAGCCGAATTTCGGAATCGAGGAAACGCGGGAATTTAAACCTGCGCTTGAAGAGCTTGTTCAAAAGATAAACGGAAAAAATTTGTCGGAACATACTGAGACGCACGGCGAAAACTCGGTTTACAATCAAAAGCATATGCTGCCGTTCAGCAAGTGTTACAGAAAAGGCGTGCTCTTTCGTTCCTATCTGATGCTTGAAGATTACGAAAATGAGCTGCTGCATTTAATTGACCAACACGCGGCGCACGAAAGAATCCTGTTTGACAAATTCACTGCAGAATACGAAACGCGTAAACTCGAAATTCAGGATTTGCTTACGCCCTATGTAAGGCACGTCTCAACGCCCGAATTTCAGGTTCTTTGCGAGCTTATGCCTCAGATGGAAATGATGGGCTTTTATTACGAGCCTTTCGGAAACAATACCGTAAAATTGACGGCAATACCGTTGCTGTTTACCAGTATGAGCCCCAAGGACTTTTTCGATGCGGTTTTGGAAAATTGCGGAGAGGGGTTTGATACAAAATCTTTAACAAAAGACATACTTGCTCAAAAAGCCTGCAAAGCGGCAATCAAAGCAGGGGAAAGCATGAGTGTATTCGATGTGGACTACCTTTTGAAAATGCTGGATGAAAACATATTTTTAAAGTGCCCGCACGGCAGACCGTTGGTTGCCACTTACAAAAAATCCGACTTCGACAAACTTTTTAAACGCATAGTTTAGCAGGATAATTGATTTATGGAGAATACTATGCGTAAAATATTAGGTATTGCGGGGCCTACGGGAGTCGGAAAATCCCGTTTGGGAATGACGTTGGCCGAAAAAATGGGCACAGATATTATTTCTGCGGACTCCGCTCAAATTTATATCGGCATGGACATCGGCACGGCAAAACCCGACAGGGAGGAGCAGAATCGCGTCAGACATCATTTGATTGACATTGTCAGGCCTGATGAAGAAAATTTCAACGCTTTTGCCTTTTCAAAAGCGGCGGAAACAGTTATAAACGAAAATACTTACAAGCAGCCGTTAATTGTCGGCGGTACGGGCTTGTATTTTGAAACTTTATTTTACGGGCTTGATTTTTCCGTGACGGAAGAAACCTTCAAAATAAGAAAAGAGCTTAAAAGTTTTTACGAAAAATACGGCGAAGACGCGCTTTACGAAAAGCTTTTGGCGGCGGATCCCGAAAGCGCAAAAAACGTGCATAAACACAATGTAAAGGGTGTTATACGTGCATTGGAAATCTTTTCGACAGGCGGCAAGAAAAAATCCGACGCTGTCGGAAAAAAAAGATTACCCGTAAAGGATTTCAAGCTATATATCCTTAACGACGAAAGAGAAAGTCTGTATGCGTCGATTAACCGACGAGTCGATATTATGATTGAAAAAGGTCTTTTTGACGAGGTTGAAAATTTGCTTAAAATTTATCCGTCAACTTGCAGAGGCTTGACGGCAATAGGATACAAAGAAAGCGTTGAATATTTGTCGGGCAGCTGCACAAAGGACGAAGCTATTGCCCTGATAAAACAGCATACGAGGAATTACGCAAAAAGACAGTTGACGTTTTTCAAAAGGCTTTCCGCAGTGTGGATTGACAAATGCGAGACGGAAAAAATGTGCGATTTCATTTTAAAGGATTTTTATGGACGCTAAAAATTATGAAAGCCAGGCGGCAAATATAGTGCAAACGGCAGAAGCAACTCTCTCGGACAACTTTAAAAATATAGATAACGTCGCTTTACTGAACCAAAGAAAAGTTTTGAATGCCTTTACAAACAACCGTGTTTCTGCACGTCATTTTGCGGGTACAAACGGATACGGTTACGACGACGTCGGCCGCGAAACTTTAAATTGTGTTTTTGCCGATGTATTGGACGCCGAAAGCGCATTGGTAAGCCCTCTTATTGTTTCCGGCACGCACGCTCTTACTTTGGCTCTGTTCGGAATTCTGCGCCCCGACGACATACTTTTGTCCGTCACGGGCGACGTTTACGATACATTGAACGACGTGATTTCCGGCAACGGCAACGGTTCATTGAAAGACTTCGGAATAAAATTCGACAAAATCGAACTGTGCGACGGAAAAATAAATCTCTCCGAAATATGCAAATATCTTGAAATAACGCAACCGAAATTGATTTATTTTCAACGTTCAAGAGGCTATTCGTGGCGCAACGCATTGACAATCGACGATTTCGGAAACGCGGTAAACGTTATTAAGAAAATTTCTCCGGATTCGCTGATTATGGTGGACAATTGCTACGGCGAATTTACGGAAGAATGCGAACCCACAGTTTGCGGCGCCGATATTATTGCAGGCTCGTTGATAAAAAACGCGGGGGGCGGTCTGGCGCCGACAGGAGGATACATCGCAGGAAGAAAAGAATTGGTGGAGCTTGCCGCAAAAAGGCTGACTACACCGTCCACGGGAGGCGAGGTCGGCTCGTATGAAAACGGATACAGAAATTTTTATCAAGGTATTTTTCTCGCGCCGCATACGGTGGCGCAAGCTTTGAAAGGGGCGTTGCTTTTGTCGGAATGTATGTCGATTTCGGGTTTTGAAACGCTTCCCGACAAACATAGCAAACTCGGCGATATAATTTGTTCAATCAAATTCAACGACAAACAAAAGCTTATTGATTTTTGTAAGCTTGTTCAGTCAAACTCTCCGATAGACGGTTACGTAACGCCTGAGCCGTGGGATATGCCGGGCTACGAAAATCAAGTAATCATGGCGGCAGGCTGTTTTGTGCAGGGCGCATCAATCGAACTGAGCTGCGACGCTCCCGTCAAACCGCCTTATACGGCTTATCTCCAAGGCGGGCTGACTTACGAACACGTTAAAATCGTGGCACAAAAAGCGGTGGAGTATTTTCTCAAAACAAATAAAAAGACCGATTGAATCGGTCTTTTTATTTGTTTTTTTCGCTGTCCGTTATACTGATTTCCACAGCGGCTTTTCTTCTGATGTCGTCGGTAATTGCGGCATAGTGTTTTTTTGTGGTGTTTACGTCCTTGTGCCCCAAAACATCTGCAACGACATAAATATCTCCCGTGTTTCTGTACAACTGAGTTCCGAATGTGCTCCTTAGCTTGTGCGGCGTGATTTTTTTAAGAGGCGCGGCTACTCCGCTGTATTTTTTAACAATATTTTGAACTGCCCTTGTGGTTATTCTGGAATTTTGGAGCGACAGAAACAAAGCTTTGTCATCGGGAGAGGCTGCCTTGTTCGCCAAGCGCTGTTCGTAATAATCTCTTAAAAATCCGCCGACCTCGTCGTTAAAGTAGAGGATAACGCGATTTCCGCCCTTGCGAGTCACGACAAAGCTGTTATTTGAAAAATCAACGTCGTCAGTATTAAGACCGACCAACTCGCTGTTGCGGATTCCCGTTCCCAAAAATAATGCAATAATTGCCGAATCGCGTATTTTTGTATGCTTATGAAAAGACTCCTGTCTGCCGCCCAGACCGTCGCCTGTTTCCGCCGCAGTAAGAATTGCCGGAATTTCTTCCTTTTCAAGACGTACGATTTCCTTGTCGTGAATTTTGGGAGTATCTACTCGTTCCGCCATATTGGACGTCAGACTTCCTTTTTTGAAAAAATATTTATACAGATGCCTCACGGCGGATAATTTTCTCGCTTTTCCGTTTTCGGAGTTTTTTATTTGACGTCCGTCTGCGCCGTAATAGCAAGTCAGATAATTAAGATAAAATTCAAGGTCGAAAGAGGAAATTTTTTCCAAATCTTTCACAGCCAAGTCTTTTGCGCTGCAATTTTTAAAATTCTTGATTTCAGAAACAAGAAATCTGAAAAACACCTTCAAATCGTATGCGTAATTCAAGCGAGTCAACGGAGAAGTTCTGCTTTGAATGCCTATAAAAAATTCTCTGCAAAAATCAGGCAAATCGTCTTCAAGCATCTGATTTATCTTTTCATTGCATTCAAATTCTCTGTCCGCAAAATAATCTGAATTATGTTTTTTCATTTGATTAAAGGCGACACTCCGATAAAAAGATGATTTCATTATACATCAAAAACAAAAATAATGCAATCTCGGGACAAGAATAGTGGAATAAATTCATCAAAAAACCCATCTATATCTATTCGCAAAATACTGATTTTGCGAATAGATATGTGCATTTGCGTTGAAATTTAACGAGTCTAAAAATAATTTTTCAACAAGAATATGTTTCTCTTGTTTTAAGTCAAATTAAATATCGTTTATTAAAAATTCAAATCTTTTCAAGCTGCGCCTGCGTTCAGCCCAATCCGGAATAAACTGTTCAAGCGTTTTCCAGAATCTTTCCGAATGATTTAATTCCAGAACGTGACACAACTCGTGAACTACCACATATTCTATCAGTTTAGGTTCCAGTTGAATTAACCTTGAATTAAATGTAATCATTTTGTTGGAATCGCAGCTTCCCCATTTGGATTTTAACGATTTAATACGCACTCCCGCCGGACAAATTCCGATTTTACTGCCGATTTGCGACATGATTGCGGGAAGATTCGTCTTTGCTTTTTCCAGCGTAAATTTTTTCATAGCATCTTTAAGCTGTGAAATCTCGGTTACTTTTTGCGGTACGATAAACATATCTTCCAATATAGTTGCCTCGGTTACGTTACTTTTTACCACTCTGAAACGCTTTCCGAACAATAAAAACTGCTGATATTTGTAAATTTCTTCAAATTCGTTTTTGATATTTTGTTTTTCTTTTGCTTTTTTCTCTATCCAGCGTCTTTTCTCGCGCACAAATCCCTCTATAGCTTCCTTACTGAGATTTTTCGGCGCGCGGACCTCCAGCGTTTCGGCATCCCGGACGGTAATAATCAAATTTTTATTATCTGTACGGATAATTTCAACTTTCATGACGAACCCTTTTTTGATAATCATACCACTTTACATAGTTTAAATACCGTTTAATTTTGTCGTTTTGATAAATTTTTTGAAATAACAGAATATTATGCGACACATATTAGTTTATATACTTGACTTTATTCGGCATTTATATTAGAATTTATTTGATTTTTACACAGGAGGTTTTTAATGGTCGGAAATTTTAATTTTCTTAAAGGAAATATCGAAACTATTATACTCAACGCCTTGTACGGCGGAGACAAATACGGCTATGATATAACCAGAGAAATAAAGGAAAAAACCGATAATCAATACGAAATCAAGCAACCCACTCTATACGGTTACCTGAAAAAACTCGAATCTGAAAAATTAATCGAGTCGTATTGGGGAGGCGAATCCAACGGCGGACGAAGAAAATATTACAAACTCACTCAAAAAGGAAGAGAGCTTTGTATAGAATATAAATCCGAATGGAAATTTCACAAGAACGTAATGGAGTCATTGGTTGACAGCGAATCGAGTATTGATGAATTGCCCCAAAAAAATCAAAGCGAAGTAACCTCCATTTTCGGACACAAGTCGGGCAGCAAAAGAACCCGCTCGACAAATATTGTCACAAAGGAAGATTTAAACCGAGTCAGCGAGCTTTTATCCAACAATTCCGACACCACGAAACAAACCGCCGAAACTCTTGACGAAAAGAAACCACCACAATCGATTTCGGAAGTCCCCTATTCCTCCCCTACAAAACAAGACGCAAATGCCGTTTCCTCAGACTCGGAGACAAAATCTCGGGAAAAGGTTTCGTATTTCGCACAGATAGAAAAACAGGAAACTCAGCAGGAAAAAGAATACAAAAGCATATTGGACAATCTTGTCGGCGAGCAATTGACCGAAAAGGAAAAACGTGCGGCAGAGCACAGAAACATTGCAAGCGAACAGGATTCCGCTGCGACGTCTACTCCCGTATCTCCCAACGAAGTAAATCATCTTCAACTGAGCGAAACAGCTGATGCTATGGCAAAGCAAGGGCTGAGAATGAAGCTTTACAACAGAGTGGCTTCCGTTTACAAGCCGGCGCCCTTTTTGCCCGTCAACAAACTCAATTTTTTGACAGTTTTGTTCGGTTTTGTTTTTGCCGCCGTAGAAATGACGGTATTTTGGCTATGCGTAAGAAACAAAACCTACGGAACAAGCACGCCTTTTCTTATAGTTTTGGGAGTCGCACTGCTCATACTTGCAGTTTTTCTGTTTATTTGGCTGCGCTGGCCCTCCAAAAAGGTCAAGCCGCGTTTTAACCTCAAATTTCACATCATAAACAGTCTGATATTCTTTGTAATAGCTTCCGTTGCAGTATTGGTGGTTGATTTGCTGATATTTAATCTGGCCTTCAACGACCAGCAAGCCGTTGTGATGTATCTGGTCTTTCCCATTATGGTTTTGCTGAATGTTCCCGTGTATGTCTTAATAAATTCCTTTTTGAGGATTCAATACCTTAAAAGACTTTGAAAAAATGCAGCCGTATCGGCTGCATTTTTTTATTTTACGCCCGCGTCCGAAATGGCTTTTTTCGCCAGCTCGTCGCACCTGTTGTTGTAAAGATTATCAGCGTGACCTTTGACCTTGATAAACGTAGGTTTGTGTTTTTTCAGTTCAAATCTCAAAGCATTCCACAAATCTACATTTTTGACGTCGCTTTTGCCTGACGTTTTCCAGTTGTTTTTCTCCCAAGAGGTTATCCAATTTTTTAAAAAAGCGTCCGCAACATAAGCGGAATCCGTATATATTTCCACCTCGCAGGACTCTTTAAGCGCTCTCAATGCCTGAATAACCGCAAACAACTCCATACGATTGTTGGTTGTCTGCTTGTCATATCCGCTTATTTCCTTTTCAACTCCGTTAAAAATAAGTATAGCCGCCCAGCCTCCGACGCCGGGATTGCCCGAACACGCGCCGTCGGTATAAATTGTCACCTTTTTCATCGCCCATTTATTTTATAATTTTCCGTAAAAAAAGTCTATCGTTTTTTAAGCAAACAAAAAATACTTATAGACATTAACTTGACTAAAAGTATGGAGAAAGCTAAAATTATATAATATGACGTCACGAGCAAAGTCTTCGGAGAAGCATAAAAAAATCAAGAACAAAAAATGGCTGACCGGTCTGATTTTTCAAAGATTCGTAGTAATTTTACTTATCTTGCTTCAGCTTGCAATTCTAATCTTTTTAATCTCAAGCGGCAGCCGCAAATACACCTGGGTAAGCATTACTCTTACCGTTGTCTCCCTGCTGATAGTTTTAAGCATAATCCCCAAAAACGAAAAAGGAGCTTACAAATTTACGTGGGCTATTTTTATTTTGGTATTTCCTGTTTTCGGAGGACTTTTTTATCTGTTTTTCCATATTGAATCGGGCACAAACAGATTCAAAAACAAATTGAAGGAAGCCGACGAGGCTTATAAAAAATATTTCCTGTCGCGCGGCAATTTTTTGCAGGGTCAAACGCAATGCAATGAAAAAAATATAAAACTCATGAAATATCTGCACAATTTTGCAGGCTATCCCGTTTTTCCCGATTCCGATTGCAAATATCTTAAAATAGGCGAAGAGTATTTTGAAGAAATGTTATCGGAGCTGAAAAAAGCAGAAAAATATATATTTTTGGAGTATTTTATTTTATCCGAAGGCTATATGTGGGACGCCTTATTTGAAGTCCTGCGCGAAAAAGCAGCGGCAGGTGTCGACGTGCGGCTTATTTATGACGACGTCGGATGCTTTTTGCGGCTGCCCAAAAACTTCGCCAAAGAACTGTCAAAGCATAAAATCAAAGCTGTCGCATTCAACGCCATTCACCCCATGCTTACCACAAAGCAAAACAATCGAGACCACAGAAAGATTACCGTAATTGACGGAAAGGTTGCTTTCACGGGCGGCATAAACATTGCCGACGAATATATAAACCACATTGAAAGATTCGGTCATTGGAAAGACGCGGGAATAAAAATCGAAGGCGCTGCGGTTTGGAGCTTCGTATTGTTTTTTCTGCAAATGTGGTTCTACTGCACAAAAGAAAGAGAAGACGACCTTTCCCGCTTTTATCCCGACAATCTTTTGCATAGTCGTTCAGAATTGTCGGAATGCAATACAGACGGATTGGTTCAACCGTACGCCGACAGCCCTGCGGACAAAGAAAATGTAGGCGAACACGTCTATCTCGAAGTAATCGGAAGCTCTAAAAAGTATCTCTACATCACAACGCCCTATCTTATTATTGACGACACAATGCTTTCGGCACTCAAATTGGCTGCAAAAAGCGGCGTTGACGTAGTTATAATCACGCCTCACATTTGGGACAAGCGTCTCGTTCATTTTACCACTCAGTCATATTACAGAGAACTGATTGAAGCAGGCGTAAAAATATTTGAATACACTCCTGGGTTTATACATTCCAAGATATTCGTTTCCGACGATTCCGTTGCAACGGTAGGAACGACCAATATGGATTTCAGGAGCTTGTATCTCCACTTCGAGTGCGGCGCGGTGATTTACGATAAAAACACCATTGCAGACATAAAGGACGATTTTTTGGAGACGCTTAAAGAAAGTCAACAGATAAGCATAGAACAATGCAAAAAGAGTTTCCCTGTACGACTTATACAAAACATAGTGAGACTGTTTGCGCCTTTGATGTAGAAAACAGCCAGAAGCAAAAGCCCCGAAAATTTCGGGGCTTTTGCGGTCAGTCGATATACGTTCTCGCGTACATGGTAGAGGGCAGACGCTTGCCGTCGATATGGCGGCGGTGGCAGAAGAATATCTCATATTCCTTGTCTCGCTTTGGCGTCCGCTTATAGAAAGTATCGTGGCTGAACACGACGTTGTTCTCCTTGCAGTCGTACTGAATACCGATGACCTGTTTGACGATATAGCCCTTCGTGCGGTACACGTTGGTCGCGTCTTTAGTTTCGAGATCGGAAGAGCG
>OHER01000212.1_pt1 | contig 16025 bp, 9 predicted proteins | sample 1567381 | NCBI WGS metagenome assembly OHER01 (sample SAMEA3879600, study PRJEB24766) | human gut metagenome | biome: human-associated habitat; feature: feces | place: USA | collected 1985/1987 | reverse complement strand
TGCTTTCTCCGACGGTAAGCGGACAATCCCCCTTTGCGTCAAGCCGTCCGAATATCCTTATCCCCGACGGAAGCCCCGCAAGCATTTTGTGCGGCTTGTCGGACGCTTTGAGAATGTTTCCTACGTTTCTCGGCGTATCCGTCAAAAAAATGCGGGCTTTGTCCATAAGCACCGCTTTGTGCGCCAGCGGAAACACCTCCTCCAATCTGTGCTCCGCCAACAGCACGGTAGTGCCTAGCTCCGTGTTGATTTTTTTCAGCGCTCCGATAAAATCCGACGCGGCAATCGGGTCGAGCTGCGCCGTCGGTTCGTCCAGAACAAGTATTTCGGGCTGCATAGCCATGACTGACGCAAGATTCAACAGCTGCTTCTGACCGCCCGACAATTCGCAGGTACGCTTTCTGTACCAGTCGCCGATTCCGAAAAAGCCGCAGATTTCCGCAACGCGGCGGCGAATTTCGTCCGACTCCGTACCGAGGCTTTCAAGCCCAAACGCCAGCTCGTGCCAAACCTTGTCGGTGACAATCTGATTGTCGGGATTTTGCATGACGAAGCCGATGTCCGTGACGGCCGTCCTGTCGTCAAGGTCGTCTATTTCCACGCCCTTGTAAAATATGCCGCCGCTTTTTGTGCCTTTGGGACGCAGCTGCTTTTTAAGCAGCCTCAATAGGGTGCTTTTGCCGCAGCCCGACTCACCGCACAGCACGACAAATTCTCCGCGCCCGATAGTCAAGCATATATTTTCCAAAGCCTTTTCATCTCTGTCGGGATAAGAAAAGCTCAGATTTTCGAGCGTAAGGATTGCCACAGAATATTCTCCTTTATTTCAATAACGGTGGAAAGCCACGCCAGCGCAGTCAACGCGGCGTACAGTGCGACGGCATACGGGCTTAGGTCGAGAGGCGAAAACGCGGGATAATAACTAAACTCCCCGTATCCGCAGGACATCGCAAAGCATACCGCCGCGACAAAAACCAAAATAACCGCCAGCACAACGCTGTCCCGCGCGCTCCACGCAAACACGGAATAGCTGCTCCTTCCCTTTAATCCGTAGCCGCGCGCGCGCATGGAATCGCCCGTTTCCACCGAACTTTCGAGACTCCACGTGACCAGAATGCTCATCACGCGCATTTTGCTTCTCAGTCTGTCCACAAAGCTCTTGGAGGTGTAAATTCCCAACGCCTTCTGCGCGCTGTCGATTTCCTTGTAACGCCTTTTCAGCTTGGGAATAAAGCCGAGCGTCATGGACAAAAGGAGCGCAAGCTTGGGGATAACCCTTCCGAACAGATAAATAAATTTGTCGGAACTCATGACCGCGTTGAAGCATTTGAACCAGTAAAACACCGACATAATCATGACTCCCACGGCAAAGCCGTAGCAGACGGCTTCGAGAGTTACGGGATTGTCGTTCATGAAAAACAAAATCGTTTCTCCGTTGTGGGAAAAAATCGGATTAGTCAAAGAAATGAGCAGCAGCACGGGAACGGAATATGCAAGACTTGACGCAAGCTTTCTTGCGCCGACCAGCATACCGCAGAACGAAACCGCCCCGAAAAACGAAACGGCAAGCAAAACGGGGTTGACGGTAAACATGGTTATGAATATCATCGCCGAAAAATAAATCATCGGAATGACGGGATGCATTTTTTCAAACGCCTTCATCGTAGAACCATCCGCCTCCCACGTCTCGCCCCAAATCGCAGGTGTAAACCCACTCTATCACGTCGCCGTCTTTGAGCACATACTTGCTGCACCCGTAATTGGGAAATTGTCCGTTCACCTTGTACATCCACCCCGAAAGCGGTCCGCAGGAAAATTCGTAAAGAAAATTTATGCCTCTTATGTACACGCTTCCGAATGCGTTTTCGTTGGCGCCCTGATATTCCATCTGAATTTTGTTGTGTCTGACCGCTCTGTTCAAAATATCGTAAACCGTGTCGTCTTTCCGCAAAACATATTCGGTTTGTTCAAGGATAATCCCGTCGGACGGAACGTATTTTTCAAAACGCAGGCTTTCGTCCAGGTCGTCCCAGTTGTCGAGTATTGTCCCGCATTCTATGCTTAAAAACACGGTTTCGCTTTCCGGCGTTATATCGTCAAGATGCGTAAGATAGTAGTCCTCGACAGACTGAAATTTAGTGCCTGCGCAAAGAATCGCAATGAGAAACGCCACTATTGCGACAGCCAGAAAATCCTTTTTCATTCGTCACTCTCCGGCATGGCGTTAAGCGCCTTTAATTTTTTTCTTTTGCGTATGTTAAAGAAAAGCCATACGGCGACCGACACGGCGACAGCACCGACGCAAATACCCGTCACAAGCGCCGCAAAAAGATTGTCCGCCTGAGTTTTGCTTTTGACAAGTCCCTCTATGTCCGACGCTTCGAGCTGCGCTCTGTCGTATTCGGACAAGGCAAGGTATCTGTCGTAAAGCTCGTGCACGGTCTTTCTCTTGCTCAGAGTTATCGAATCGAAGGGATAAAGCTCCTCTTTTATCGCTTTTCTCAACGCCTCTATCTCGGCGTAAATGGCGTCAATCTCGTTTTTGGCTTTTTCCAGCTTTATTGTATATTCCTGTTTTCCGTCAAAGTCAACGCTGTTGTTTATTTTGCTCCACAGCCTGAGCACCTCCGACCTATAAGCGGTGGTCAAGGTTTCGGGCAAACCTACGAGCGCCTCTATATCGGACGGGGAGAAATACTCGGTGGGCACGGTTACTCCCGCGTCGCCGCTGTTGTATTGCAGCTCTTCCTTTTCAAAAGGTATGTCAGCCGCGACAAGCAACACGGACAGGTCTTTGTAGTTTGAAACATAGCTGCGCTCCTCGACGGGTATTTCAAGGTAGGCGTCGTAAACCTCTTTAAGTTCGACGACAGAAGCGTCGGGAGTAAGCCCGCTTATTTTAAGCTCGACGTCCTTTATCAAAAGGCGCAGCTTTTCGCTCTGCTCCTCGCGGAAGTCGTAAAGTCTCCTTTTCCCCTCGAGAAACCTCACAAGCGCGGTCAAACCGTAAAGCGTCTGTTCGCTCGCCATTGTGTTGGGCATACCCGCAACCGCCGTCGGATTGTCCTCGTCGTTTACGTAAGAATGCGTAAACCCTCCCGACGACGTCCGATATTTCATTATTCCGTCCAAAAGCGTGTTGGGCAATCCGTCGTCCCCCGTTTTGACGAATCTTTCGTCCGTCAAAGGGTTTATTCCGAGAGAAGTAAGAGCGACGAGCACCTGAACGGTGCTTTCGCAATTGGGCATCCCCCAGCTGAAATAATCGCCGTCCTGCCTCTGCGTGCGGGACAGAAGCGCAACCGCTTTGTCGCACGCCTCCCTCACCTTCATGACGACGGGAAGCTCGGAAATATTCTCGTTTAAGTAGGTATATTCTTTTTCGCTGTTGTAATAAGGCGCAAAACATTGAAGCGTCATCGCCGTAATATCGGGGTCGGAAACGCTGCCGGTCAGCGCCCAGCCGCCGTCCGCAAGCTGCAATCCGAGTATCTGAACGATAATGTCGTCGCGCGAATAATAAGCTCCCTCCGGTATTTCGTAATACATGCTGTCCAGCGTTATCAGTCCCCAGATAAGACCGTTTATGCCCTGTCTTCCAAGGCTCCCCTTTCCGTTTTCGTCCACACGAGCGTAAGTCCCGTCGGCAATCAGGTCTATATCGCCTCTGCCGTCGCCGTCGCGGTCCTCTCCGAAAGCGCGCGGATTGCCTCCCGAAGCAAGCACGGCGAGAGAAATTCTGTGCCATTCGGTAGCTTTCGCCCTGTCCAGCTTGTCTGGACCGTCATACCTTTTTTGCACGTTGTCGCTGAGAACGGCAAGATATCCCGCCTGATTGTCCTCCACTCCCAGTCTTCCCAGCCCTATCGGAAACCAGTCGCCGGGAGTCGTGCCCGCCTGTTCCAGAAACGCGTCGTTGAAAAGAAATCCGTCTTTTTCCGCGCCGACGTCGTTTTTTTTCCACTCTATGATGCCGTAAGCCGTCTCACGTATACTGTCCGCCGAAATTTTCTCCGTCTCAACCGACGCAAGACAAAGGGCAGGGACGCCCAAAGGCGTTCCTGCCGAAACAAAAATCGATAAAATCACCAACAATGCGAAAACAAATTTTTTCATGACAAATTCAAACCGTAAGCGGCAATCAGCTCATTGTATACTCTGTCCACAAGCTCCTGCGAAGCGTCCCAGACGGAAATTTCCTCAACCGCTTTTGCGTACGCTTCTTCGCCCGAACCGTAAAATTCATTTTCTCTTATCAGAGCGAGCAGCTTGTTCACCCGTGCGTAATCCGCAAACTCGGCAAAGTCCGAGCCGGAGCCGCCCGTAGAGTCTCCGCCGCCCACGTCGCGCCCCAGCGCAAGCGTAAAGCATACGCGCACCACGTCGCCGTCCTGCGGAAAATAATCGGCAAAGCCGTAGTTGGGAAAGGAGCCGTTGACGCTGTACATCCAACCCGAGCCGCTTGTGTAATCGAATTCTCCGAGACTGTACCTGCCGTCGTCGTCTTTTTGCAGAGTATAAGAAAAAACTTCCAGACGCTCCGCAAGTCCGTCGGCGATTCTGTTTCCGTCCAGGTCAAGTCCCTTTATCGACGCCAGATAAAAGCCCGAATCAAGCTCGCCCGTATATCGGTATTCAAGCCCGTAAGCGCTCAGCAGACGCGTCAGCGTCACGGAAAAGGGTTCGCCGTCGAAAACCGTGAGCAGCATGGGTTCGATAAAATATCCGCAGCCTACGGTAAAGCCTTCGAGCGAAAAGACGACCTCTCCTATTTCGCCGTCGGCGCCCGCGCCGACATAGGTCATTCTGAACGTCTGCACGGTCTGCCTGCCGAAAGCCTCCGCAACGACGCGGAACAAAAACGCTTTTCCCTTGCAGCCCTCAAAAACGCCTTCCTCGAAATTTATACGATAGCTTGTCTTTTCGGAATCCGACCACACCTTCTTCAAATCGGATTGTCCCAACGCCACGAAGTCGTCCCGCCCGTCGTCGGCGTCCATATCCGCGAAAAACGACAGAGAGTTGTCGGGCAGCTTTGCTCCCAAAGCGTCCTCCGCCGTCACCTCGAAGGTAAAAACGCTGCCCTTGTATTCCTTGCCTTCCTCCAACGAAAGCCTTTCAAAGCGCGGAGGCGCGTCGGAATACCGCACCGAAAACAGCTCGGTTTTTTGCATGGAGCCGCTGCGCGCGGTTACGCGCACCTCGTACTCCCCCGCCTGCGGCATAACGAGAAGATAATTCCCGTCATTTGGAGAAAGAACATCTCCGTTGACCGTCACCTCCGTTTCGCAGGCAACCTTGCCGTAAGTCGTTCTCACCGCAAAGCTCAATGTGTCCGACGCCGTGTCCTGAGAGACAAGCGTCGTATTCACCTTGAATCCCTCGTAAAAAACCGTCTCCGTCAAGGTTGACGCGGCGTCGCCGCTCCTTGCGCTCAGAACAAACTCGTGCTGCTTGTTTTCGGTAAGCTTAAACTCGTATTTTCCGTCTGAAACGGGACTGATAAGCTTTCCGTCGGCCGTCACCGTCAGCGCACAGCTCTCGTCGTTGCAATAGGCGGCGGCGGAAAAATAAAGCACGTCGTCACGTATCACGCGCTCGGACAAATCCGTACGCACAACAAAATCCGCCCTGTAAACAATGTTGTAGCTGCGCGTCTCCTTTTTGGAGCCCTTTTTCGCGGTGAGCAGCACGGCATTGTCACCCTCGTTCAGATATACGGTAAATCTTGTCCCGTCGCTCTTTGCCGTTATTCCGTTGCAGCGCACTTCTATCTCGCATCCGACTCCGCCGCAGGTGGCAGTGGCTCCGAAGGAGTACTGCGGAGCGCTTACAACCAGTCCGTCGACAATATCGGTTGCAAAGACAAAGGCGCTCCCGCATGCGGCGGCAATACACAGCACGGCGGCAAGAACAACGGCAATGGACAGGATTTTAATTGCTTTTTTCATGCTCAGGCAACGTCGACGTTTTTGAACTCGACTCTTGCTATTTCGTTCCCGTTTTCGTCCGAAAGCGTCGCGACAAAGGTAAACGCGTCGAAAATCATCATGTACTTGCTGCTTATATCGCTATAAGACACCTTGACCGTTATCACTCCGTTTTCTTCGGAAACAACGGTAAAAGGAACGGTGTACTCAGTTCCCCAGGACGCAACCATTTTCAAGGTCAGCCTGTCGGAAGAAATAGGCGCTCCAGACGAATCCTTCGCCGTAATCGTAAGAGTAATATCGCCGCTTATTTTGTCCCCGTCGGCAATACCGGCGACGGAAAACTGCGGCGGCGCGATATAAATCATTTCATACTCCTCGCGCAGAGTTTCGTCCTGAGACACGCTGAACGAAACAGCCAGCTTGAAATTGTCCTCCACCTCGTACCACATCGTCAAAAGATTGTCAAAGTCAAGCGCTATTTCCGCAACGGTGTCATTTGCGGAATAAGTAACGGTATAATTGAAGCCCTCGCTGAGAGTAGTAAAGTTAGGCGCAGACATTCCGCAGTCAACCGCTATCGAAAGCCTGTCCTTGACCGAAACCGCGTTGCCGTCCGCATCCTTTACCGTGACGGTAAAGGTCGAGCCGTCCGTTTCTCTGTTAAGCCCGTCTTTTTGGAGAGAGCTTCCTATTTGCAGCTGCTCGGTTTTTTCCACCGCAAAGCTCCACGATTTTTCGGCGTTGTTCTTTTCGACGCAAACCGCCGTGACAACTATTTCGTTTTCGCCGAGCACTAGGCTTACCGAACAGTTTTTGCCGTCAACCGTGCCGTTTGTCTGCGCGGTATTGTTGTAAACGGAAATCTGACAGTCATATTCGCCGTAATTTACGCTCGCCGTAAATTCCAGCGTCGTCTTTGCGGTTGTCATTTCGTCGGCAATGCCGACGAAAGTTTCCTCGAAGAAGTAATACTTTTCGCCGTAAGAAACGGTCGCCGAGCCGTTCCAGCCGCGCCCTAGCTCGCAGAGAGTTCCGTCCTGATAATAACCCCGTTCGTCGAAAGAAACGGCAACGGTCGCCTGCTCGGCTATGCCGGCGAAAGCGTTGAAGCCGATAAAGGACAAACTGCAAGCTTCGAGATTGACCGATTCAAGAAGAACGGCGTTTTCAAAAGCTCTGCCCCAGATTCTTTGGAGCGAAGCAGGGGCGGTGTATTCCTTAACGCCGCACGCCGCGGGAAAATTGATTAGCTGCGTTTTGTCCGCAGTATACATAATGCCGCCGTCCGAGGTAAAATAAGGGTTTAGCCCGTCGATTTCGATGCTCTCCAAAGCGTCGCAGTCGCCGAACATATCGGCATTTTCGCTTTCAAGATAGGTGCTGTAACCGCCTATGTATCTTAGCGAATAGGGCAAGGACACTTTTTTTAGCGACGAACACAGCTTGAACGCGTCCCTCTCGATGCTTTGAAGCGACTCGCACTCGGAAAGGTCGATTTCCGTCAGTTGAGTTTGATATTCGAAGCATTTCTGCCCGATAAATTCCAAAGATACGCAGCCCGAAAAGTCAACCGTTTTGAGTTTTGTATCCATTGCGGGATACCTGCCGACAAAAGCAGAGCTTGAAACGGTGGTGAGCTTGCTCAGACCTTTTAAAGAAACAAATTCAAGCTCGCCGCAGTTTGAAAAGGCAGAGCTGCCTATTGTTTCCAATTCGACGGCGCCGTCAAGATAAACCTTTTTTACGTCGGAATAAGAAAAAGCATAGGCGCCTATTTCCGTGATTTTGTTGCCCTCCGCGTCCGTCGCGGGCAATACGACTATGTCGCCGTCAAAGCCGTCGGCAAGACCGCTCAACTTCACCTTTCCCTCTTCCTCCGTCTGCGAAAATTCAAACATTTCCGCAGGAGTGAAATTCATCTCGTACCGAGCGGTAAAGGTAAGCGGCTGCGTAACTGCCACGTTTGCGTCCGCCGCATAATCCGTCGAGCCGCTTTTCCACCCGACAAAGCTATACAGGTCCGAATCCGACGGCTCCGCGACGTAATCCGAAAGCGCCAGCGTATAACCATGCTTCGCCTTCAAACTGTCCGCGCCCGTCATTTTGCCTTCTCCCGCGTCGAAAACGACGTCGTAGCTTTTTAAGGTATAATGCGCGACAAGCGTGATGTCCCCTTTGATTATTATCGAGTCGGAGGCGGAGTATTCGACGGAGCCGGCGCTCCACCCCTTGAAATCATACCCCTCCTTTTGCGGAGCATAATTTTCGAGTTGCAGCACGCTGTCCTCCTCGACTTCAAGCCCCGCGCTCAAATCGCGCCCCTCCACAACGCCGCCGTCAAGCTCGAACGTGACGCTGTAAACCTTAGGCTCGCCGTCGCAGGCGGCAAAAACCATAAGCGCCGCGACAAGGCACAAAACAATCAGCAAAATTTTTTTCTTCATGAGTTCATCTCCTTTTATCATTTTTTCCGCCTGTCGGCGGACGTTTGCGGAACGCAGGCAATACGAACGGGGACGGTATTTAAACCGCTGCAAAAAAAATCTCCCGATTGTCCCGGGAGAGTCTGCATACACGACAAAAGGAAACATGAAAAATGCTCCTTGATGCTGTGGCTGACATCCTTCTTTCGCCCAAGAATGTATTACCTTTTGGCAATAAGGCAGGTCTCCCGACTTATGGCGACTGTGCGCCAAATACGGTAATGGCTGTTGCGACGGATTCTCACCGCTCTTCCCGCTGTTGACCGCTTGACAAGCGTCGTTGCTTGACTTCGGAACCAAATTGCTTATTCAATTGAGAGTATTGTAGCACAGTTTTTCAAAACAGTACAGCGTTTTGACTAAAAAATTTTTCCGCACGTAAACGCGCGCGTCGAGAAAGCGTCCGCGTCTTTTTCAAGTACGCTCCGACGTAGAATCGAAAGGACGTTAACGCGTTTACAAAACAAAAGCGCCGCAAAAGCAGCGCTTTGACACTCTGTAAAAAATTTTGCGGTGCGCTTACACTGCCGCGTACTCCACTTCAAGCAGGGAAAGCGCTTTGTTCAGTTTCAATCGGTTGCACACTATTCTTTCGTCCACAATCAGCCAATTGCCCCTTTCTCCGTTGTGTGCGGGCTGAGCCAAAAGCAGACTCAGATATATCAGCAGTCTGTCCGTATTTTCTATGCCGGCAAGCTCTATCGCATTCTGTTCGGAATCGGAAAAAACAAGCTCGTTTTCAAAGCTTACGCCAAGACGCCCCTCCGACATGATTTTCAACAGCGAATCCGCATACGCAACCACGCTTTTGACCTTGTCGTAAATGATTGCCGAAGCAACCTTAGTTTCGTTGAACGCCTCCGTCAGACCGCCGAGTATTTCCGCCTCGTTGGCAGCCTGCGCCAGACTGACTTTCAGCGCGCCCGTATTGACGAACACATTTAGCTCGTAGTCCAGCTTTTCTTCAAGCTCCGCCGCTTTGGCGTCGAGATTGGCAAGCCGTCTTTCGAGATGCGCCGCCCTCTCCGCCGCGCGGGGAATCTCTTTTTCTCGGGGCAGAAGCTCGAGCGCGCGCTTTTCAATATCCGTCCTTTCGGTGAGTTTTTCAAACAGATAATCGAAATTTTTTACGCCTCTGCGCGTCGCCTCTATATCCTCGTCGGAAAGGTCGGCTATCGCGCGTATCCACTCCTCGTTTCTGTCGGAGCTTTTGAGCATTTCCGACAGAGAACGTCTGCTTTCCTCCAGAGCCTTTTCCTTCACGTCGCAATCTATTTCGAGACAGCGCAGCTCTACGCGCTTGTCGAACACCTGACGGCTGAGATTTTCCTTGCTGTCGAAAAGCATATTGCGTTCGCTCTCCACCTCCTCCAGCTCTCCCTCAAGCTCGGCAAGCCTTTCTTCTGTTTCGCCGCCGGCAAATTCCTCCGCCTTTTCGCCAGCAGCCACGATTTCTCTTTCGTTGGCGCGTATTTTTTGCAGCGTCTCTATGATAAGCTCCTGAATCCTCAGACGCTTGTTGTCAAGCTGGTCTATGGTATCGAGAATTGTTTTGTGCTGTTTGTAGGACAGCGAAAGCCTGTCTCCTATGTCCGCAAGCTCGTGCTTGATTTGCTCGTTGGTCTGCATGATCACTTCCAGCCCGCCCTCGTCGGAAACGCTCCTGCGGTTGTCCGAAAGATAATTTAGGCGGGTCGTAAGCTCGGTCAGTCTGCCTTTCTTTTGTTCCAAATCGCGCTTCAAGGCTCTCAGCTCTGTCTCGTTTTTTACCACGTCCTCCTGAATACCCAGCAGATATCTCGTCGCGCCGTTTGTTTCCAGAGATTTCAGATATTGCTGTGTGGACTCCGCCTGATTCTGCGCCACAAGCTCCAAATATTTTCTGTTTATATTGCTTTTTTCCTGCCGCAGGGACTCTATTTCGGCGTTGTTCACGGCTATATGCCGCGAAATTTCTCCCATCGCGCCTTTGAGCATAGCCGACGCGCGCATTGCCTCCTGCCTGTCCATAGTCCTGTTTGCCAGGTCGCTTTTGAGCCGCTCTATTTCAGGGTCGTCAAGCTGCGCGGGCAGCGCGGACATGACGGAAATATTGTCCGGCTCCTCTCGTCCCGCCAGCAGCACCTGCCGCTTGAACTCCTCCTCCTTGGCAAACTGCTTTCTCACAAGAACGGTGGAAATGGACTCGCTCGATTGTTCAAGCCGCATTTCCTGAAAGCCGTTGTCCTCCAAAGCACGGCGGAAATTGTTGAGTTTTTCTTTAAGAGAGTCGTTTATAAGCGTCAGCTTGTCTATTTTCGCGTCGATAACGCTTACTATCGCGTCCTTTGCCTTCAACGGCGCTACCGTGCTGTCAAGCGCCATAAGGCTGTTCAGCTGCTTGGTCTGTCCCGAAATGGTAAGCTCCTTGTCCGCTATGTCGCTTTCCCTCGCCGCAATTTCGGTTTGAAGTCTGTCCGTCTGCGCGCGGATTTCGGTAATCTTGACCTCGGCGCGCACGTTTTCCATCAGTTCCCCTATGCTCTGCTCGGGAATATTGAAAGACTCCATACTCTGTCTTATTTCGGCTATCGACTGCTCCACGTCGGCAAGATTGTTTTTGAGGTTTACCTTTTTGGTTTCCAGCCTGTCAAGCTGCACGTTGAGCTTGCCCATGCTTTCGGTAAGCTCGTTGTTGCGCCTTTTCAGCTCCTCCGCCTTTTTCTGTTCGTCAATGGCGATTTCCATACGGGACTTTTTGGCGATAAGGGAATCCGCCTGCGCCTGCTTGGACACAAGCTGCTCCGTTATCGAAGCAAATTCGCCGTCCTGCCAATCTATTTCGCCTTTTAACGCTTGCCGTTTTTCTTTGAGAGCTTCAAGCGCCTGCTTCTCCGCGTCCAGACGGCGCATCCTTGCGACAAGCTCACAAGCCTCGTCGTATGCCGCAAGCTGTCCCCTTTTCAAATCTATGTAATCCTTGTTTTCAAGCAGCTTTTCAAGCTTGGCGCTGTCGGAGGCGTATTCGGCGGCAAGAGCTCCCGCCGCCTTTTGACCGAACATATTGCGTTTAAGCTTTTCAAGCTCGGACGCCCTTTCCTCCCGCTCGGCAAGGTTTGCCTTGACGGCGGCGAACAGCTTTTCTATATTTTCCTTTGCGGAAAAGGGAATGTCCGCGTCAGCCATGCGCCTTGCGCGTTCCAAAGCCTGCCCGTGGCGTTCCTTCAAACCCGCAAAAACCTTTTCCCCCTCGTCGGCCGCCCTCAAAAGCCCATCAAGGTCGGCAAAGCTCCTTGCGGAACCCGTTTTTACAAATTCCTTAAATCCGTCGGCGGAAGCGAAGCAATTTTGCGCAAGCTCCCGCAAGTCGCAGCCCGCAAGCCTGCAAAGCTCCTCGTTGACGCGCTTTTCGCGCGCTACGACCTCCGTCTTGCCGTCGCAGTCTTTTTCTTTCAGCGCGCGGCGGGTGACGCCCTCGGCGTTTGTAGTCGCGCTCAAAACGTACCGTCTGCCTTTAAGCTCAAACTCCACCCACGCGTCCTTAGCCGTTTCGTTCTCATCGCCCAACGCTCTGAGCAAACCGTCGTAAAGCTCGTTGGAGCCTTTTTTGAGTATATCGCGCGACGAAGCCGCGCGTTGACCTCTTGGCGCAAGGGCGATACCGTATATTTTCATGCTTTCCTCCGAGGGGAACACAAACTGCGTTCTGAATTTATTATAATTTTATTGCTGAACTGTTTGAATTTTTACAAATGTGTGCTAAAATCTTCTTTACGGAAAAAAAGCTCCGCTTAAAGCAACGTTTTTCTTTTGTTTATTATACCACAGCTGAAAAATAAATCAAGCGGAATTTTCCATTTGACTATTAAGAGGTAATTGCTTATGCCCTTGTGCAGCGCTTCCGCCGAGCTTGTCAACTCCGGCTACACCGTTGTGGACAACGCCTTCATCGCCGAATATATGCCGCAAAGTCCTTCGGGCTGCGCGGAAATTTATCTTTTCGGACTTTATCTGTGTTCGCAGCCCAACAAGCAACACAACACTATGGAGGTCATGTGCCGCGCGTTGGGGCTAAAGGAGGAGGACGTCATAAACGGCTTCGCCTATTGGGAAGAAATGGGACTTGTGCACGTCGTGCAAAAGGAACCGATAGAGGTCGTTTACCTTTCGCAGAAAACCTCCCACGCGCTGCTGAAAAAAATCAAGGCGGGAAAATACTCCTCCTTCAACAAGCAGATTCAGGACGTAATTTCCGGCCGCATGATAACGGTGCAGGAATACAACGAGTATTATATGTTTCTCGAAACCGCCTTTTTCCAACCCGAAGCGTTGGTGGCGGTGGCAAAGCACTGCGCCGAGCTTAAAGGAAACGACATAGGCTACAATTATATTCTTACGGTTGCGCGCAATCTTGCGACGGCGGGCTACACCTCCGCAGCCGCCGTCGAGGAAAAGCTCGCCAACCACCCCAAATTCAACGAGGAACTGTCCCTTGTTTTCAAGGCGATGGGTTTAAGGCGCAAAATAGAATTCGAGGACAGACGCGCCTATGAAAAATGGACAAGCGATTTCGGCTTTTCTCCCGACATAGTTCTCAAAGTTGCAAAACGCTTCAAAAAAGGCGAAATACGCAAGCTGGACGCCGCCCTGTCTCAATATTTCAAGCTCAATCTTCTGTCCGAGAGAGAAATAGAAAACTTTGAAAGCTCCAAGCAGGAGCTTTTGGAGCTTACGCGGGAAATAAACCGCATAATAGGATACTACCATCCCTCTTTGGAGCTTGTCGCGGAGGAATACGTGACGCCCTGGACGCAAAAGGGCTACGACGGCGAGACCTTGAAGCTCATCGCAAGATATTGCTTCCGTCGGCGCATACAGACTTTGGAGGGCATGAACTACACGGTAGACAAGTTTTTCAAGCTCGGGCTTTTGGACGCCGACGCGATAAATCAATACATAGAACGTCTATTGCGCTACGACGAGAACATAAGAAAGCTTCTCGACAACATGGGAGTGCTGCGCACGGTTACGGCTGCGGACAGAAAGAATTATGCGCTGTGGATTGAGGATTGGCAGATGTCTCCGGAAACTGTCGAATATGCCTCCACCCTCTGCTCGGGCGCGCTGAATCCCATGTCTTATCTAAACAAAATTCTTTCCGATTTCAAGCAGAGGGGCGCCGCCACGCCTGAAAAGGCCAAAGCCTTATCCCTTTCCCCAAAAACGCAAATGCAGGAAAAAAAGGCGCGCCCGACGGGCACCGAAAGGAATTATACGGCGGAGCAGCTCGCTGCGCTGTTCGACAATCTCGACGAAATAAAAATTTGAAAATATGGACAAAATTCGGCTTGACAAAACAATAAAAGATATGCTTGCGCAAAGACGGCAGAAAGCGGAGCTTGACGCATTGAGCTACCGCGATTTTGTCATGAGCAACGCCGACTACGCCGCGCTGGACAGGCTTTTGAGGGAAAAAGAACTCGAAGAAATGAAGCTGAGCTTTTCGGGCAAAAGCGCCCCTACCTCTTTAAAAGCCGAGCTAAAACGACTGCGCGGGCAAAAAAGCGCGCTTGAAAAAGAGCTTGGAATAAACGCGGAGAGACTTCTTCCCCGATATTTCTGCTCCAAATGCTCTGACACGGGAAGATACGAAGGAAAAATCTGCGAATGCGCAATCAGGCTCAGGGAGGAGCTGCTTTACTCGGACAGTTCCTTTGTGTGCAAAGGGCAGCAATTTTCCCTTTCGACCGAGACCGATGAGGAAAACAACAAAGCCATCGAAATCTGCCGCAGATTTGCCGACGCTTACCCCTCGACGCAAATCTTGAACATAATTATTTTCGGCGCGGTGGCGACGGGAAAAACCTTTCTTGCGGGCAGTATCTGCAACCGCCTCGCAGAGCGCGGCTTGTCCTTTTGCGCGCTCACCGCATTCGGGCTTGCGAGAGAATTTCTGAACGAACACACATCCCCCGCCGCGCAGAGAACGGGTTTGTCGGAGCTGACGGACGCGCCTCTGCTTGTCATAGACGATTTGGGCAGCGAGCCCTTTTACAACAACGTTTCGCGAGAATATCTTTTTGCGCTGCTCGACGAGCGCGCGGTCGGGAAAAGAGGTACCATCGTCACCACCAATCTTTCGCTTGCCGAGCTGTGCGAAAGATACGGCGAAAGAGTCTTTTCGAGGCTGGCGGACAAATCCAAAGGAATCTTTATCAATCTGAAAGGCTCGGACAAAAGACTCAACAACAAACAAGGCGGTCGGCAATGAAAAATTTTATCGATATCACCCACAAAAACCTTGCAGTAAAGCTTGCGGAAACGCGCGAGGAAATAGAAAAAGCGCGCGTTCTGCGATTCGACGAGCTGATAAACAAAAGCAATCCGGACATACCTTATTCCCAATGCTTTGACGACAGCGACTTTATTTACGACCACCTTATCGTAACCGACAGGGACAACGGTTCGGTAGTGGGCACCTACCGTTTGGGCAGGCGCGAGCAGCTTGAAAAAATAGGAGATTTTTACACCAACGTCAAATTCAACGTGGACAGCCTTATGGCTGCCGAGGGCGAGGTGCTCGAGCTGAGCCGCATGGCGATTAGGGAAAGCTACCGCGACGGCTCGGTCATCAAACTGCTGTGGAAGGGACTGTTCGCCTACTGTGCGAGGTTTGACGTGAAATGGCTTTTCGGCATCATATCCCTGCCGACAACGGAGCCTGACGACGCGCTTAATTTTTTGTCGTACATAAACAACGGCTTGCTGACGGAAGAATTCGATTTGTTCGCAAGAGAGCCGGTAGTAAGGACAAAGCTGCTGTCTGCCGACGAAATCGACGTATTCAAGGCAAAAAAAGAAATGCACCCCATACTCAAAGCGTACCTGTCGATGGGCTGCAAATTTGCGCGCGGCGCGCACTACGACCTGGGCTTTTTGAAGAGCATAGACGTAATGATTGTCATAGACTTCAAAAAAGTCAATCCGAAATATATAGAACTTGTCACCCGAATGTGACCGAAGGCAGAATATGAAACAGCGCACACCTCCCGACAGACAACCGGCAATTTTGCCGCGCCCCTTTGCGTTGAACTTTTTCAGAAACGCAATCAGATTTTTTTATATCAACCCTCGCGTAAAAAGAAAGCTTGACTGCGACAGGAAAAAACTTCCGCCGCAGTTCGTTCTTTTGTGCAACCACCCTTCAGGGCTGGACAACCTCTACGCGGTGGATTGGCTGCTGCCCGAGCACAAGCTGAATTTTATTTCCAACCGCTATTATTTTTTCAAAACGGCGCTCGGCAGAATGCTCAGAAAGGTGGGCTGCATACCCAAGAGCCTTTTTACGGGCGATATAGAATCGGTCAAAAACTGTCTGCGCATAGCAAAAGCGGGCGGGAACATAGGCATAATGGCGGACGTAAGGCTGTCGATGTACGGACAGACGGAGGACGTGCCCGACACCACCGCAAGATTTTTAAAAAAGCTTGGACTGCCCGTTGTGGTCATGCACTTTGACGGCAGCTATATGACCAAACCCAAATGGGCAAAGGACATACGCAAGGGTATGATTCTTGCAAATTGCTACGAGCTTTTCGACAGCGCTTCGCTTGCCGCCGCCACCGACGAA
>OHER01000197.1_pt1 | contig 17635 bp, 17 predicted proteins | sample 1567381 | NCBI WGS metagenome assembly OHER01 (sample SAMEA3879600, study PRJEB24766) | human gut metagenome | biome: human-associated habitat; feature: feces | place: USA | collected 1985/1987 | reverse complement strand
CGTTATCGGCTTGGAAGTCCATGTCGAATTAAAAACGAAAACCAAGATTTTCTGCGGCTGCTCCACCGCCTTTGGCGCCGCGCCCAACACCCAGTGCTGCCCGGTCTGTATGGGCTTTCCCGGCACGCTGCCGGTGCTCAATCGGCAGGTGGTGCATTACGCGGTGCTGGCGGGGCTGGCGACGGGCTGCACGATTGCGCGTTACTCCAAGCAGGACAGAAAGAATTATTTCTATCCCGATTTGCCCAAAGCGTACCAAATCAGCCAGTACGACCTGCCGCTGTGCGTCGGCGGGCACTTGATGGTGGAGACGGAAGCGGGCGAGAAGCGCATTGGCATCACGCGCATCCACATCGAGGAGGACGCGGGCAAGCTCGTGCATGACCCGGAGAAGGGGACGCTCATCGACTGTAACCGCTGCGGCGTTCCGCTGATTGAAATCGTGTCTGAGCCGGATATTCGCACGCCGCAGGAGGCTGTCGCGTACCTGCGCAAGCTGAAGGCGGTCATCGAGTACACGGGTGTGAGTGACTGCCGGATGCAGGAGGGTTCGCTCCGCTGTGACGTGAACCTCTCCATCCACAAAAAGGATGAACCGTTCGGCACGCGCACGGAAATGAAAAACTTGAACTCGTTCACGTCCGTTCAGCGCGCGATTGAGGAGGAATACCGCCGGCAGGTGGAGGCAGTCAAGAAGGGCGAAGCGATTGTGCAGGAGACGCGCCGCTTCGACCAGAGCACGGGCAAAACGTCCTCCATGCGCCGCAAGGAGAACGCCAACGACTACCGCTATTTCCCCGACCCCGACTTAGCGCCCATTGTGCTGAGCGACGAAGTCATTGCCGGGTGGCGCAAGGAACTGCCACAGCTGCCGGATGTGCGCAAGGCGGCGTACATGGCGGATTACGGGCTGACGGCGTACGCGGCGGAGCAGCTGGTCTCCAGCAAATATCTGGCGGACTACTTTGAAACGGCGGCGCAGTCCACCGCGGCGGTCAAAATGCTGGCGAACCTGATGATCAGCGAAGTGTTCCGCCTGCTGGATGGCGAGGATGCGAAAATCCCGCTGAACCCGGCAGTCTTGGCGAAGATTGCGGACATGACGGAGCAGAGCCTTATCAGCGTCGGCACAGCGAAAAAGACGATAGACGCGCTCTGGAACACGCCCGAAGCCCCGGAGGAATACGTCACCCGCATGGGACTGATGCAAATCAGCGATGAAGCGGTGTTGGCAGAGTACGTCCGCAAAGCCATCGACACGCACCCGGAGATGGTCGCGGGCTACCGCAAGGGAAAGCTGACGCTGAAAAACGCGCTGATGGGCGTGGCAATGGGGCTTTCCGGCGGCAAGGCGAACCCGGTGGTGCTGCAAAAGCTGATGGACGCGGCGCTGGACGCATAATGGCAGGAAGGAATTACGCAATTCATGTCAATCGAAAAGGTACGCGCAGCATTTGCCGCGCAGGGGATTGCCGACCGCATCCGCGAACTCGATGAATCCAGCGCAACGGTTGCTTTGGCGGCACAGGCGCTGGGCTGTGGGCCGGGGCGCATCGCGAAAACGCTCTCGTTTCAGGGCAAGGAGCAGCCGATTCTGATTGTCGCGGCGGGGGATGGCAAAATCGACAACCACCGCTTCAAGGAGCGCTTCGGCGTGAAGGCGAAAATGCTCGCATCGGAGGAAGTACCGGAGAAAATTGGCCATGCCGTCGGCGGCGTCTGCCCGTTCGCAGACGCGCCCCCAAGCTGCTCTTCCCCCAAGATTCTGTGAAGAACCAAAATTCGCGGAGCATCTTGGCGCATTTTCATCTGGAAATAGTATAAAATCGCACACGAAAAAGACCACGCGCCGAATCGGTCATGCGTGGTCTTTTTCATATGCGGCAGAATCAGGGAATCAGCAGACGCCCGCAGCTTTCGCACTCCACAATCTCGCCGTTGGCGGACGTGACGCGGCTCAGCACTGCCGACGGCAGCGACATATTGCAACCGCTGCACTGGTTGTTAATCAGCCGAGCGAGCGGCGGCGTGATGCGCTTCTTAATCTCGTGATAGCGTGCCAGCAGCTCCGGCGAAATGCCCTCGCCCTTCTTTGCGACGATGGCCTTCTGTGCCTTCAGGGCAGCTTCCTTTTCCGGTGATTCCTTGTCGTACTGCTTCTTGAGATTATCAAATTCTTCCTTCAGCTTAATGGCATCGCGGCGCAGGCTGCGTTCCTTCTGATCGTAATCGTTGGCATCCTTTGCCATGCGCTTCATTTCCTGCTCATAGCTGCCAATCGTCTCCAGAAAGCGGTTCACTTCGCTCAGCAGCGCTTTCGTATCATCCAATTCGGTCGGAGGATTCTGCTCGAAGCGGCTTTGCAGGTGGCGCAGCTGTTCTTCGCAGCGGGTGATGGCATCGCGGATGGCATCCTTGCGGTCAGAGAGAATCGCCACCTGTTCCTCCATCTGCTTGTACTGCTTCTGCTTGGCGTTGAACTGCGTGCGGCAGGTATTCATCTTCTGGCGCAGCGGACTGCGGCTCAGCTCCTGTTCGAGTTTGTCAGCCTTGCGGTCTTCCACTTGATACTGCCATAACATAGCAAGCTGGTCCATAAGTACCTCCTTGATAAACAGCGTGCCGGAGGGCACGGACGGTCACTCATACGCGCTGCGTTCGGAGCGCGAAATGTGCATTTTCCATTGTACTATATCCGGCGCATTTTGTAAAGCCTTCATGAGCGCAAAAATACCGGGATTTTCCGTGGCAAAGTGTCCCGCCTCCAACAGCACCACGCCGTGGTAGGATGCATCCAGCGCAATGTGGTGCTTCACCTCGCCCGTGAGGAAAGCATCCGCGCCCATGGCGTGCGCATCCGCCCACTCGTCGCACCCGCCGCCGGAGCAGAGACCGACGCGGTGGATGAGCGCCTCCCGATGCCCCATCACGCGCACTGCGTCGCCTAACTGCCGCGCGGCAAAATCCGCGAATGCTTCCGCAGTCATCGGTGCGGATAAATCTCCCACGCGCAGAAATCCCTCGCCGACGATGTTCTCCAGCCCCAGCAGTCCCGCCAGCGTGTCGTTCATGCCGCCGGGCGCTTGGTCGAAGTTCGTGTGCGCGGCAATCAGCGATAAGCCGTTTGCAATCAGCCGAATCAGCAGATGCCCCTCGTAATCCGCCTCAGTCAGGCGCTTACGAGCGGAGAACATCAGGGGATGATGCGTCACAATCAGGTTCGCGCCCGCTGCCAGCGCATCGTCAATCACGCGGTCGGTCACATCCAGCGCAAGATGGATGCCCGTCACCTCCGCCTGTGGATTGCCAACCAGCAAGCCGGAATTGTCGAAATCCGCCTGCGTGTCAAACGGCGCAAGCGCGTCAATCAGCTCGTAAACCCGCTGCACCGTCAGCATAATGCACCCTCCAATTCCGTGATTTTCCGTTGATAAAAGTCGATTTCCGCCGAAATTTCGCCGCGAATCCGGCTTACGTCACCCGCTGCGGATGCCAGCCCGGTCAGGCGGTCGTCCATCACCTTGATGCGGTAGCGGCAGTAGTCCAGCAGCATTTTCGGCGGATTCTGCACCCACAGCAAGCGCCCGTAGTGCACTTCCTCCGCCGTCCAGCCTTCCGCCTGCCCTGGTTCGGCGCGCCAGAAGATGTAGAAGCGCCCCGCCGCTTGGCAGAGTTTCTCCTGCACGATGTGGTAGCCGATTTCAGGCAATGTCCGGCGGACGAGCGGCTGCTCCGTATGCGAGGAAAGCACCAGTACCGCTCCGCAGAGCTTCTCTGCGCCGCTAAGCAGCACCGTGCGGATGGTTTCGCCGCCCATGCCCATCATCGACACACACCCGCAAGGTTCGGTCAGCGCATCCAGCCCGTCGGCGAGCCGCACATGCGCACGCTTCTCCAAATAATGGCGGCGGACGCTTTCTTCCGCGTGAAGAAGCGCTTTCGGGCTGACATCTGCCAGAATCATCTCTTGGCAAATGTTGTGCGTCAGCAGATAGCAAGGGAGCAGCGCGTGATCTGTGCCGATATCCGCGCCCAGCGCACACGGCTCGTACAGCTGCGCGGCGAGGGATAGTCTTTCGTCGAGCATAACGCCTCCCAAAAACGGCCCTGCCGCCAATTAGTGGACAGAGCCGCAAATGTTATTCCGTATAGTAGTCGCGCAGTTTCTTGGAACGGCCAGGGTGGCGAATCTTGCGCAGTGCCTTTGCTTCAATCTGCCGGATGCGTTCGCGGGTGACGTTGAACTCCTTGCCAACTTCCTCCAGCGTGTGCGCCTGTCCATCCTCCAGCCCGAAACGAAGGCGGATGACCTTCTCCTCGCGCGGGGTCAGTGTGTGCAGCACTTCCTGCAATTGTTCGCGCATCATGGCGTTGGACGCCACCTCCGCCGGCGCGGGCGCGTTCTCATCCTCGATGAAGTCGCCCAAATGGCTGTCCTCTTCCTCACCAATCGGGGTTTCCAGCGACACCGGCTCCTGCGCAATCTTGATGATTTCGCGCACTTTGCTCTCGCTGATGCCCATTTCCTTCGCGATTTCCGCGGGTGTGGGGTCGCGCCCCAGCTCCTGCGCCAGCTGACGATTGACGCGAATCAGTTTGTTGATGGTCTCCACCATGTGCACGGGAATGCGAATCGTGCGCGCCTGATCGGCGATGGCGCGGGTAATCGCCTGCCGAACCCACCACGTCGCGTAGGTAGAAAACTTGTAACCCTTGGTGTAGTCGAATTTTTCTGCCGCTTTGATTAAGCCAAGGTTGCCCTCCTGAATCAGGTCAAGGAACTGCATTCCGCGCCCGACATAGCGCTTGGCGATGGACACCACAAGGCGCAGGTTCGCTTCACTGAGCTTCTTTTTTGCCGCTGCTTGCTCCTCTGGCGTGCCTTCCGCAATCTGCTTTGCCAGCGCAATTTCTTCTTCGGTGGTCAACAGGGGATATTTGCCGATTTCTTTCAAATACAGGCGGACAGGGTCGTCGGAACTCACGCCGTCGGGGACGGACAGGTTAATCGCGTCAATGGGGGTGTCCTCGCTGGACTGCGCGGGCTGCGGGTCGTTTTCATTGATGACGGTCACGCCGAGCGCTTCGAGATTCTCCAGCACCTTGTCCAGTTGATCCGGCTCGATGTAGAGATCCATCAGGCGTTCCATAATCTCCTTGTAGGTCAGCGTGCCCTTCTTCTTGCCGTATTCATAGAGGTCATCAAGCCGCTTTTGGCGGCCATCCGGGGTTTGTGTCAAGCGGAATCCACTCCCTTCAGCCCAACAGGGAATCATCAATCCATGTAGTCCACCAGATTCTTGGACATGTTCGGGCGCTTAATCTTGCGCAGCGCCTTCACCTCAATTTGGCGGATGCGTTCGCGGGTGACGTTGAACTCCTTGCCAACTTCCTCCAGCGTACGCTGCTGACCGTCATCCAGCCCGTAGCGCATCCGAATCACCTGCTCTTCACGCGGCGTCAGCATGTGCAGCACATCGGAAAGCGTCTGCTTCATCATGCTTTCCGCCACAATCTGGGAGGGCGGCGGCGTCTTGTCGTCTTCGAGGAAGTCGCCAAGGTGGCTGTCCTCCTCCTCGCCTATCGGCGTTTCGAGACTGACGGGGTCCTGCGCGATTTTCTGAATTTCCACAACCTTGTCTTCGGGTACGCCCATTGCTTCGGCTATTTCGGAAGGAGTAGGCTCCCGCCCCAGCTCCTGCAAGAGCGCGCGGCTGACTCTTATCTGTCGGTTGATGGTTTCAACCATATGTACGGGTATTCTTATCGTGCGCGCTTGGTCGGCAATGGCGCGCGTAATAGCCTGTCTTATCCACCAGGTGGCGTAGGTGCTGAATTTGAAGCCCTTTGTATAGTCGAATTTTTCCACGGCTTTCATCAGTCCCAGATTGCCTTCCTGAATCAGGTCGAGAAAAAGCATACCTCTGCCGACGTAACGCTTGGCAATGCTGACGACAAGACGCAGGTTGGCTTCGCTGAGCAATTTTTTCGCCTCCTCGTCTCCTTCCTGCATACGACGCGCAAGCTCCGTTTCCTCCTCGGCGGAAAGCAGCGGCACCTTGCCTATGTCTTTGAGATACATTTTGACGGGGTCGTCAATGCTTATGTCAATGACTCCCTTTGTCAACAGGTCGTCCGACACCACGTCCGTCACGCTTATGCCGTTGTCTTCAAGAAACTTGTACAGCTCCGCGTATTGCTCCGGCGTCAGGTCGAATTTCATTTTGTCGAGATTGTTTTCCACCTCGTCGAAGGTCACGAAGCCCTTGGAGCTTACCTCCTTGAGCGCGGTAAGAATTTCTTTCATTGCCGCTTCGTTGAATTCCATATATTTCTCCTTTAGTTATTGTCTGTTTTTTGTCGCGTCAGTGCGGACAGCTCGACAAGGATTGAAGTTTTTCTTGCTTGGTCTTTCTCCGCCTCGTATGCCTCGCTTAACGCCTTTATTTGACTTCTGAGCCGAATTTTGTTCAACTCGGACAAACAGTCGGCAAAGTATTCCGCGTCTGAATCGGCATCGTTAAACTGCACCGAAACCAATCTTTTTAGCTCCTCCGAAAAGGCGTCAATACCTTCGAGCGCGTAAAGCTCGCCGAAAACAGGCTGCTTGCCTAAGCTCTTGCATTCGGCAAGATAATCCGCAACCATACGGAAAAAAGGGTTGTCCGTTCGGGGAACGGCACAGCCTGCGGCATAATCCTTGCGCATAAGGCAGCTTGCCAGCACGAAATACATTGCCCTGTCCTCTGCCGTAAGAAAATTCAACAGATTGTCCGCGACGGCATTGCGCCCGTCTAAGACGCCCGAATCGTCCGCCGTTTCGGATGAACTGCCGCCAACAAGCTCGCGCTTCAACATATCGTAAGAAAGCCCCGTCCTGTCCCTTATGAGTCCGAGATAGGAGTCCTGCTCCACGCTGTCCAGAGGCTTCAACACGGCAATGGCGTTTTTGGCAAAGGTTCTGAACGCTTCCCGCTTTTTTTCCTCTCCGTTTACCTTGTCCGCGCCGCTTTCCCTCCACGCGCATTCAAGCTTGTAATCGGTGAGGGGAACAGCCGCCTCCAAAGCCTTTTCAAACGCCTCCGCCCCTCTTTTTCTGACAAGGTCGTCGGGGTCCATTTCGTCGGGCATAGACATAACGCGGACGTTCAAGCCTTCTTTCTTTAAAATATCCAGCCCCCTCAGAGTTGCAGCCTGTCCCGCCTTGTCTCCGTCGTAGCATATGTAAACATCCTTTGTAAGCCTCGAAACGAGTCTCGCCTGCTCGCTCGTCAGGGCGGTGCCCATGCTTGCGACCGTCATATCGAAGCCCGCCTGATAAAGGCTTATTGCATCCATATAGCCTTCGACTATTATTACGTATTTGAGTCTCCCCTCCTGCTTGCATTTTTTTGCGAGATTGATTGCAAACAGGTTTTTGCTCTTGTCGAAAATATCCGTAACGACGGTATTTTTGTATTTCGCGGCGTCCTCGCCGTTGAAAATTCTGCCGCCGAAAGCCACAACATTGCCTGCCATATTGACAATGGGTACAATTATCCTCCCGCTCAGCGGGTCGTAAGCGCGGTCGTTTTTGGTGACGTTCAGAACGCCCGCCCTGTGTATGTCCTCTGTTTTGAAACCCTTGTCTTTCAAATAAAAATTAAGCGAATCCCAATCGGGCGAGTAGCCCATGCCGAAACGCCTGACGGCGGACAAACCGATTCCCCTGTTTTCGAGATATTTTCTTGCGGCAAGTCCTTTTTCCGACATAAGAGAGGCATGGTAAAAACGCGCGGCTTCGCGGCAGACGTCGTAATGAATCTGTCTTTCCTTTTTTTTGCGCTCATAAGCAGCGTCGTCTCCGCCGCTTCTGTCGGGCACTTCCAGTCCCGCGCGTTTTGCCAGCGTTTCCACCGCCTCAATAAAAGAACAGGATTCATATTTCATGATAAATCTGATGGCGTTTCCGCCGACGCCGCAGACAAAGCAATGAAAATACTGTCCCTCGCGATTGATTGAAAGCGAGGGATTTCTGTCATTGTGAAAAGGACAAAGCGCCCAATAGCCTCTGCCCTTAGGCTTGACGTCGATATAAGAGGATATGACGTCCACTATATCGTTTTTGTCAAGCAATTCCGATATAAATCTGTTCCAGACCGCGTCGTTAGCCATTTGCAAGCTCTTACAATTAAATATTCGGCAAAAAAATTAAAATTCCCCTAAAAACCCGTCAATTTTTTCAGAGTCGCAAAAAATCCGGATTTTAGTCTCGGGCAAACCGTTCAACGCCAGATTGCGGTTGCGGTATCTTGCGTCGCCGGTTATTTCCTTGCCAAAAAAATACGGCGGCAAAAATTCCTTCGCCTGATTCTCGTCGTCAAACTCCACCTCGCATACTGCAAGCCCCGACAGCTCTCCCTTATAAAAATCCATTTCTATTTTTAAATTTTCATATCGCAAAATATGTCTTTCTTTCTGTATAATTCTCCCCTTTTTTTCGGGCAAATTTTTTTCAAAATCATTTCCGCCGCACGGCGTCTCCGTTTCTAACCGCGACAGGGAAGAACCGGTGTCCCTTTTCACCACAAAAAAACAGTCGCCGTTGACTCTGCGATACCTTTCCTCTGTTGTTCCGACCGTCACGTAATATTGCTCTATTTCCAAGCGCTCGGCGTCGCGCTCGAAAAGCTCCTTTACGTAAACGTCGGGATTCAAAAATTTTCTTTCAATTTCCATTTGCGCCTCTTTTCGGATAATATGCGGAAAACTTTCCCGCCGCTTCGTGACTGTTTTTATCATCCCAGCGCGACGTCCAACACCATCATAAGGACAAAGCCTATCATGACTCCCCAAGTTCCGAGGTGAGGGTGCGCGTCAAGCTTTGCGTCGGGTATAAGGTCTTCCGCAACCACGAAAATCATGGCTCCTGCGGCGAAAGCAAGCAGCCAAGGCTGCGCGGCTGTCAGATACGCGGCAAGAAAATATCCCAAAACCGCCGAAACGGGTTCAACCGCTCCGCTGCCTACGCCGAAGGCAAACGCCTTGCCCCTGCTTCCCGTCGCCTGCTTCAACGGAAGGGACACCGCCGCGCCCTCGGGAAAATTCTGTATCGCAATGCCGAGCGCAAGCCCGAGCGCCGAAACATACGCAGCGTCCGTGCCAAGCGCGCCTGCCGCTCCGAATGCGAAACCGACTGCAAGTCCTTCGGGAATATTGTGAATTGTGACCGCAAGAAACATCTTGACAGGCTTGTTCAGGGAGGTCTGCGGCCCCTCGTCCTCGTTTGTTCCGCTGTGGAAATGAGGAACTATTTTGTCAAGAAGCACAAGAAAGAGTCCGCCGGCGACAAACCCCGTCGCGGCGGGCACAAAGCTCCATGTTCCCCAGTCCGAGGCTGCCTCGATTGACGGAATAAGCAGCGACCACACGGACGCGGCTATCATAATTCCCGCAGCAAAACCCAAAAAAAGCGTGTTCAGCTTTTCGGAAATTTCTTTTTTAAAGAAAAACACCAGCGACGAGCCGAGCGTCGTGGATAAAAATATCAATGAAAAACCGAGAACGGTTAAAGCAGTATAACTCATATTTACTCCTGTTTGTCGATTATATCACACTCGGGCTTAAAACACAAACGCCTTGAAACGCCGCAGCTACCCGAAACGTCGTTTAATAACCGCTCCGCAGCGCCTTGCCTGCAAACCGACTAAAAATCAGAAAAAAAGGCTTATGCCTAAAAAGCATAAGCCCTAGAATTTTGCCGCCGTTTATTTACGGGGATTTCTTATATTCGCCTGTGGTGGTCACAGCCTGCGAGGGTAAAATGACCGTTTTGCCCTGTATTTTGAGGTTTGGTGCAATCTTCCATATCAAATTCAGCCCCCACTGCGCTTGCAGTCATATTATCTCACCTTTGCCCGACGTGGTCATCCTTAAATATGAAGGCTTATTCCTCAGCCACAAGCCCCATCTGAACACGTTGCCCTTTTCTACAGTGATAGTATCAATGAATTCCATCAGCACGTCTTTATCCGCCTTGCCGCTTTCGTCCATGCTGATTTTTCCGAGCAGGTCACGAACATACTGCATATCTATGCTTTCTTCGGCGTCTTCATCCTGCCCGGTGCCGAGCATTGCTACTTGCAGTTCTTTAATATCCTGCTCACACTTTGACTTGGCTCGCTGATATTCTTCCTGCTTATTTCACCGTCAGCTCTCAATGAGAGGAGCGAGTCGAGTTTCTTCTCCGCCTTTTCAATCCGCTGCTGATAGCCCGAAAGGTCACGCTTATTTTTCGTCTTCATCTCCTTCAACGTCTGGTTGAGAATGTTGGCCGCCTCCTCTATGACGGGAGCTTTATCAACTATGATATTGTCAAACAGCACCGCCGCCATGACATCAAGTTTGGTTTCGTTGACTGTCGGCATATCGCAAAAGCCTTCGGTATCGAGGTCTAACTGCCTGCGTTTTTCCGCACTACCGTTGTTGATACGCGAATAACAGCTATAACCGTAGTGCTTTTGCCCGTTCTTATCCTGACGCCATTTGTAGCGTTTGAACCTGGAGCCGCACGCACAGCGCAACTTATTTGCCCAAACATCGGTCGTCGGCGTTACGCCTATTCTCTTCTGTTTACTCTTTACAAGCGCGGGCACCGTCGTTGACCTGTCCATACGCAGATCTCTGCAAGCGTACCATACATCTTCGGGAATTATCGGCTCGAAATCTCCCTTGACAAGCACAAACTCCTCTTCCTTGTTGCGGATGATTTTCTGGTCGAGGAAGTTGTTTCTGTACGACTTATTATAGCTGATATAGCCCATGTAAGTCGCATTGTGCAGCACGCGCGAAACCTTGGTTGTATCCCACTTAATTAAACCATTGGCGCACCTGCGCTTATTCTCGATAAGCTTGCCCATTATGGCACGCATACCGTAGCCTTGCAGATACAAGCGGTAAATCATTCGGACCGTTTCCGCCTGTTCGGGGTCTATGACGTATGTATTGCCTACGCATATAGCCGAGGATGTTTCCGTTGCCGTAGAGAGTTTTATTCATTCGACTGACCTGCTGTCCTGCTTTTACTCGTTCGGAAATCTTCCTGCTCTCGTCCTGAGCGAGCGTCGCCATGATTGTAAGCCTGAGTTCTCCGTCGCCATCCAGCGTCCAGATGTTGTCCTCCACAAAGAACACTTCGACATTTATGTTTTTAAGCTCTCGCGTTGCCACAAGGGTATCGACCGTATTCCTCGCAAAGCGGCAGACTTCACGCGTTACGATTAAATCGAACTTGCCCGCTCTTGCATCATCCATCATTTTAAGGAAAGCAGGTCGCTTTTTCGCCTGCGTTCCCGTAATGCCCTGGTCGATATATCTTCCGCAAAGCTGCCAGTTGGGATGATATTTTAATTGGTCGTCATACCACTGCATCTGATTTTCAAGGGCTGATAGCTGAGCTTCGTGCTCCGTCGATACTCGCCCATAGAAAACCATCTTCCTTTCCCTGTTTTTATCGGCTATCATTGATTTTCCTCCAACAGTTTCCTCTCCTTTAAAACAAGTCTTTCATAAATACCGTCCGAAAGAACGCCCTTTCTGCACAGCACTTTTAAATACTTGATTGCCACTATCCTTTTATCGTAATTGTTGCCATATTCTTTAATTATTTCCTTTGTCTGTTCGTCTGTTCTTAGGTTATAGTTCAAATCTCCTTTTTAATTTTGTGTTTTGCGTAGGTCGCAGCGCCAGGGATTTACGTCTTGTCTTTTCACTCCGCCAAAGGCTCTTACATACTTTTCTTATTTACCGACTACTCTCCGTTGCGCTGCCGTTCCTTTACTTAACTCTAACTTTTCCTCAACTTCCGCATTCCATCACGGAAAGATGAATGCGGTTTGCCCTATCACACAATTTTTCCCTTTTCTTTTTCCCGACATTACGGGTGTGTTAAGCACTTAATGTGTTCCGTGTGTTTTTATGAGCTCATAGGCAGTTTTAATAAAGTCCACCTTGCTCATGTTGCGTTCCTTTAAAAACGCATTGATTTCATAAAACAGGTCACGCGGTATCATTGTCTGAAAATTGCCGCTCGCCGCCTGACGCTTTTGCTTATTCTTTGCCTCGTATTTACGGTTTGCCACTCTCTGCGGTGTATCTTCCTTTCTCGTTACCACTTTATCCCTCCGAAAGTTTTTCTCGTATATATACTATATTATATATCACAAGACTTTGAAAGTCAAGGGTCAGCGAAAAATTTATGCTTTGCCGGTCGTGGCGACTAAACGTCGCTCGCAGCTTTTTTACTTACGCAGATTTCTAATCCCCTCCGCCTCAAACTGTTCGAGATATTCGGGAGTGTCGGCGAGAAGTCCGTTGTTGAACTTCTGTATAATGCCTTGTTCGTCAGAATACTTCTCACTTATGAAATTGAAGAGCGACGACAGAATAGATTTGTTGATTGTTACGTTCAGCACAGTTTCATTTAGAAGCCTTGTCAAAGCGGCGTAGAACTCTTCGTCTGTACTTCCGCTTTTTCTCGGCGCAATCAAATCTTCTTTTTCCTCTTCCGTTACCATACCACCCGTCAGCTTTTCATAAAGAATGGGAGCTTCATTGATTACCTTGTTTGCGCTTTCATATCCCGGGAGCTTGGTAAGCCGTTCAATCTGCTCTATCATTTCGATATCTGCAATTCTGATATGCCGCTGCACGCCTATCTTTTGATGTTTTTCTTTCAATCTGTCACCTCCTCTGACCATAGGCACAACGAAAGCGGGTTTCCCGCTTGTCATTTTGCGGCAAGCAAAATTTCTCGTAGGTGGGAATATACCACCTACCTTATCCTGCTTTGCGGTTTTTGGACAAATCATCCCACCTTTCAGCTTGTTTTTGCTTGACCTTTTTGTCCGTATTTCTGCTCGTACCCTCGTGCAAGATAGTAGATATTCCGCACCTTTCCAAGCTCTTCATCCGCTTCAAAATGCGCGGCAACGTCAGCCCAATTCAGATCGGTTATATACCTTTCACTTGCGCCGTACAGATTGACCTGTATGTCTGGATAAGCACTTCTGAACTGTTCATAGGTCATACTTTCTTTCGGCTCAGACAGTTCTTTAACGGACGTTATCTGCGGCATATCTTGGGGCATGACAGGTTGCTTGTCCGTCTCCTGAATTGCGCTTGCTTCAATCTTGGTTACGCCGCATTTTGCCTTTCCGCCTCTGCTTCCGCTGGACTTTCGCTTTTTGGAAACATCCATTTTAAGCTTGCATAGGTTGTAATACCCCTGTATCTCTTTGTCCTTGAACTGTACCTCTTCTCCGCGGAACATATACGCACAGATCGCCTTGACAAATGCTCCCAAATCACCACCTTTCAATAACTTCATCGCATCGAAATACGTTTCTTTGAACGTGAAGTGTTCCGAGCGCAGGTTATACCTCTTTAACGATTTGCCGCTGCTCTCCGCCTCCTTGACCTCTGCAATCATGTCCGAAATGTTGCTCCAATAGAAACGTTCCTTACCGCTAAGCTCCTCTTCGGGCTGCTTATCCTCGAACTCGTACTCGCATATTCGCATTGCGAACTTGCCCGCATCCGTATCGTTCATTCCGTCTAAAATGTCCGAATACAGCTTGTAAAATGTAAATTGTTTTAATAATTACCTCCTAGTTTTTTATAATTTTTTGTTTCCTCTGTTGGCTATCTTACACTCATATATATCATCATCTACTTGTGATTTCTTATCTTTACCCCACACCGAAGCGCAGGAATTTTTGTCGCTCTTAATAGTTGCCCTCACTTTAACAAGGACACGAAATTTTAAAAGTTCGGGGTGCAACAATAAATTTCTTGCCTATGAATAATACTCTCACTTAGTAGCCACGGCACGAGGCATTTTTCAACGGGTATATCAAAAATTTCTGCGCTCAATGTGGAGAGCGTTATAGCATCGTATAAAAATCCCCTCACTATATAAAGGACACTTTTTGAATGTCAGTACATGGTTTTGCTCAAAATTTTATACTCTTTTCTTAAAACCCCTACATATAAACAAGGACATGAGATTTCAAAATATAGACGCTTACGAAGATTTTTTTGAGTACGGAAAGGCGATTGTGTGACTTTGTAAAATATTCCTCTCATAATTACCCGACAATTGAAGGCAAAAACTTTGACGTTTTTCCCAAAATTCATCTGACGACACGAAAAAGTCCCTTCACTTAATAGCCACGAAAAGCGGCGTTTTTGGGGTATACGTTTAATAATTTAACAAATATTTTTTCTGCGGGAGTGTAAAACCTTTCTCTCCTAATAGCCACAAGAATGGCAAAATCGGAGCCCCTGATTTTAAGATTTTTCAGAATAGCTACAAAAAAACAGCTCCTTACAAGTGGTAGCCAAATAAGGAGCCGTTTTTATGCGTATGCAGATATTTTTCTGTTTGGGAGCAAAAGTCAATTCAATGATTTATGCCTCCAAGCAGCAACCTAAGTTAAAAAAATCCGCCCAAACGTAAAACTGCTTTACGTTAGAGCGGAATACACACATATCAGTGAGAATTACAAAGATTACTTATTAAATTTTTACGATGATACCTATTTCCCCCAACAAGATTTTGAACGCAGGCAGAGCCGCCTACGTTGAGCGCAATTACCACATGATAGACCGCGCCGATATTTGCATATTCTATTTAGACAAGACTTACTCTCCACTTAACGGACAACCATCAAACAATCACTTGGCTAGCCCAACACAAAGGTCAGCGGAACAAAACTCGCTTATAATTATGCCATATTCAAAAAGAAAGTTATAATAAACCTGTATTGTGATACGCAATAAGATGACGGTTGAATACAATCAATCATCCCCTTCGGTTTATGAATTTATAAAATTCGCAATCACTACAAATTTAAGAGCTCGTTTGCCCTCTTTTGCAGGAATTTTTCTATGGTCTTCAATCTGCTATTAGGCAAATTGTATCTAGGATGATGCGCGAACTTAAAATTCACCATCTTCCTCAGCAACTCCCTCTGACGTTCTGAAATAAACGCGCTTACAACTTCTTCATATGAACCGCCCATAGCAGGTTTACGTGTTTTGGAATAATTCGCTATATCCGCAAGGTCGTCTTCCATTGCAAAATTGAATAGTGAAAGTACATTGTCAAACACGGGTGCAAACGCATTTACCTTATTCGTATGGCTATCAACAAGCAGCCCGAAATTACCAGTATGCCTATCCGTATTGAATATCAGCGCATCAAAGACAAGCATATCTGCAAATTCATTGTAGAACTTTTCGCCATAGTCTTTTAGCAACTGAGCAATGGCAAGCAGAGACTCCTTCTCCAAAAAACGCCAAATGGGGACATATGCAGTATTGATGTCGGTAAAAAGCTCGCAGACGGATGAAATCATACCCTTCCACTGCCTGAGATTGTATTCCACATGCTTAATGCCCATTGTTTGAGCAATCTGTGCAGCATAAAATTCCGAATAAGGCTCTTTCCCAGTCATTCGCCGCTCCCATTGTGCCGCCTTTGTACAGATATATTTTGCCGTCTACTCTGCGCCAGCACTTATTTAGCATTCCGTTCGTAGTGAACTCCGGTGAAGACGTGAATCCTCTTGCGACACTGCTTCCGTGTCCAGTATAGGCAATCAGCGCCAGCGTACGCGAAAACTTTTTTTCATATAGGTTATAGTTTTCAAACTTGCCGTCAAACCCGTCTTCTACAACCCAATAGGAATCGTTTAAAGACAGCCCTTGGCTTGCTCATATAATTCCGAGAATATCATTAAATGAAAGTCCTAACTTTGTCAGAAGAATTTCCGCATTCGCTCGCTTTTTGTGCACTACTCTTGATTTAAGCCACGAGATGATACCTCTTTCGGTCAATTTAAGCCCGATAGGCAACAGCTTCTTATTATCCTCATCTACCCACAGGATACGGCACTCCTCACCCGAAAGCGGAAGATTGTCATAATCAAACGTGAGTAAGACTTGATTATATAATTTAAGACTGAATCATAAGAGCTTCTCCCCTTTCTTAAGCGGATAAAAATTAAACTCCCAACACAAATTCATAATCAAGCTGTTTTTTTCTTTCTTTCCAATCGGGCATGTATATTGTCAAGAACTCATAAAAATTCTTATCGTGATTAGGGTACATCAAATGCACCATTTCATGGAAAACAACATACTCTATACACGCAACACTCGCCTTGTAGAGATAATAATTTAGATTAATCTTGCATAACTTTCTGCTACAACTTCCCCACAATGTCTGCATTTTAGCAACTAATATTGTGGGTTTTATAATATTGTGCCTGCTTATAATCGGATAAAGCTTATCCAAAACAGACTGATAATATTGTTTAGCCTGCCTTTGCCACCAATTATCAAACTGCTTATCTATATCAGCTTGATTATCCTCAGTAGTACTGATAATTATTGAAGAATCTTCGATTATTACACCTTTCTTATTTGATCTTACGACATAAATAGTCATTTGGCGACCAAGAACTCGAGTCGAGCAGCCAGACACAATATGCTCCTCTTTCTCGATAGGACGAGTCATCTCAAATACTTCTATTTTCTTTTCTAACCAACTTTTTTTGTCTGCTAAAAAATCTGCAACCCAACTTTCCGGAGTGTTTTCCGGCACAGACAGTTTAATCTCACCTGAAGCGAACACTTTGAGCCGTACTTTTTTTATGTTTTTCCAAATCACTTCAACAGAATATTCTTTGGAATTCAGATTTATTGTTAAAATCATATCAATCAGTACCTGCTCATTGCAGTTTTTATAGTATTTTCGATTAAGAGATCCATTGTATCCAAATCAATCTCTATTTTGTGTTCATCACAAAAATCCCACAAAAAATCTTCTATCGCCTGTCTCATCTTCTTATTTATGGCGACACTTGTACGCCAATCAACCCTGGCAAGAGATTGAATTTCTTTCTTGATATTTAGAGCCAATAAGCCTATATCTTCATCATAGGCTTCATCTGTCTTATTATTTTTTGTTAGTGCATCGACCAAAACGCCATAAAAAGCTTTTGCGTCGCTATCCCTGTCAATATTGGAGGGATAACTGTTACCCGTAAAACCTTCACGTAGATCATCAGCCATTCTTTGCATATTTAAAAAATATGCATTTTCATCACGCGACCTACGATATTCAGCCAGCGTATCCCTGATACGCTCAGAGAAGCGCTTATAGGTCAATGGATCATCAAACTTTCTTGCCTCTAATTCTGATACTACACGAGTTTGTATGTATGCCGCACGCGCCCTTTTACCATCAATTTTTTCGAGCTGTTTCTCCATCCCCGCTTTATCATGCAACGCTATAGGCTCAACAACAATCTCAACTGGTTCAGAAGTAACAAACGTGTTCAACAGATTTTTTATTGAATCTTCGTACTTAGAGAAATTAACTTTCTCCTGATAGATATTCATAAGCTCAGCACGCAACTTTTGGAAAAAAAGCAAATCGGATTTATATTGACTCATAATATCAGAGCCAGTCATTTGATAAAGCGAATAACTGCTTACTGCAAGAGTCATCATTTTAGAAAAAGACGATAACTTTTCATAGAAATTCTTACGTGCTTTTATGCTATCTTCATCATTTCCCTTATCAAAG
>OHER01000192.1_pt1 | contig 18316 bp, 14 predicted proteins | sample 1567381 | NCBI WGS metagenome assembly OHER01 (sample SAMEA3879600, study PRJEB24766) | human gut metagenome | biome: human-associated habitat; feature: feces | place: USA | collected 1985/1987 | reverse complement strand
GGAGGAAGTTACTAAGCTTAAGGAAAGCCTCTGAGTACGCCAGCCTTGACAATATTGACAAACAAAATTACGTAAAGGTCAGGACAACAGCACGTGACATCCACAATTAGAGATGAAGTGTGTACTGAAATAGACGAAAGCGAGGGCGCTGCGGAAGTGCAGGGTCCTCGCTTGGGTGTTATTGTTCTATGTCCGTTATATTAATTGCGGACTGTCTGAAAGGCAATTCAGGGAGTCTATTGGTACTGGGCAACGCCGTCAATGACTAGTTTACCGGTGGTTCCAGGAACGAATCTGCCGTAGAGATTGCTGTGTCCAGGAGCGGTTTTGCCGGTCTGGGTTATGGTGTTTCCTGATTCGGTGATGTTATTGATAGACAACTCGCCAACATTTGCAGTACCGACTACTACACCTACTCGCCAACCACCATCGTCAGTGGATGTGAGAACGCAATTCTTTACCGTACAGTCAGAGATGGTGTGGTAGGTTGCAGGGTTACAGCCGGCATGGCCGATAATACCACCTACTGAACCTTTAGCTGAAATTTTACAGCCCTCTACTGAACATTTGGTAATCTTGATATATGAGTCAACCGGTCCATCATCAGGTTTATTATAACCTGAGCTCCAACCGATTAGACCACCTACACGCGCGCCGCCGGTAGAAATCATTTCAGAATTCGTAAGATGACAATTATCAAGTTCAATCTTAGGCATGCTATCTACATTGCAGACAAATGCGCCAATACCCTGATCGCTGGTAGCATCGTTAATCTTAACACCATCCAATGTAAGATCCTTGACAACGATTCCTGAATTACCTGCGAAACCACCAGCAAATAAAGGAGCATTAAGTCCGGAAATCTTGTGACCATTACCGAGCACAGTCACCACACCGGCACCATGATAACCATCTACTTTAGCAGGAACCCAAGTTTCGCCCTCTTTCAGGACAATATCTTTTCCAATTTCAATGACATTGTCACCAGAGCCAGCGCTTGTAAATGCTGTAAGGGTTGCGCGGAGTTCTGCAGTCGTCATAACGACAGGCTTTGTGCCGCGGACAACTGTCCAGACATTGTCTTCAGTCTTGACTGACATATACCCGTCAGCTACGAAGTTCGTGTGAGGACCTTCGGATATACAATCGGCAGGATCGAAAGCTACAAACTGACCACCTGTTATGTTAATCTTAGCTGTTGCACGACTTGCATCCTGCATATTAAGCAAGAAGCTGGTACCCTGAGCATTAAGCATCGCAGTTTCAAACTTTCCACCGGCAACATTGACAACAGCTCTATCCATTACATAGATAAGGTTCGAAGTTTCCGGATTAAGCTGCTTGTTGTAGAAGTAACCGCCATTGATATCAACTACTGCATCGTCATAAGCCCATATTGCCATGCGATAACCATCAACATCCGAAGTCTCCTCAAGAGCCTTGACCTCACCCTCACCATTGATTGTAAGATGAGAATTTCCGGTCACATTGAAAACGACGGTAAAATTTCCATTAACCTGTGTCTTATTGACAATGCTATGTCCGTTAAGGTCAATGACAACATCCGTATTGCCGCTAAGAACCAGAGGATAATCTATTTCAATGTCATCAACGAGTTTCGCAGAACCACCGGTTGCAACCAATGCTTTCAACGACTCCACATTCTTGATATTGACAAGGTCAATGTCATTGTCAGGCTCATTGAAAATAGGGACGATCTCAACATTGAAGATCACCTGTGAGGTGAGGAGATTACCGAGAATGTTAGTGCGGTAGTTGTTCTGGACCGGAGTCTGAGGTGATGAAGCTGTGATTGCATCACCCGTTGCAGGAATAAACTCAGCGGTAACATTGGAAATGTGCTTCTCGTCTTGCTTACCTACAGGGATGATGTAATTCATTGTCATCCAAGCATATTTGGTTCCATCTTTGATAACAAGCGGCTCAACAGGAATCTTAGCTGCAGCAAATGTGACTTTATCAGTAGCCGGGCCTTCGACTTTACCTTCTGCATTGAAAGTATCAAATACATTGGCAACGTCGGTAGCTGTGAAAACACTCTGTTTAGGAACAAAGCCGGCGGCAGCAGCCTCAAGGAGATCAGCAGTACCGAAGTTCACCTGTGCGAAAGGACGGTAAAGCTTGATAGTCTCTGTCAATGCGCCATTGACCTTCAGCTCTTTACGCGTTGCGTAGAATGCGTCGCGAGTCTCGTCATTGGCGACTGCACCCTCATAGGAAATCTTGATGTTCTTCAGGTCGTCAATGTTGTAGCAGGTAGCACCTTCAGCCTGAGCCCAGAACACGAAGTTGTAGGTCTTGCCCTTTACGAGGCTGAACTTCACCTGAGTTTTCAGGTCGGTGAATGTGGCAGTCTTGTCGAGGTCTAGCTTGGTTTTCTCTGCGTTGTTCTCGTAAACTGACACATAGAGAGTCTTGGCAGTCTGACCGTCGCCAAGAGCCTTGGTCGCCATTTCGCCCGGCAATGCAGCTGTGAACGTCACGTCAACCATCTGTCCGTCAGGAACTTCTGTTACCTGTTCCTTGTTACAGCCGACTGCAAGAAATGTCAATGCAGCAGCTGCCAAATACTTAAATGTTTTCATATCAGTTATCATTATATATTGTTCTCAACAGATTTCAGTGAAAATTACTGAACTTTAGTCCCATCAATAGTTACAGAAAGGTGCGCTGCATCCATATTGTTCTTGTTTGCCCAAAGTTTGGAACCGGTGTTCTTACCTACAGCAAAGCCATTGACCGTGCAGTTAGCAATTGTAAGAGAATATGTTGCATTATAATCATTGCCGATTTCAATGGCCGCTTTGCCTGCAGAACCATTATTCCTGTCATTCAATATGCAATTCTTCACTACAAGATTTGTCGGCTTTGCGGCAGTGGCCTGTCCATAAAGAAGAATGGCTTTACCGTTAGTATTGAATGTGCACTTGTCAAACGTAACATCTGTGCCTCCCCATGTCCAAATCGAATACTGATCCGCCATCGTGTTCTCAAAGACGCAGTCTTTAAAAGAAGCTTTACCAAATAGTGTAAACTTACCGGTTATGGTACAATTCTCGAAAACCAGTTCATCACACACGACGCCATCAAAATTTCCTTCGCCTGCCTTAATCTTAAGGTTTTTGAAAGTAAAAGATGAACCGCGCTGATAACTGAGCATTCCGCCTTCTGCATTCTTTGACCCAGAAATAACATCCACAGTCTGAGAGCCGTTGCCCACTATTGTAATATTTCTAGCCTTAACTCCCTCATGAGCCAATCCAGTTTTCAATACTATAGTTGAATTAGGAGCAGCCTGTATCTCAATAGGAGTACCTACAGAGCCATTGCTAATTACATCTTCAAAACCTTCCTGATTCGCAACAGGGGTAACGCCCGCTTTGGTCACGAAGTAAGAATCACCAATCTGAGTGGATTTGTAACCGTCAGCGAGGAAGTTAGTATGAGCACCTTCAGCGGCACAGTCGGCAGGATTGAATTTCTCGAATTCGCCGCCTGTGACGATAATCTTAGCAATACCGTCCTTACGATTCTTATCGTAGCAATTCAAGACATAACCATAAGGATCAGGATTTGAAGACAACTGCTGAATGCTGTATTTACCACCCTTAATCTCCGCCGTACCGTCATAAACATATACAGCATGAACATTGCCGACATATGTTCCGTCTTCAATGACAACTGTTCCACCATCCTGAACATCGACAGCAAAGCAGTCGTTTTCCTTAGCCTGAAGAGTTCCGGCGCCTTTAATCGTAAGACTACCGCCCCTCACAGAAAGAAGAGACCAACTAGCTATAGATTCATTCCACAGATCAGCAGTATTGCTGACGGTCTTGCCGTTAAGGTCGAGAACGACTTCTTTACCAGGTTCTACAACAACGGTCTCACCAAGGACTACGTCTTCGGTCAGTTTCGCCTCACCGCCTGTCGCGAAGAGCGCACGGAGAGATGCCTCGTCCTTGACATTGACAAGGTCGATGTCATTGTCAGGCTCATTGAAAATAGGGACGATCTCGACATTGAAGATCACCTGTGAGGTGAGGAGATTACCGAGAATGTTAGTGCGGTAGTTGTTCTGGACCGGAGCGTTCGGCGCGGACACAGTCACAGCTTCGCCGTTGTTCGCCTTGAAAGTCGCAGCAACGTCAATGTTGTGGGACTCGCCCTGTTTGCCGACCGGGATGAGGTAGTTCATCGCGAGTCGGGTGTAGGTCTTGCCGTCGAGTGTCTTGAGGACGTCCGCCGGAATCTCGGTTTCTGTCAATGCAACTTCGACTTTATCTTTTCCTTCTTCAGCGAAGGTGTCGAATGTCTTTGCCGCCTCAGATGCCGTGAATGAGCTGACTGCCGGGTTGAAGCCTGCCTTCTTTGCGTCAGCATAGTCTGCGGTCGCGAAGTTCACCTGCGCGAAAGGACGGTAAAGTTTGATAGTTTCTGTCAATGCCCCATTGACCTTCAACTCTTTACGTGTAGCGTAGAACGCATCGCGCTTCTCGTCGTTGGCACCTGATGTATAGTCATTTACCTTGATACTTTTCAGGTCGGTGACGTCGTAAGGCGCATCTTCGGCCTGAGCCCAGAACACGAAGTTGTAGGTCTTGCCCTTCACGAGGCTGAACTTCACCTGAGTTTTCAGGTCCGTGAATGTGGCAGTCTTGTCGAGGTCTCTAAGATGAGTTTTATCAGCGTCATTCTCGTAAACTGATACATAGAGCTTCTTGGCGGTCTGTCCATCGCCAAGTGCCTTGGTCGCCATTTCGCCCGGCAATGCAGCCGTGAACGTCACGTCAACCATCTGTCCGTCAGAGACTTCCGTCACCTGTTCCTTATTACAGCCAACTGCGAGCAATGTCAATGCAGCCGCTGCCAAATATTTAAATGATTTCATAATGGTTAATTTTAGTTATGTTATTCTACTTTAGCACCATTATTTTCCCAGACTTTCTTAGTGTCAACGAAAACTACAGCTTGGGTTTCTCTCGTATTCGTTTCCGTCTCTGCATTATATCCCAAGTCACTGCTATATAACCTAGACCCAGTCAATTCACCTACGAGCACATCATCCGTTGCATCTGTCTTATTGAAATAAACGTAGTATTTTGCACCACCGTCAGAGGGATAAGAATCAGTTTTTAAACTAACAGCAGATTTAGTTGTCGCTCCTGCGAGAGCTATAAAATGACAATTATTGAAAGTCACTTTATATGAAGACGTCGTTTTTTCTCTAAAAGTATATAAGAACTTGCCTGAAGCCTTGAATGTACAATTATCAAAAACATACTCATCTGCAGTATATGTCTGAAGATTATAAGCATTGGCAGACTCCTGTATGAACTGGCAGTTTTTGAACGATGCCTTCAGCCCCATATACGCAAATTGTCCGACAAGAGTACAGTCCTCAAAATAAAGCTCCTTTGCATGAGCAAAGCCTTTGTAAGCACCATTTGTAGATACTATCTTCATTTTTTTAAAAGTAGCAGACGCTCCTTTCAAAGAATAGTCTGTTCCATAATCATTTCCTACAGTTTCTTTACCAACTTTAAATGAAGTCTTATCGGCACCATTACCTATAAACGCAATGGACAAGTCCTTATCGGCAGCTACCGTTTTACCATATAACGAATACTCACCATCTGCAAGTTTTATATAAACGGATTCGCCTTTGGCTACAGTATTCAACGTTGTTTCAAGTTCAGATTGACCAGATACTGATACAGATGCGTCAACGACTTCCCAAGTCTCTGGAGATTCGCTTATCTTGACAGACTTATAACCAGTTGCCACATAATTCGTATGCTCTCCGTCAGAAGTGTTGTCAGCAGGGTTGAAACCGATGAATGTACCACCATAAACTGTAATACATTTTTTGGTCAACTGGTCATCCTGATTAAGGACAAAACTATGGCGGCCATTGAGTCCTTGCGCATTTGTGAAAGTACCGCCATAGATCTCGACCTTACCTGCTTTACCTACATTTTCCACGTAAATCGTAGAATTACACTTTTTGTCAACGTCAGTCCCGACGCTATAATTACCACCGTTGATTATAAGATGGCCTCCTTCCATAACGCTGATGCAAGTATTGGATGGTTGCGTTGTTACATTTGATTTTCTTGTAGTATTTCCTTCGCAAAATACTTCTCCATCTCCATTGATTGTAAGTTTACCTTTCACCACCAACGCAGACTTGGCATCAGCTGTCTTACCATTATCCTCATTAGCAAATCTATGTCCATTGAGATTAAGAACACTTTCTGTTCCTACTGGGATATTAATTCCTGTCCAATTATCTATTGTCACTTTATAATCTTCAGAAAGAGTTACAGTCGCACCTTTCGTAAGATTTGCACTAACAGCATCATATGTAACATTTTTATCGAACCCTTCAGTAATAGTTATATTCCATTCGCCATCTACACTAAGTAAATTACCTAATATGTTAGTCCTATAGTTACGATGAATCGGCACATTAGGAGCGCTAATCGTCGTGTAATTCCCGTTATTGAATGTTACCTTCGCTGATACATCAGTCAACAAGTCACCACTTTTAGGGGCGAATACATATGCAGTAGCAACATAATCATATTGAGTTCCACCATCAGCAATGATAAGTTTTTCTCCACTGATTGGGGCATTATCTTGGAATGTAATATCCTCCGAACCAGAATGTGAATTGTCTTTATTACCGAGAAGAACATTCAGTGTAGTAGGAACCCCTTTCATCACTACCTGAGACTTAGTTATTGATAGCGCATCAGCACCTGTCGGAACTACAGTACCAAAATTAACTTGCGCCAATGCGCGTTTCATTATGATAGTCTTGGTACGCGCAACAGTCGCTGTAAAACCATCATTCATCCAAAAAGCATCCATCTTAGGTTCATTGGCTTTCACTTTTGCAATATTCATCTTCACTGCACGAAGATCTGTTGTTTCATAAAAATCAGTGCCCGAAGCCTGAGCCCAGAAAGCAGCCTCATAGTGCTGCTGCTTTACGAGAGACGCCTTGACGGCAGCTTTTTTGTTAGTCACCGGAACTGTCTGATCCTGAACCATCTTGTAGCCGGTTCCTTCCTTTATAAACAACTGAAATCTCAATTCATCTACCGAAGCGGCATCAGAAAGGCCTTTTGTAGTAATTGTCGTCTCCGGCACATCCACATTGAATGTCATTTCGACAGTTTCACCGTCTGCAGAACCGACCTGCTCTTTCGCACAGGCACCTGCCAGCACAGCCATTGCTGCGATAGCGAAAGTTTTGAATAAATTCTTGTTCATAGTTTTATTGATTATTTAATTTATATATTTCGTTTAAGATATTGTCTATCACTTGATTATAATATTGAACTCACCTTCGAAGTCAGGGTCGATGGCGACGCCGCCGCCGGTATCCTGCATGAGGAAGCTGCCCTTGACGGTGGTCAGCATGCTTCGCTTGATAGGGACCTCTATCGGATTGGTCATTGACAGGCGGGTGCCTTCTTCGTCGAACAGGCCTACCGCTACCATGACGCTGGATTCCTTGCCGTTCACGAGGACGTAATCGAAGCCGAGCCGGGCATTGTGATCATCTATCAATGTTATGTCCGAACGGAACTGGACGCCGAGACTCGAGTCGTTCGGCTTGTCGTCCCACATATTGAACTTGGACGGCATGTAGCCGGTGTAGTAGAAGACGACATTGTACTTCTTCAGATCGACGATCGGCGACTTGCTGTCTCCGTCGCCCTTGGTGTCGTCAGGAGCCTTGGTATCATCATCGGCATCCTCCGCACTCTTTGTGAGGTCGCCGGACACCTTGTCCTCGTTTTCCTTCTTCTTGTTCATCTCGGTGATTACCTTGGTTATGAACTCCTGGAGGTCAGTCGTTATGAATTCGAACTTGGCGAGCGGACGTTCCATATTTATGGTGCCGCTGACAGGAGGAAGCATCGAGCCGTAACGCGTGACAGTCAGTTCATTGTGCCCGACGAAAGCATCGCGGAAATCATTGTTTCCCTCGTGCTCTCCCCTCATGGTAATCTCACGGAAACTCCTCGTGTCGTAGAAATAATCCGCTGCAGTCCCCTTCTCGACGAAATCGGTCCAGACGTAGAACATATAAGTACCTTCGTCAATGTTGATGGTGACTTCATGGTTCAGGTCGGAGACATCCTCCTTGGTGAAAGTGAAGCGCTTGTACGGGACTTCGTCATAACCGCCGTTGCTCAGTTTTCTGTAAGCCTCTATGACATAGCGGATTTCGTAGTCCTTGCCGTCCTTGGAGACTCGGGTTCCCTGATTCAGGTCCATGACAAGGAACTGAGGCAATGCAGTATTGAAATCAAGTTTGAGCGTGGCATTGGCAGGAAGCTCTTCCGGCCATTCGTGGACCGCGCAGGATGCTGCAGAAAGCACCACCGCCAGAATTGCGGTCAATATTTTAACAGTCCTGTCTTTCATCGTTCCGCCCTCCTTTTCTTAAGATCGAAACTGTATGAAAATGATACTGCCGCGTGGTCGATTCCTACGAATGTAGTGTGACCGTTGGTGGCTTTAGGACCATTTTTCTCGTTGTAGAATTTGTCGTAATAGACATCATAGACTCCGGCGCCGATGGAGAATTCGACATTCCATCTCGGATGGCGCTTGGACAGAGGCATCCTGTATCCTGCTGCAAGGCCGCCGCCCCACAGAGGTCTGTCTCCGTCATATGTCTGGATACGCCAGTCTCCTTTGGTGGCGTAGTTGAAGTATGCTGTTCCGAAGTGCGCTCCCACGAAGAGGCCGTCAGGCTTGCTGAACCACCAGCGCAGTTCAGGCTGTACGGCAAATGTTCTGAATTTCAGTTCGCGGCTGAAGTAGTCCACCGCAGAGTAGTAGATAGGGAGCTGAAAAGAAAGATGAGGCGTAATGTCGATTTCGACTGCGACATTGGATATGAACATCGCCCATCCGATGGCATTGGTCTTAATGTATAGTTTTCGTGTCCACTCCTGCAGAGGTATCGTCTCGGGCAGCCGCAGCATCGGCACGGTCAGGCTGTCGTCCATAGGCGGGAATTCATTTGCCTGCTGCACATCGGAGTCCGCGATTTCAGGCAGATCCAGCTTGGGATTCTCGACGCCGACCTCCACGACTACCGTGAACGCCCTGAGCTCCGGGAACAGACGCTCATTCATATACCTCCATGGCCTTCCGCCTGCAAGTCGCTGCAGTTCAGTCTTCAGCACCTTGTCGTTGTCCACATTGGCGATAAGGTCCAACACCTCATTCTTTTCTTTCATGTCGGACTCTGCCACGAGCCGAGCAAGTCCTGCCCAGTCTTCACTGACGGTCTGTACATGAATGATGGACTCCGGAAAGTCAATGTAGCGTTTGAGATAAGCGGTGAGTGTAGAACTTCTTTTGGCAGCCAACTTTTCGTTTATGGCCAATGTTCCTTCAGGAGAAGCTCCCGCGTGGTAGTTTACAGTGAGGATGTCGAAGGCGGAAGACTGTGACTTGAAGTCGTTTACACGGTCAATGAATGCCTTGGCTCTTTCTTGATTATGTTTGTAGGAAGCGTCGAACGAAGAATAACCCTGGCGGAAATAAATCCTCAGAGTGTCTGACATCTGCTGCGCACTAACGTTGACACAGAGCAATGCCAAAACAATGGTTATTAGTCGTTTGATAATAATGGTAATTGTGTTCCCCGAATATGAGGTCATAAAGGTCAGACTCGGAAACTCAGTTTTTATTATCGGTGCGAATTTATCAAAAAAGAGAATACGTTGTAACGATTTAATCGAAAATTTGTCCAAAAATACCAAAAATTCGACCTTTTGACATTAAAATCGACTGAAATCGATCAGAAATAAACCAAAATGAACCAAATTCAGAGTAAATTGAGCCCAGACATTGACCGTCTATCTGGCAAGGAAGAGATTCCGCGCCGGAAGGGCGGAAGAATAACGGGAGCGCAGGTCGCGGAAGAGGGCGGCAGTCTGACGGGTGAAGCCCGGACCTTTCCAAGTACTTGTGTTAGTGACCATTATCCAGCATTCACCGTCCGGATAATACTTTATCAATGCGCTTGTTCCGGACAGTGTTCCCGTTCTGGTCCACTCCCCTGTCGGCTTGGTATCATTCCATCCGAGCGAATAAGTCTGGTCATCAAACCACTGGGTCATATCTGCCACACTTTGGGCGGAGATGATGTCCGGAATTTCCGGCCTGCCGTCAATGGACGCCACGAAACGTGCGAGTTCAGGTACAGAAGTCACCCAACCGCCTGCTCCGGAAAGTGCTCTGACATCACTGCCGCCATAGCAGCGCTCCACCATATTGCCGCTGTTGTTGTATTCCTCCACCAGACAGGTGTCCGCGCCATTGTAGTAACGGACTTCATTCGGGAGCCTGTCCGCGTAATAGTTGCCGCCGATATGCATATCGTAGCAGCCTGCCCTGTAAAGCACGCTGTCTCTCATAAAGGTCTCATAATCAATGCCTGAGACTTTCTCGACAATCATACTGAGAAGGAGATAGCCGAAGTTGGAATAATACTGGGATGTGCCCGGCGCGAAGCGGAGACGACGCTTCAGCTGCGTTTTCATCAATGTCTCATGGTCCGGCGGGGTATCCAGATGGTTCTGCATCATAATAGTCCTCGTGGAGAACATCGGGTCGCCTCCGTAGGAAGTGAAACCGCCCTTATGACGCAGCAGGTCCTCAACGGTGATCTTGTAGTAGTTCTTGTCCTTTATAACAGAGGTATATAAAGAGTCGTTCAGAATGCCGCGCGGGCCGAAGACGGTATCGGCCAATGTGAGTTTGCCTCTTTCCTGCAGCATCATTATTCCGGTAGCAGTCAGCAGTTTGGAAACGGAAGCCACACGCATGATATTGGTCGGGGACATCCGCACCCCTGCTTCTTCATCGGCCCAGCCGTAGCCTTTCGCATACAGGAGCGAATCGCCACGCATAATCGCGAGTGAGGTGCCACGCAGACACCATTGACGCATATAGGAAGCGATACGCGCATCCAGCCCGGAGAGGGAGGATGTGTCCGACAATTCATTTGACAGGGTCTCATTCAGACAGACAGGCTCAGGCTCCGGCAAATCGCTCGCCTTCCCCGTGGAAGACAATGATACACAAAGTCCTACGGTCAATGTCACCAACGCCAATCCTGCTGCTATTCTGAGTTTCCTTCCCGTCATTATTCAGTTTCTCCCTGTACGCCTCCCGGCAAATCATCTATAAGTTTCGCCCTATGGCAAAAGTCAATAATCATATCGGCAGTGCCGTCAATCCCGAGAACCGACGAATCTACGCAGAGGTCATAATTGGAAGCGACGCCCCAGTTGCCGAAAGTGAAGTAATTGTAATAGGTCTCCCGGGTCCTGTCCTTCTTCTGCATCAGTGACTCCGCCTGCTCAGGGGTAATGCCCATACGCTCTGCAACTCGCTTGATGCGGACTTCGTCAGAAGCGGATATGAATACGTCAAGACATGGACGGTCACGGAGGATGTAATCCGCGCAACGGCCGATGAAAATGGCAGAGCCCTTGTCCGCGATGGAGCGTATGACATTGCTCTGGATGACGAACAACTGGTTGTCACTCACGTAGTTGTCTGCCGAACCGAAGCGTCCGACATCCACGATGAAACTGGACAATGCGAGGAGATTTCTCTTCTCGTCACTCTTGGCAAACAGTTCTTTGCTGAAGCCGCTCTGCTCCGCTGCCTTGGAAATGAGTTCCTGGTCATAGACAGGGATACCAAGTTTCTTGCCCAAAGCCAAGGCTACCAGTTTTCCGCCACTTCCGAACTGGCGTCCGACATTGATTATCAATTTCTTGTCTTCCATAATCAAGCCTCCTTAAATTTCATTTTACTTCCTAAAATATCCGGGTCGTCACCGTCATTGAGTTTACGGAATTTGCGGAAAAGCGCTGCCAGCAATATGGCAGCCATTATGATGGACAACGTGTCTGCAATCGGAAAACTCATCCAGACTCCTTTATGCCCGAAGAACACCGGCAGGAAATAAATCAGCGGCACGAGGAAAAGGAGCTGCCGGCACAATGACAGGAAAATGGACTTGTGCACCATGCCCAGACTCTGGAAGAAATTGGTGGTCGCCATCTGGAATCCTACGAGAGGAAAGGCGAGGTTTATCATCCTCAATCCCTTGTTGGCCAACGATTTGAGTTCCGGATCACTGGTGAACAGTGATATCGCGATATCCGGGCACAGTTCCGAAACTAAAAAGCCGAAGCATGTCACTGACGTGGTACAGATCACGGTAAGTTTGAACACCCGTCTCACTCTGCTGTATTTTCTCGCGCCGAAATTATAACCTGCAATAGGCTGCATTCCCTGGTTGAAACCCATATTGATCATAATGAACAGGAACGAGATACGGTTCACGATTCCGTACGCACCGATGGCAAGGTCTCCTCCGTATTTGAGCAGCTGCTGATTGATGAAGAGGGTGACGATGCAGGCCGCCGAGTTCATCAGGAACGGTCCCATGCCTATGGTCAATGAATCTTTGGCGATTCTCAGGTCCAGCTTGTAGTCTCTCAGCCGCTTAGGGATGTGGAGATAGTTGCGCTCATCGAGGAAGTACTTGAATGTATATAACATTGCCAAGAGCTGGCAGAGCACGGTAGCCAAGGCGGCGCCCTTTATGCCCATATCCATGACGAATATGAATATCGGGTCCAGGATCGTGTTGGATACGACCGTGAAAATGGTAAGCCCCATCGCCAACTTCGGATTGCCCGAAGCGCGTATCATATTGTTCAATCCGAAATACAGATGTGTGATCACATTGCCTATGAGGATGATCACCATATAGTCCCGTGCGAAAGGCAATGTGTTCTCGCTGGCGCCGAAGAATCCGAGAATAGGGTCCAGAAATGCCAGGGATACCAATGTGAATGACAGACCGATCAGCACATTGAGTACAATTTCATTGACAAGAACCTTGCGGGAAGCCTCGTAGTTGCGCTGGCCGAGCAACATTGACAATATCGTCGATGCGCCGACGCCCACGAGCGTTCCGAGTGCCGTGGAAAGGTTCATGAACGGGAATGTGACGGCAAGGCCTGAGATGGCATACGAGCCGACATCCTTTATGTGGCCGATGTAGATGCTGTCGACCATATTATACAGAGAAGATGCAGTCATGGCTATAATAGCCGGGACTGCATACTGCATAAGCAAATCGCGTATTCTCTTATCTCCAAGTTCTGTAGGAACAGTTCCTGAAACAGCCATTCAATTCCTCCTGCTATTCTTTCGGTTTATCGACGATTTCGATTTCAAATACGAGCGGCGCATACGCCGGGATGGTGTTTCCGCTTCCGCTGTAGTCATAGCCGTATGCGGAGAAGAACATGCCCACGCCTTTTTCGTGCTTGCGCATCTGCCACAGGGTCTTGGAGAATCCGTTGATGACGGAGGAGCCGTCCGATGAGCTGCTTGAATACAACTTTATATCCGTGAAGTTCTCTCCCCAGGAGATTTTCACCGGAGCATATGTACTCGATGAGCTGTAGATATTATAGAACTTGGCGGTGTCCTTGATGGTCGTGTCGAACACCTGCCTGTTCAGCAATCTTCCTGTATAGTTTATGTAAATGCTTGTGTCAGAAGGGAATGAAACAGTGTCATCCGGAGCTTTCGTCTGCTTGTAGTAGAAGCCCCAGGACAATGAATCGACTCCGCCCAGATACTTCGCGCCGTAGATCTGCATGCTGTCGATCTGGGATTTCAATATGTCCTCAGTGATGCCTGCGAGAGTGAGTTCATATACCGCAGTGGAATTGTCGTTCGAATGCTTGAGATAGTCGGCCGGAGTCTTGTATCTTGTCGTGGTCATCAGCCAGGACGGGATGAGCGCGCGTCTTGTGCCTCCTACCCTCATTCCTTTCAGCATGTCCTCCACGCCGACCGGAAGGCTGTTGCTGTATGTAGGCCAGGACGATGTGCCATAATAATGGGACTTCTCGTATTTGCCGAGCTGCTGGGCGAGTTTCTTGCTGTTGGTGGTAGTGATGTTGCCATCCATGTCCCTTACGGTGCAATGTACCATCACGTATTTCTGCGAGTTGAAGACTTCTCCGTCACCGGCTTTGTCGTCCAATATATATATTCCAAGTTCCGTCTTGGTCGCTTCGGGATGTTTCTGGCTGACCCAGGCCTCCACATAGCGTTCTTCATCTTCGAAAGGCAGGGTTTTCTCCGATTTTGCACAACCGGTGAAAACGAAAGCAGCGGCGAATGCGCTTGCCGCAATGAGTTCTACAATTCTTATATTATTCATTTTCAATATATTATCCATTTAGTTGTTCGATACTGACTCTACCCAGATGCGATAGACCAAGGCGGAGTTTGCAGGAATCGTGCCTAACTCGCGTTTGCCGAAACCATATTTTCCTGAAAAAAGTATATAACATTCCTGGCCGGCCTTTACGCCCTCCAAGCCATATTTCAGTCCTTTCACGAAGCCGGACTCGCTGAGTTTCACTGTCTTGACCTCGAAGACCGAGTCGTCGGAGAGTGTCCAGCCGGAGCCTTTGGCCACTTCTTCACTGTTGGTGGCGAACATGTCGGAAGCATTGACGGAAGTGCCGGAAAGCACATATCCCGCATAATGGAACGAGACTGTCCCATTGACGGAGAGGCTGTCGCCGTCACCGGGAACTACCACAAGCCTGGTTACACCTTTATTATATACTACATACGCGGTGTCCACTGACTTCAATGTGGAGTTCACAAAAGACTCTATGTTCTGCTCCTGTCTGGAATACCTCAGTTTCACTTCCTCCTTGGAGCAAGCGAAGACCATGACGAGTGCAATGAGCGCGACCAATAATTTATCTGCTTTCATAATCTCCTGATTTAAAGTACTCTGACGTCACCTTCAGCAGGTATTTCTCAGCCTGCGACGGTGATGATATGTCAGCGGGATTCCCGTCATTGGCCTTAAAGAAAAGCCGTCCGCCGGAAGCGTTCTCATGGCCGCCGCCGTGGAAATAGGCTTTAGAGCAACCGACTGCCGAGAAGCCTTTCTTGGACCTGATGGAGACGCGGAAGAAGCCGGCATCATCCTGCTTGAGGAAAATGCTCATCTTCACGGATGCGATGCGGAGCGGCTCGTTCACCAGGCCTTCCGTCTCACCTTCCGATATATTGAATTCTGATGCAATCTCTTCTGTCAGAATCATATACGCCACGCCGTAATCGGTGAGTTTCATATTCTGATACAGCATATAGCCCCACAGCCGCACACGTTTTTCGGTTCCGCTCTGATACAAGTTCGAGAGTATCGCGTCCCTGTCCACACCTACGCCCAAGAGGGCTGATGCCATGGTCAATGTAGAGGGATACACGGAGTTCGCGAAGTTGTTCGTGTCCGTGGTCATTCCGGTCATAAGCGATGTTGCCGAAACTGCCGGAACAAGAGACGCGTCCGCGTGGATGTCAGGCATTGACATGAGGACATTGAACAGAAGTTCACAGGCTGAAGAGACCGCCGTCTCGGAGAATACGACATCGAAGGATTCGGTTTCCGGGGCGAGATGATGGTCTATGAGGACTTTCCTGCACCTGGCTGCGCGAAGCATCGGTTCCAGGTTGCCCGTGCGTGTGAACGAGTTGCAGTCCAGACAGAAAATCAGGTCGGTTTCAGCTATGCGTTCACGTGCGGAATCAATGTCAGAGGGCCACTGGAGCACGTTTTTCTCCGGTGTGTCGCTGAGCATGAAGGTCAATGTCTCAGGAAGCGGGTCGGAGTAGATGACCACGGCGTCTTTGTTTCTGGACAGGAGATAGTGCAGCATCGCCAATGTGCTGCCGACCGCATCTCCGTCAGGACGGATATGAGCCACGATGGACACTTTCCCGGCGTCCCGGACCAATGTTTCGAGTCTTTCCACTGCCTTCGTGTCGATATTTACTGTATTTCCGTTCATCTGCCGCTTTCTTATACCTGATTGTTCCGGATGCAAATTTACAAATTATATTGCATTTCATAAATCAATTTCATAACTTTGTCGAGTATGAGAATTTGCGGGCGGCAGTGAAAATCGCCGCTGAAGTTCCAGCCACGTTTATAATTGATATTATAAAACTCAAAACATAAAATGAAAGGAATAGTTAAAAAGATCGTCAGCGTACTGCTGCTCTTTGTTATTGCCGGACTCGTGTATGCATGCATCAAGAGTATTATGGAGCCTATCAATTTCAACAAGCAGAAGGCTTACCGTGAAACTGTCGGTATCCAGAGAATGAAGGATGTCCGCACTCTTCAGGAGGCATTCAAGTCTGTTTCAGGCCACTTTACCGCATCTGCTGACTCCCTCGTGGATTTCTACAAGAACGGCAAGATGGAAGTGATCATGCAGATCGGTTCAAATGACGACTCTCTTGCAGTTGCAACTACTGAGAAACTCAAGAAGTCACGTAGAGGCATCACCCCAGAACAGATGTATGAGCTCTACAAGAAAGGTGAGCACCTCGTATTCTCCATCTCAAGCAAAGTGGATGTGAAGGATACACTTTTCAACACAAGAAACGATTTCAACATTGATTCTCTCAAATACATTCCTTTCTCACAGGGCGACACCATCCAGATGGAGTCTGTCATCAAGGAAGTATCAGGTGTGAAGGTTCCTCTCTTCGAGGCGAGAATGCCTTACAAGTCTCTTCTCAAAGGTCTTGACAACCAGCTCAGAATCAATCTCGATGCTGACCGCAAGGCTATGAACCGCTACGAGGGACTTCAGGTAGGTAGCGTTTCAGCACCTAACAACAACGCCGGCAACTGGGAGTAGTCCGTCGGGACTCACTCACTTCATATTAGAATATGAGCCAGACGAATAATATAGAAAGCAGAATATCCATTCAAGTAGCCTTGAGTGGATATTCTTTTAAGATACAGGACAATGAGGGTGAACACTCGTCGGGCTGGCTTACGCCTGACAGGATCTTCACGACTCCAGAGTTCCAGAAGAGATATGACGCGGTGAAGATTTCGCTTCTGACACCGAAAGTGGCATTGATTCCTGAGCAGTTCTTCAATCCGATGGAGCTCAGGCAGATGCTTGGCGACGTGGTCAGACTGGGGGAAAATGATGCCGTCGAGTTTGTCAGGATGCCGGAAAGGGCTTCAGTACTGGTATTCTCGAACAATGTGGGAGAAACATTGTCAAGGATGATTTCCCAGACGGTATTTACTACAGACGGGTATCAGGCAAGGATTCTGCCGGAGATGTACTACATCCTGGAGGCGCTGGACAAGTGCAGTGACTACAACAAGATCGTGGCATCTTACGCTGACGGATATCTGCACCTGGCTGTGGCACAGGGAAAGTCCCTGCAAATCGCAAATACCTTCAGGGCAGTGGATTTTACGACGGCCGAGTACTTCATTTTCAACACATTGAAAAAACTTCAGTTGAATCCTGAGATATCGACCATCTGCTTCAGGACTCCGGTTTCTGACGAGGAGGAAATGTCATTGTACCGATATTTCAAATCAGTGGAACAGATATGAGAATTATAGGTGGTGCGCTGAAGGGCAGGAACATCGTCACTCCTCCTGATTTCAAGGCAAGGCCGACGACTGATTTCGCCAAGGAGGCGCTTTTCAATATTCTCGACAATGAGTTCGAGTTCGAGGGGCTGAGTGTGCTGGACCTGTTCAGCGGCACGGGCTCGATTTCCTATGAGTTCGCGTCACGGGGTGCTGGCCATGTGTGGTCAGTGGAGATGAATATGCAGTATTCCTCTTTTGTCAAGGAGCAGGCCAGGAAGCTGGGCCTGAAGAATCTGACTGCAGTCCATCACAATGTGTTCGATTTCATTCCCATCTGCAGGGAGAAGTTCGATATCGTGTTCGCGGACCCGCCTTATGCGCTGGAAGGGCTGGAGACGATTCCTGACAAGGTGCTGGATGCCGGATTGGTATATCCGGAGAGGTATCTGATTCTGGAGCACGGGGACGAGCACTCGTTCAAGGATCACCCCGCTTTCGTAAAGGAGAAGGTTTACGGCCGCGTCCATTTCAGTTTCTTCGAGCCGGTAAATAATCTGCCCAAGTAAATTGTCAGGCACAAGCCCGGCGGGCAGAGTGGGCGGAGCCGGCATTGGCTCCCGAAAAGGGAGGGGACCCACGATAGTGGGGAGGACCGGCGCAGTCCAGCTCTGCCCGACGGGCTTACGATGAAACATTTTCTGCCTCGTACGAAATAAAAACAGGAGGCTGACCCAAAAGGGTTGGTCTCTTTTTTATATAGGGTGTCGTAGAGTTGTC
>OHER01000188.1_pt1 | contig 18658 bp, 19 predicted proteins | sample 1567381 | NCBI WGS metagenome assembly OHER01 (sample SAMEA3879600, study PRJEB24766) | human gut metagenome | biome: human-associated habitat; feature: feces | place: USA | collected 1985/1987 | reverse complement strand
ACAGCGAGATGAGTGAAAGTGGTTTATCAAAGATTATATGCTTTCAGTTGAGAACCTGTCTAGGGGAAAAAGGGTGACAACCGACCTAAATATGGTGTTAAGTAGAAGATGTTATTTCAGAACATCCATACCAGCCAGACCGATGACTGTACTTATAACATCGCTAGGCGTCACGCCCTTGATGATATCTTTGAAATGCTCAAATTTTAGTTTTCTTGCAATAGAACTCACTTGGTGTACCGACCGGCATTCTAAAGTGACAAATTCCATAATCTCACGAATTTTAGCATAATTTGAATCAAGATTTTCTTCTAAATCTATCTTGAGTGATTCGTTGAAATGTAATTCTCCGTCATGATAGTTTACAAGAATAAGTTGTAGATGATCGTTATATGCAGATTTGAAAGTGCTGTTAAATTGGTCTTTTATTTCAACAAAGGATTCTAAATCGAAATACACTCGTTTTTCGTTTCCCCTATATTTGAGTATGGTTTTGGTCGCAGATTCCTCAGACGGAGATAAATATGCTCCATATCCCGCCCAAAACACATCAAAGTATTTTCTGGAATTTAGATTCCAGTATTGATAGCACTGATCTACTATTTCTTTTGTTATTCTGATATCATATCTCGCCAATATGATTCCAACAACACGTTGCTCATCGTAATCGTAGCGTTCTCGAATTCTGTTTTTCAATTTAATAAGTGATAATGCTTCTACCATTTGAGATTCTCCTTGTGAGTGTTTATTAGTTTTCGTTCAATGTCTCGACGAGCATATCGCTCAATTCCTGCGATGGCGTGATCTTGTGCCACTGACCGGAGGTGTCGTATTTCGGATAGTAATAGCGCCAGCGGTCGTATTCTTCTTTGGTGATCTCGCCTGCTTTCAGCTTGGCGGCAACCGCACCCCACGCGGCAAGCATTTTGTGAAGTTCCGCTGCGTCGCGTCCTTTGTGGATATGAACGCGCAGATGCACCTCATCCTCACACTCGCAGGCCTCAAGACCGTAGCGGTCTTCCAGCGTGAACAGCGTGTGCATCAGTCCGATATGTCCGGTACGCTGTTGTGTATATCGGGACACAGGACAGTAAACTGATGTTCCTTAACAACAAATGGGAACACGAGCCTGCCCCGGCGCAGTTAACGCTCACCGAAGCGGAACTTCTGAACCGAATTGGGTCTTTCGCTATGGTTGCAACACTGGTGCAAATCAATCCCAAACCAGTTAATTTGCATCGGTATATGGATGAATCTATCCCAGCCATTCAGAAGAACTTGCAGAAATCAAGAATGTGTGCAGCACTCCAAGAACCGTGGGAGAGCTGCGTTCTACGTTGAACACCCTGTTCCGGCCTTTCCTTTTAGATGGCATTACCATGCTTGGATTGGCCGGAGAAACAGAATTAGCCAATCAGTTTTCGCATATTCAAAAAATCTTTCTCAATGCCCTGCGGCAGGAACCCAGCACAACAATCGTCCTTGGCGAGTATCTTCCGATTGCTGATCTGGAAAGTGCTGTGGATGAATATACCGTGTTGATTGAGAGAAATAAATGAATGCTGCAATGATACGTAATACCTGCAAGATGTGGTACATTTGGCGGGGTACAGACTTGCTTTTTTCGACGGAATTTGCTATGATATCGATTACTGCGCTGCGGCGCGGTAATTCCGTTGGGAAGGGAAGGATGTTTTGTGCAGAGTACGACCCAGGACATGACGCACGGCAGCCCGTGGCGGCTGATCGTATCGTTTGCTGTCCCTGTGCTGCTCAGCCAGATATTTCAGCAGCTTTACAACACGGCGGATACGCTGATCGTCGGCCGTTTCCTCGGCGACGGGGCGCTGGCGGCCGTCAGTTCGTCCGGACCGCTGATTTTCCTGCTCATCAGCTTCTTTGTGGGCGTGACCATGGGCGCAAGCGTCACCATTTCGCGCTATTTCGGCGCTGGCGACCACGACCGTGTTTCCCGTGCCATCCACACAAACATCCTCGTCAGTATGTGCAGCGGTATTTTGCTGACGGTCTGCGGCGTCGCCTTCACTCCGACGATCCTGCGCTGGATGGGAACTGACCCGGAGGTTCTGCCGGAGGCCATCTCCTATTTCCGCTACTATTTTACAGGCGTGCTGGCCGTCGTACTCTACAACGCCTGCAAGAGCATCATGAACGCCCTTGGTGACAGCCGCCGTCCGCTCTACTACCTGATTCTCTCGTCCCTCATCAACATCGCCCTCGACCTGCTCTTCATCGCTGGCTTCCACTGGGGCGTATGGTCAGCGGCGGTCGCTACGACGATCTCGCAGGCCATCAGCATGGTGCTCTGCCTGATCCACCTGAGTAAAAAAGGGATGCCCTATCAGCTCCAGTGGCGCAAACTGCGCTTCGACAGGGAGATGCTGGGACAGATGGTGCGCTATGGTCTGCCGTCCGGCGTGCAGAACTCGGTCATCGGTTTGGCGAACGTCATTTTGCAGAGCAATATCAACTCTTTCGGCAAGCTGGCCATGGCCGGATACGGCGCGTATTCCAAGCTGGAGGGCTTCGCTTTCCTGCCGATCACGAGCTTTACGATGGCTCTGACTACCTACACCGGCCAGAATCTCGGAGCGATGCAGTATGATCGTGCGAAGAAGGGCGCGCGCTTCGGCATTCTGGTCTCCATCACGCTGGCGGAACTGATCGGCGTGGGCATGTATGTCTTCGCGCCGCAGCTGATCTCGATTTTTACGCCGACTCCGGAGGTCATCGCCCTCGGCACGCAGCAGGCGCGAACCATTGCGCTGTTCTACTGCCTGCTGGCCTATTCCCACGCTGTCGCCTCGGTCTGCCGCGGTGCGGGCAAGGCTTTCGTACCCATGACGATCATGCTGGCAACCTGGTGCGCACTGCGCATTGTCTATATCACGACGGTCATGCACATCGTACACGAAATTCAGTACATCTATTGGGCCTATCCGCTTACATGGTCGGTCAGTTCGGTGATTTATTTTATCTATTATCACCGTTCCGACTGGATACACGGCTTTGAGTCGAAAAAACATTGATATCACAATTAACTACCAAAACAGGCCGCTTTGGATGCGTTCCATCCAAAGCGGCCTGTTTTCAGCATAACATACAGATTTAGTTTGTCTCCCTGTACCGATGCAAGCTTATGTGGTCTTCTTCCAGCAAAGTCTGGGTTGACAGAACGGCAGACCATATTCTGTCTGGTAAGTCACTCTGTTTCCGACGAATTGGAATTTCCCGTTCTCCAACGGCCTGACCGTCAGTTCATGGGCAAACAGGCAGTCTGTTTTCAGATCGGTGGACAACATTTCCACGGTCAGTGTGATCGTTCCGTCCTCGTCCGTCTGACAGGCCGTCACTTCCGGCTCGATCATGTAATAACGCAGAAATACATAATCATTGGTTTCGATTTGCCGCCAAGGGTAATAATCCCCTTCCCCGCTGTAATGCGCCAGCTCCCGGAACTTGTCGAGGTCAATGTCGAAATAGGGCAGGATTACCTTCTCAAATTCCTCCGCGGGTATCTCATAGCAGCATTGCTCCCTGATATAGGAGTATCCGTCCGGCTGAAACCGCTCGCCGTAAGTATCATAATACAGATACTCCCACATATCATTGAAGCTGAGGTTTTCAAAATTATCCTCATTCCAGTCTGTAAGATACATATTCGTGCCAATGTATCCGCCTGCCATGACGTACTTTCTGTTCAGATCGCACAGCTCCGGGTCGGGCGCTTCCAGCCGGATCAGGGAAAAATCGGCATAGTGCTTATCCCCGGCCGGATAGAGCCGGTAATAGAAATTTCCTTTGTCCGTCAGATTCCATTCCAGAATTTCCTGCTTCTCATAATACACTTCCGAGCCGCCGCCCATCGGGTAATCCATGCTGTAAACACAGGCGTCACCGTCCCCATCGGTAAACAGCTGATAGGTAAACGTGCCGGTTTCCCTGACGGTAATGGTCTCCTGCTCCGCCGTTTTTCCGCTCTGAACGTTCTGCCAGAAATCCCGGAACCTATCTGCTGTCATCAGGTACGCAGGATATTCCCCACTTGTGTCGATCACGTCCAGTCCGGCGTCATACAGGGCGGCTTCCATTTCATCAATGGTGCTTTGCGAAAGGGTCGTTCCTGTCTTGTCTGCTCTGCGGTATGTCTCACTGCAAACTGACGCAATTTCTCCACACCGTTTCTGAAGCTGCTCCCGCATGGGGTCAATTTCCTCATCTGGCTGCTGACTGCATGCAGGTAGAAGTAAGGCCAGAAGCAGGAAAAAGATTGCCGCGTTTCTCAATTTCATGAGTCCCAGCACCTTTCTATTCCGTGATTATGAAATAAGGCCGGTTTTCACCGGCCTTGTTGTATTTCAGTCTGCCCGCTGCACTTCTTCCGTCATGATGACGGTGGCAACGGAATTCATGCCCAAGTGGCAGGCGATGCTGCACGGCAGGTTGGCGTAACTCACCTTCGCAAAGGGAAATTCCGCCTGCACCTGCTGACGCCAGTGCTCTGCCAGTTCGCCGTTTTCCAGCGTTCCGGCGGTTTCGATCAGGAGGCGGGACTCCGGGACGTCTTTGAAACGTTCCGCCCGGTCTTGATGAATTGCTTCGATCATTTTGCTCTCGGCAAGCTTCATGCCCCGTACCTTGGCGAAGGCGTCCAGCTTGTCCCCCTGAATGGTCAGAACCGGCTTGAGGTTCAGCACCGTCGCCAGCGTAGCCGCGGCGGCCGTGACCCGGCCGCCCTTTTTCAGGTACTCCATGGAATCCACGGTGATGTAGATGCTGGCATCATAGGCGTGCTTTTCCAAGAAGTCCCTGATCTGTCCCGCGTCATACCCCTGCTCGACCAGACGAAGGGCGCTGATGACCGACTCCTTCTGGGTGACGGAGATGCGGTGATTATCCACCACCTGCACTCTGCCGTCGTAGTCCTGCGCGAACAGAGCGGCGCTCTGACAGGAGCCGCTCAGGCCGCTGGACATGGGAATATACACGATCTCATCATAGCCCTTTGCCAGAATTCCGTCCCACAGCTCCATGAGCTGCCCCGGTGACGGCTGGGAGGTGGAGACATCCCGGTGCTGCCGCATGGCGTCATACAGCTGCTCCGACGTGATGTCGATGCCCTCGTAGTGAATGATTTCCTCCAGATTGACGGGCATGGCCAGAACAAAAACGCCCAGCTTTTCGCCTTCCATGGCGGTAATTCCGCTGTTGGTATCCGTTGCGATTGCGATTTTCATAGTGCGATAGTACCTTTCTTCCTGCGTTGGGGAAGTCATCAGCCGTTGAGAATCTTCATGAATTCCTCGCCGGTGATGGTTTCCTTTTCGTACAGGTAGCTTGCCAGCTCATCCAACTTCTGCCTGTTTTCCGTGAGAATGTTCTTCGCCTTTTCGTGCTGCTTCTTCACCAGAGCGACTACCTGCCGGTCAATGCTCGCCTGCGTCTCCGCGGAGCAGGCCAGAGACGCGTCTCCGCCCAGATACTGGTTCGTGACGGTTTCCAGCGCCACCATGTCAAAGTCCTCGCTCATGCCGTAGCGGGTGATCATGGCCCGGGCCATCTTGGTGGCCTGCTCGATGTCGTTGGATGCACCGGTGGAAATGGTGCCGAACTTGACTTCCTCCGCCGCACGACCGCCGGTGTAGGTGGCGATCTGGTCAAGAAGCTCCTCCCGGGTCATCAGATAGTGGTTTCCCTGCTCCACCTGCATGGTATAGCCCAGCGCGCCGGAGGTACGGGGAATGATGGTAATCTTCTGCACCGGGGCGGAATGGGTCTGCATAGCCGCGACCAGCGCGTGGCCGATTTCGTGGTAGGAAACCGTCCACTTTTCCTTGTCGGTAAGGATGGCATTCTTCTTCTGATAGCCCGCGATGACCACCTCAATGGACTCTTCCATGTCCGCTTCGGTGGCGAATTTCCGTCCGTCCCGGACGGCGCGCAGCGCCGCTTCGTTGACGATATTGGCAAGCTCCGCGCCGGACGCGCCGGAGGCCATCCGCGCGATCTGCTTGAAGTCCACGTCGTCGGCAATTTTGATCTTCTTCGCGTGTACCCGCAGGATGGCTTCACGGCCCTGAAGGTCGGGCAGCTCCACCGGAACCCGGCGATCAAACCGGCCGGGACGGGTCAGGGCGGGGTCAAGGGATTCGGGGCGGTTGGTGGCGGCGAGAATGATGACGCCGGAGTTGCCTTCAAAGCCGTCCATTTCCGTGAGCAGCTGGTTCAGCGTCTGCTCCCGCTCGTCGTTGCCGCCCATGGTGCCGGTGTTCCGCTTCTGGCCGATGGCGTCGATCTCGTCGATGAACACGATGCAGGGGGCTTTTTCCTTCGCCTGCTTGAACAGGTCGCGCACCTTGCTCGCGCCCATGCCCACGAACATCTCCACAAATTCGGAGCCGCTGATGGAGAAGAACGGGACATTCGCCTCACCGGCGACGGCCTTTGCCAGCATGGTCTTGCCGGTGCCCGGAGGGCCTACCAGCAGCACGCCCTTGGGCATGGATGCGCCGATCTCCCGGTACTTGTCCGGATTGTGGAGATAGTCCACGATCTCCTGCAGGCTTTCCTCCGCCTCGTCCACGCCTTCCACGTCGTCAAATTTGATGCCGTCGGAGGACTGGACATAAACACGGGCGTTGGAGCTGCCGCCGTTGAACATCAGAGAATTGGGGCCGCCGGCTCTGTCCATCAGCTTTTTGGACATGAACTGCCCCAGAGCAATGAACAGCACAACGGGCAGAACCCAAGTCAGCAGGATGTTTAAGAGCGGGGAGGTTTCCTCCACGATCTCTCCGCCGAACTGTGCGCCGGAATCGTGGAGTCGGTTCACCAGATCGGGGTCGTTCATCAGGCCGGTTTTGTAAACCTTGCCGTCCTTGCCCTCAAAGAGAATCTGGTTGTCCTCCACCTTTACCTGATCGATTTCCTTATTCTCCGTCATGGTGATGAAGGTGCCGTAGTCCACTTCGATGATCTGCTGCTCCGCAATCCAGGGAACCAGCAGGAAGTTGACCAGCACCAGCGCGACCATCACCAGCGTGTAGTAGAAAATAAGGGGTTTCTTTGGCCGTTTGACTTCATTCATATCCGTTTTTCCTCCTTTTGCCGCCGGCCCGGACGCAGCCGGCAGATGTATTTTTTCTGATTTCAGGCAGCGCCGTCAGGCGATGCCTTCCTGATTAAAATTAAGATTTTAATCAGGAAATAGTATCAGACTGTTTCTCCCTGCTTGGGCAGTTCCACGGTAAAGGTCGTCGAGCCGCTGCCGCTGTCCACCGTGGCAGTGCCGCCGTGGAGCTGCACCACCTGCTTCACCACGGCAAGGCCGATGCCGTTGCCCTCCGAGGAATGGGACTCGTCCGCCTGATAGAATTTTCCCCAGATTCTGCTGACCTTGTCCTTGGGGATATCGGGGCCGTAGTTGGTGATGGTGACGGCCAGCGTCTCCGGTCCCTCGGAAATCCGCACGCCGATCTCCCCGTAGTTGGGGGAATACTTGATGGCATTGTCCAGCAGATTGATCCAGACCTGTTTCAGCAGTTCCTCGTTCGCCCGGATGGTATATTCCGGGAATTCCAGATCGAGGTCAAGCTCTTTGCGGCTCCACTTTTCTTCCAGCAGAAGCACGCAGGCACGAATCTGTTCCGACAGGTTGAAGGTGGTCAAATCCGTTAAAATCGTCTGATTTTCCACCTTTGTCAGGTTCATCACATTGGTGGCCATTGCCGCCAGCCGGAGGGATTCTTCCTCGATGATGGCGAGGTATTCCTCCTTCTGCGCGTCGGTCAGATTGCCCCGGCGCAGGAGCTTCGCAAACCCGGCAATGGAGACGATGGGCGTTTTGAACTCGTGGGAAAAATTGTTGATGAAATCGCTCCGCAGCATCTGGGTGTTTTCCAGTTCTTCCGCCATGGCGTTGAAGCTCTCCGACAGCTCCTGAAAAACGGGGTTGTCCCCCATCACCTTGCCATAGTGCATTCTGGCCGTGAAATCTCCCGCCGCCAAACGGTCTATGTTGTTGATCAGCCGGTTAAAGGGGCGCAGCGGAATTTTCACGGTGCCGATGGCAACCACGCTGCCCACCAGAACGCTGATGAGCAGCATCACGATCAGCATGGCAAAGCCGGAGTTTCTGGGAATACCCAGATTGTCCAGCACCCCCAGCTTGGTCAGCAGGAAGGACAGCGCCGCCGTAATGAGAACCGCCGCCAGCTGAATGAGAAAAAACGCGGTGGAATAGAGCAGCGTCAGCGACCAGCGGCGCTTTCCCGGCTTTTTGCTCATACCTTTTTCACCGCCTTATAGCCCAGTCCCCGGACGGACTCAATGGTGAATTCCGGCCAGTCCTGAAAGCGCTTGCGCAGACGTCCCACGTGTACCGTCACGGTCTCCCAGCCGGTGTCGGAATCCGCGCCCCAGATCTCGTCCATGAGCTGGATACGGGTGAAGATTTTTCCGGGATAGGACAGGAGTTTGTATAGAAGCAGGAATTCCTTCTGGGGAAGCTCCTGCACTTCCCCCTTCCGGCTCACCGTCAGGCAGTCGTAGTCCAGCACCACGTCCCCTACCACGATACGGCGCTCGCTGGCAATTTTCGCCCGGCGCAGCAGCGCCTTGATCCGCCAGAGCATTTCCTCTTCGTCGATGGGCTTGGTCATATAGTCGTCGGTGCCGACCAGGAAGCCGTGCTTTTTATCGGACGGCAATTCCTTGGCGGAAACCATCAAAACGGGCAGGTTGTTGTTCGTCTCCCGCAGGGTTCTGGTAAACTCGTAGCCGTCCATTTTGGGCATCATGATATCCAGCACCACAAGATCGACGTACTCCGAGTCCATGAGCGCCAGAGCGTCCTCTCCGTTTTCGGCGGTGAGCACCTTGTAGCCGTCCGCTTCCAGCACCGCCTGCAAAAGTCTGCGGGTGTTTCGGTCATCGTCCACGACCATGATCTGAAACATGCGATTTCCTCCCCTCCATATTATTTATTGTCAGGTCACTGAACGCCGTTTTTTCCAGCGGACAGCCCAGTAGCTCTTGCCGTAGGCGATTCCCTCCGCCAGCAGACAGACGGGCAGCGCCACGAAGAAGTCCACGGCGGAATGCTGCTTGATAAACATGGTGGCAAGGCAGATGAACACCACCGCTACGATAATGAACGCCTTGAACCACTTACGCACGTTCTTTTCCTTCAGCCACGCCGACGCGATGCCCATGGAATAGGCCACGTGGAGCGACGGGCACACGCCGGTGGGCGTGTCCTGCCGGTACAGCAATCCAATACACGCCGTGAGGAAATTCTCTCTGGGGAACACCTCGGGGCGCATATCCTGCCGGTTGGGATAGATAATGTAGATTGCCATGGCTACCACCTGCGTGACGATAATGAAAATCTGGAACCGCTTGAAGCCCTCCACATGGTACAGCATCAGATACAGCAGCGTAAACACGATCAGGAAATACCAGAATACGTAAGGAATGAGGAACCACTCGCAGAAGGGAATCAGATCGTCGATCCAGCAGTGGACAACATGGCAGCTTTCCTCGGGGATCAGGTTCTCCGTCAGAAAATACATGATAAAGTAGCCGATCCAGCCGCCCAGAAGCTTTAAGTGCGCAAACTGCGGGTCGTTGAGCTTGGACAGCCGAAAGGTGCGGTAATCAATTTCCGGTTTTCTCATGGGTGGCCTCCTGTGGGATATTGCAGGGATATTGTTTTTTTGGCATGTTGGGGTAAGGCACGACGATGTGCTTTGGCAGCGCCTGCGCCATTTCCGTGACCTGCTCCATTAAGTATTCGCAGATGCGTCTGCGCTCTTCCTCCAGCGGTGCGTCGGGCTGAAAGCGGATGGGCTTGCCCAGATACATGGTTTTCAAGCTGGGCGCCAGATACTGCGGCACAAAGGCAAGCGCCTTTCCCGTGCGCTTGTAGTAGAGCTTCGCCACATCGATGAACCTGTCCTGGAACTCGCAGATAATGTTGTTTCGCGGCACGTGATGCTCCGGAAAAATCACCACGCTTGCCCCCTCCTGGAGCGCCGTCACCGTCTTCTTGAAGGTGGAAAGAATTCTGGTGTCATGATACACGCCGATGGTATTGGCGTTGGTGAAAACCAGCTGGGACAATGGCGCAATGATGTGAGACAGCAGCTTATAAAACCAGCGGACGGCCTTGGGCTTTTCCGACCAGAAATCCTGATAGGCGTAGGCAGGCACTTCCTTCTTGTCCATCATCTCACCGGCGCACCAGATATAATGCTCGCCGGGGGTATACAGCTCGCAGGCGATGGGGCCGTTCATCTGGCTGTGGTTGCCCACATACACCACCGGCTCCGGCGGAAGATTCTCCTCCCCCACGACCTTGATTCTGGGATACACCGCCCGCACGGTGGCCTTGATTACCCGATACAGCGGAGAAATGTTCCGTTCTCCCATTCGCTCACTCCTTTTTTCAGGGATTTCCTACAAATGTTTCGCCAAGAATAGCGCAGGAATCTAAACCGAAAATAAACAAAGTTTCGTTTCAGTTTAGATTCGCATGGTATACGGGTGCTATAATTATCGTCGAAAGGACGGAAACTTTCAAGGGGCAAAACCGCATAAAATGTCGCGGCTACACGAAAAAGTTTTTTGCCCCAAAGATTTCAGAAAGAGAGTGTACTTATGGCAAAAAAATTCGGAGACAGAAAAGACGGCGCAAAGCTCAGAAACATCCACGCGATGCATCTGGTCATGCCCCTGATGTATCCCAACCGATGTGACAATGAGGCGTTCATCAGCGAGCGGATCGACCTGACCAATGTGCTGGCTTATCTGGACGAGAAAAACGCCTCCGACCCGGACTACAAATACAATTTCTTTCAGGTGATGGTCACCATCATGCTGAAGGTCATCACCCTGCGGCCGAAGATGAACCGCTTCATTGCCAACAAGACCATGTATCAGCGCAATGAGGTCTCCGCGGCCTTCACCGTGAAAAAGGAATTTTCCGACGACGGCGGCGAGGCGCTGGCTTATATCCACTCCAAGGGCACCGACACCATCGACACCGTTCATGACGAAATTTTCCGTCAGATCTCCATTTGCCGCAGCAACGACGAGGTGGATAAGGGTACACAAAGTCTGAACGCGGTGCAGAGCCTGCCCGGTTTTCTCGTGCAGGCGGTGGGCGGCATCGCCCGTTTCTTAGACCGCCACGGCTGGATGCCCCAGAGCGTCATTGCGGGCGACCCCTACTACTCCTCCGTGGTGCTGACCAACCTCGGCTCCATCAAGCTCCACGCGGGCTATCACCACCTGACCAACTGGGGCACCACGTCGGTGTTCTGCGCCATCGGCGAGATTAAAAAGCGTCCCTTCTACAATGACGACGGCACCTTCGAGATGAAGCCCAGCATTGATCTGGGTCTGACCATCGACGAGCGCATTGCCGACGGCTATTATTACGCCAAAACCGTCCGTCTGTTAAAAACGCTGCTGGAAAATCCCCAGCTGCTGGACAAGCCGTTACAGGAAGAGGTAGATTACTGATGGAGACAATCACCGCAAAGACCCCATGGGCTGGCTCCATGGGCAGTATGCCCATGCACCTTGACTATTTTGAAGGCTCCATGTTTGAGGCTGTGGAGGCCATTGCCGAAAAATACCCCAATTACGTTGCCTTTGACTTCATGGGCAAGTCCACCACCTACAAGAAGCTGGTGCAGGAGGTGGAGACCTGCGCCAAGGCACTGAAAACCATTGGCGTCCGGGAGGGCGACAAGGTCACCATCGCCATGCCCAACTGCCCCCAGGCCATTTACCTGTTCTACGCCATCAATCTGGTGGGTGGCATTGCCAACATGGTGCATCCCCTGTCCGCTGAGAAGGAAATTGAGTTCTATCTCAACGAATCCGAAAGCGTCACCGCCATCACCCTCGATCAGTTCTACAATAAATTCGAGTCCGTCCGCAAGAACACCAAGGTGGTCAACATCATCATTGCCAGCATCAAGGATGCGCTGGCGCAGCCCATCAAGGCCGGTTACATGCTCACACAGGGGCGGAAGATCGAGAAAATTCCCGAAGACGCCCCGGTCATCCGCTGGCAGGAATTCGTGCGGATGAGCCGCTATTGCTTCTATAACTACAAGATCAGCCGCACCGCCGACGATCCCGCCGTCATCCTCTACTCCGGCGGCACCACCGGCACCACCAAGGGCATCGTCCTGACCAACAAGAACTTTAACGCGCTGGGGCAGCAGGTCATCGCCGCCAACCCCATGTTCCGTCCCGGGGACAAGATGCTGGCCGCCATGCCCATCTTCCACGGCTTCGGCCTGGGCGTGTGCATCCACACCATGCTGACGCAGGGCGGCCGGTGCATTCTGGTTCCCCGGTTCACTCCCAAGAGCTACGCCAAGGATCTGGTCAAGCAGCGCTGCAACTTCGTCGCGGGCGTTCCCACCCTGTATGAGGCGCTGCTCCGTCTGCCGGATATGGAGGGCGCTGACCTCAGCTGCCTGAAGGGCGTTTTTTCCGGCGGCGATTCCCTGTCCGTCGAGCTGAAAAAGAAGCTGGACAAGTTCCTGTACGACCACAAAGCCTCCATTCAGGTGCGGGAGGGCTACGGCACCACCGAGACCGTCACCGCCTGTTGCCTGACCCCCAGCCACATGCACAAGGAGGGCAGCATCGGTCTTCCCTTCCCCGATACCTACATCAAAATCGTCAAGCCCGGCACCGAGGAGGAGCTTCCCTACGGTGAAGAAGGTGAAATTCTTCTGGCCGGTCCCACGGTGATGAAGGAGTACATGCACCATCCGGAGGAAACCGCGAAAACCTTGCAGCACCACGCCGACGGCCTGACTTGGGTCTGCACCGGTGACCTCGGCACCATGGACAGCGAGGGCTTCGTGTATTTCCGCGGCAGAGCCAAGCGGATGATCATCACCTCCGGCTACAACGTCTACCCCGCCCAGATTGAGAACATTCTGGACGCCCACGAATTCGTGCAGATGAGCTGCGTCATCGGCGTGCCGGATTCCTACAAGATGCAGAAGGTCAAAGCCTTCGTCAAGCTGGTTCCCGGCGTGGAAAAGAACGACGAAACCAAGCGTTCCATTATGGAGTATTGCCGGAAGTACGTGGCCAAATACGCCATGCCCTACGATATCGAATTCCGGGACGAGCTGCCCAAGACGCTGGTCGGCAAGGTTGCCTACCGGGTTCTGGAGGAAGAGGAGCTGAAGAAGCTCCAGGAAGCCGCCCCCGTCGAATAACTTCACAAGCGTTTATTTCCGCGTACCCCTTGCCGGGGGTACGCGGATTTTACTATTCTTGTCATCTACACGCCAAGCAGCAACAAGAATTGCCGCCGAAATCCATCGTATAACGAGTACCCCCATGGTATAATGGCAGCATCTGGTATTTTACCGTACCGCCAATACAAGGAGGACTTTACCATGCGAAGAACGATTCTTGCTCTGCTGCTTGTCTGCCTGTGTCTGCTGACGGCGTGCAGTTCTGCCCCGCAGGAAACCACAGCCCCCACCGCTTCCGAAACGACTGTCCCCACTGAAACCGAGCCGACGGAGACCATTTCGCCGGTGGCGGAGGAAAAAGAGGTCATCGTCTACTTCGCCAACTGGTATCTGGACACCAAAACCGCCGAGGAAGGCGCGGAGGTGTGCAGCATTCCATGGGATAAGGTTACCTGCATCAACCACGCTTTCTGGGCGGTAGAACCCGCCGACGGCTCCACGGAGACCTCATGGGACCGGCTGGCGGCGTCCGGGGAACCCCGAACCAGCTTCCGCGTGGCGTCCACCCTCCCCAAGGCGGATTTTGACAACGACGAGCCGAGCCGGATGGCGCCCGGCCTGCCCCGGAACCACTTTGCCCAATATCAGTATTATTCCGAGCAGTACCCGGATGTCAAAATTCTGATCTCCATCGGCGGCTGGACCCGCTGCGGCTATTTCTCCGAAATGGCCTACACCCCCGAGGGCCGCACCTCCTTCGTGGAGAGCTGTCTGGACATTCTGGAGGAATACCCATGGGTGGACGGCTTCGACATTGACTGGGAATACTTCGGCGGCAGTAAGGACGGCGCGCGCCTGCCCGAAAGCGAAGAAGATCAGGGCTGTCCCATCTGGGGTACGCCCGAGGAGGACAGCGCCAACTTTGCCGCCCTTGCCCAGCAGCTCCGTCAGGCCATGGACGACGCCTACGGCCCCGGAGTGAAGCGGCTCACCGCCTGCGCCTCCGCCTCCACCGGCTGGACGCTGCCCATGCAGAACTGGCGTCTCGTGTCTCCCTACATGGATTTTGTGAACATCATGACCTATGACATGGCGGGCACATGGGATAAGATCACCGGCCACGCCAGCAAGCTGCAGCACGCGAAGGACGCCGTCACCGTCATGAATCTTGGCTACGGCGTGGAGCTGCGCAAGATCTGCATCGGCAGCCCCATGTACGGCACCGATCTGAAAATGTTCACCCCGCCCTCCGGCAGCAACCCCGTGGGCGTTTCTGTGAAATCCAAGGCCCCCTCTGACGTGGAGATCACGCAGGAAATGCTGAAAGCGTGGGAAGCCGAAGCCGTCAGCGGCTACACCACCGAGTGGGTGGACGGCAAGCCTGTCATGGGCGAGTCCTTCGATAATGGCGGCACCGGCTGGCATTACGGCTACGATGCCTTCAACCGTGGCGCGTATCTGTACAACGACGACGAAAAGTCCCCGTATTACTGCTGGTACATCTCTTACGAGACCCCCATGACCCTACAGGACAAGCTGGACTTCATCGAGCAGAAAGGCATTGCCGGTCTGATTGTCTGGGAGTGCAGTCAGGATACTTACGACCACGCCATGATCTCGCAAATGGCGGACAATCTGCTGAAATAACGCGCAAGGGAGAGGCTTCTCCGGAAGCGCTCTCCCTTTCCTGATGCAATACAGCCCCGCGGCATTTCAAAATGCCGCAGGGCTGATTTTATTTCCGTCTGACCAGCTCCAGAACCTCGCTCATTTTTCCGCAGATGGCATTGTAGTTCTCCCGGCGGTGGGGTCTTAAGCAGGCAGAGCAATCCTTGATGCCGCTTTCCGTATACCGGAACGCGCCGCCGCATTTGTCACCCAGACAGTACAGCGGGCAATAGCAGAACAGGCAGCTGAACGTCTCCGGGTCAGCGCCCTGATGGCAGGGAAAATATTCGCATTCCCGGTTCTGGAAGAAATCGTAGTGAGTCTGGCGTCTCAGGTCAATCCAATAGCGCTGCTCCACCACGCCGTCCACTTCCACTTCGTTTTCCAGGACGCCGCCGTTGCGCCGGATGCTCCTGGCAGAACCGATGTTGTCCTTGTCACAGACCATCAGCACCCGTTCGATCCCCAGCTTTTTGCATTCCTCCAGCGCCAGAGCAATCATACGAGTGGCAACGCCCCTGCGCCGCTGGGAGGGCAGCACACCGTCGCCGATGTGGCCGCCGTCCAACAGCAGCCTGTCATTCAGCCGGTGGCGGATATTCACCGCGCCCACGAAGATATCCTGCTCCGTGTCCAGACAGAAGAATGTGGAGTCCGGCACAAGTCCCTCCGTCTCATCCTTCACATCCAGATTGGCAAGATAGTTGTCAAAGTCCCGGTAATCCAATCGGCGAATGGCGTAAGGGGCGATCTTCTCCCCCGTCGCATACCACTGGGACATCATATCGTTCAGGTGCCGCCGGTACTTTGGTTCCAATTTTACAAGCTTTAACGTCATTTTTCTTCCTCCGCTCTTTTCAGCGCCGCAAATCTATGGTATAATCTTTCCAAATTCCGTCCACGGGAACACAGCGGGCGGCTCTTTGGAGAACTCCGCCCACTCCCCCGTTTCCGGATGATAAAAGCCGATTTTCGCCGACCACAGGGCAATTTCACAGGGGTCGTCCAGAACGGCATACTTCCGCTCCCCCACCAGCGGCATTCCCCGGCTGGAAAACTGCACCCGGATCTGATGAGTGCGCCCGGTGTGGAGCCGCACACGCACAAGAGACATGCCGTTTGCATATTCCAGAACACGGTAGGAAAGCGCCGCTTCCTGCACGCCCTTCCCCGGGGCTTCCGCCACGAAGGTCATCCGTCTTGCCTTGTCCCGCGCCAGCAGGTCACGAAGCGTCCCCTCCGGACTTTCCGGTCTGCCATGGACGACGGCCAGATATTCTTTGCAGAACTGGTCATCCCGAATCTGTCGGGACAGCTCCGACGCTGCGCGGGCGTTTCTCGCCAGCACCATCACGCCGCTGACCACTCGGTCAAGCCGGTGCACCGTGCGCACGTCGGCCTTGGGGTCGCCCAGAGCTTCCCGCACCAGCTCCGGCAGTCCCCCCGGCTCGTCGGTGGAAAGTACCCGGGCAGGCTTGATGCAGACCAGAATATCCGAATCCTGATACAGTATTTCCATTGCGCACCCCACACAAAGCGTTTTCCCTATCCTATCAAAAATACGCCTGTTTTGCAAGGAGGAATTGCCATGAAGATCGTCATTCTCGACGGTTACGCCTTAAATCCCGGCGATCTGAGCTACGAGCCTCTCCGCCAGTTCGGCGAGCTGACCATTTACGACCGCACGGACACCGAGGACGAAGCCATCGCCCGCATTGCGGATAGTGAGATCGTGCTGGTGAACAAGCTCCCCGTCACCGAGCGGCTGCTGGATGCCTGTCCCAGCATCCGTCTGATCTGCGTTCAGGCGACGGGCTACAATACCGTGGACTGTGCCGCCTGCGCCCGCCGGGGCATTCCCGTGACCAACGTCCCCACCTACGGTACCGCCGCCGTGGCGCAGTTTACGCTGGCGCTGATGCTGGAGCTGTGTCACCGGGTCGGACACCACGACGTGCTGGTACATGCGGGTCGGTGGGAAAGCTGCGGCTCCTTCTGCTTCTGGGACACCCCGCAGATGGAGCTGGCCGGGAAGACGCTGGGCATTGTCGGCTTCGGGCGCATCGGTCAGGCCGTGGCGAACATTGCCCGCGCCTTTGGCATGAATGTTCTTTCCTACAGCCGCACCCGCCGTCCGGGCGGGGAAGCGCTGGCGAAGTATGTCGATCTGGACACCCTGCTCGCCCAGTCGGATTTTGTCTCCCTCCACTGTCCCCTCACCCCGGCGACAGCGAAGCTGATAAACGCCGGCGCCCTCGCGAAAATGAAGGCAGGCGCCATCCTCATCAACACCTCCCGGGGCGGTCTCGTGGACGAAGCGGCGGTAAAAGCCGCGCTGGAAAGCGGCCGTCTCCGCGCCGCCGCTGTGGACGTAGTATCCGAAGAACCCATCACGGCGGACAATCCCCTTCTGACCGCGCCCAACTGCATCATCACGCCCCACATGGCATGGGCGCCGCTGGAAAGCCGCCAGCGGCTTCTGGACTGCGTTGTGGAAAACATCCGCTGTTTTCTGGAAGGAAAGCCCCAGAACGTGGTAAATATGTAAGCGCGCAAACTCCATCACGGAAAACCTCCGTATGACCAAAGTCATACGGAGGTTTTGTCGTCCCAACACAGGGTGTACATTTTCTGATTCACCGAACCGTCCACGCAGACGGCAAAGTCCGCGACGCGGCGGAAGCCGCATTTTTCGTGGACTTTCAGGGAGGGCAGGTTTCGCTTGTCCACATGAGAATAGAGCTTCGTTTTTCCGTCAAGGAAGCACTGTACCGCCCGTATCAGCGCGGCGGCAAACCCCTTTCGCCGCTGCTCCGGGGCAGTCTCCAGCGCTTCCAGTAAAAGCCCGTCCCGGTACGGTTCCAAACGCAGGGCGCTGACATACCGCCCGTTTTCCTCCCAGACGGCGTAAACCGCCCCCGGTGACCTAAAAAACACCTGACTCAGATAGCGGTAGAAATCTTCTTCCGCCAACTGGATTTGACGCATTTCCGGCTCCTCCGGCCAGAATTCCCGGCCGTTTTCCCGGTTGGATTCTGCATAAACTGCCATCAGGCTGCTAAAATGCAGCCGGGAAAGGCTCCGCGCAAGATACAGCATTTCTTCTCCTTATACCGCGTACTGGCTGGTGTAGAGGTCGTAATAGAAGCCCTTTTTCGCCAGCAGCTGAGCGTGAGTCCCCTGCTCCACAATGTGGCCGTGATTCAGCACCAGAATGAGGTCGGCGTCCACGATGGTGCTGAGCCGGTGGGCGATGACGAAGCAGGTTCTCCCCTTCATCAGCTTGTCCATGGCCTTCTGCACCAGTATTTCCGTCCGGGTGTCCACGTTGGAGGTGGCCTCGTCCAGAATCAGCAGCGGACGACTTGCCAGCAGCGCACGGGCGATGGTCAGCAGCTGCTTCTGCCCGCCGGAAAGGTTGGTGGTGTCCTCGCTGATCAGGGTATCGTAGCCGTCGGGCATAGTGCGGATAAAGTGGTCGCAGTATGCTTCCCGGCAGGCAAGCTCAATTTCCTCCCGGGTGGCGTCCGGCTTGCCGTAGGCCACGTTCTCGGTAATGGTACCCCGGAACAGCCATGTATCCTGCAAAACCATGCCGTACTGCGCACGCAGGACGCTGCGCGGCACGCTGCGAATGTCCGTTTCATCGACAAAGATCGTGCCGGAATTGACGTCGTAGAAGCGCATAAGCAGGTTGATGAGAGTGGTTTTTCCGCATCCGGTGGGGCCCA
>OHER01000181.1_pt1 | contig 19292 bp, 18 predicted proteins | sample 1567381 | NCBI WGS metagenome assembly OHER01 (sample SAMEA3879600, study PRJEB24766) | human gut metagenome | biome: human-associated habitat; feature: feces | place: USA | collected 1985/1987 | reverse complement strand
GACTTCATTCAGCCGGAGCCTGCAAATAAATTTGCGCATAAATCTTGACGGCACCTATTTTTGAGTATATGCCGCAGGCAACACACTTCTACTTGACGAATTCTGCTATATGTAACTCCCATATCCTCGGCAACTTCTTTTTTACTCTTAGGCTTCCCCGAATATAGACCCCAAAGTTGCGCTACGATTTCTCTCTGATGCTCATTCATATTGGTATCTTCAAATGCAAACAAAAAACTGTTGCTGTCAAAATCGGGATTTAATTTATATTCAAAGGTACTTCTGGTATCGCAATACCAAGCTATTCGTTCTTTTACCTTATCTAAATAGAGTGTATCAGAAGCGACCTCATCTGACCGGTAAAGACGATTTCTTCGTCTTAACTCATACCAACCTTGGCGGACAAATTCTTCTCCGACAACACCGGAACTCATTCCACCGGCGGCAAACCTATTTATACAGACATACCCATTTCCATAAAACTTCATACCAAACTCTCGAGCGATGCTTTTGTATTTTTCAAAGAAAGTTTGCTCATCCATCGGTAGTTTGTCATAAGTAAAGCAGCGTGCTGCATAAGCCCACCATAAAGGCGCACCTCGGCTACACCAATTCTTTGGAGGAGAAAGAAACAACTCATAACCATAATGCTGTCCCTTTTCCCGAAAGCGTAAAAAAGGCATTGTCTTGTCTAAATCACCAAAGAGATTAGGCGCTTTCATTATCTGTTCAGCCATAAATAAATAATGATTATCTCCACAACCAAGCACCGCTTTTTCAAAGCCGATAATATCCCAATCAGTAAACAACTCTTTTCCGACGCTGTCAAAGCGTTCATAGGCTGCTTGATTATGTAGAATATCATTATAGGTTAATTTATCGTATGGTATAGGCATAATTAACCCTCACAATCTCATTCTTGTTTATTCGTGCAAGAAAACCTTAATATAAATCTTTACCCACGAGCCTTTCTTTTCTTTTGAAGTTATCTTACCGAAAAGGAGCTTTCCAGCGTCCATTAGACGGGCAAATATTACATTGTCCTGCTTCGGAACATAACCGATTTTAACTCCGTCAACAGTCTTAATGACAATCGCTTGCGTATCATACCGGTTATCAGGTTCTCTAAAAAACGCCAATCTGTCATCAACATTCAGATGTGGTTCTAATTCTTCAATGCCTTCAATATGGGTCGTTCCGGCTACATAAGTATCAAAAAGAAATATGTCTTTTTCAAAGGGTTTTGGTATGGAAATCTCTCCGCCTTTGCCGTGTAACAGCCCTACAAGTCCGCTGCCACCGGATTTAACCAAATCGTCCATAATCTCACCTCAACATTTCTTCGATTTTCGCCTTATAAATAGAGATAAGCTCATTATACTGTTCAAGAATACCCTCAAGTTCTTGCTTCTTCTGCTCGGTTTTCTCTGTATCCTCAAGAATATCTTTCATCGTGTACGGATACTCTGATTTGATATTTTCAATACTATCTCTTATAGATTTAAGTAATCCCTGTAAACGCTCTCGTTCTTCGACAAGCTGTGTCATAGCGTCCTTATGCTGTTCAGGTAGCGGATTGTTTCCGACCATTTCGCCGATAATTCTTAATGTTCCCAAATCGCCGCTTTTATAGGCTGATACTGCATTATCAAATAATTGAACCTGTGCTTCTGAAACATCGGGGTTAATATCAGGGTGTAATGCCTTTACTATTTTGCGATAGAGCTTTTTGAGTTCCTTGTTATCTTCGTCAGACAGAACTTCCGCCTTGCTTCGTTTAAGAGCGTCATTCATCTTATCAATCTGCTCGTCGAGCTGTTTTTGATACTCGGCAAATTCATTGTCGAGCGTTTCCTCAATGGCTGAAATAATTACCTTTTCCTGTCTGTTTTTCTTTGCCTGAATCAATTCAATTTTTCTTTTCAGTCGCAGAGCGGCACATTGAGCTTCATATGCCTTATACTCAATGCTGCCGAGTTTCAGCATATATTCTGTCTCAATATTCTTACAGATAACGAATTGAAGCTCGTCACGCTCCAGCAAAAGCATTGACAGCTCTGTACGCATTTTTTCTACTTCGCTTTTCAGCTTTTCAAAGTCAGGAAATACAATAACATTACCCGATGAAGATACTTCTGCGGTCGTCTTGGCGTTTTCTTCTTCATCGTCCTTAAACATCACATACTCTGCGGCACGACCAGCGAGTCTTTTCCTGATTTCATTTTCGTCCATTCAATCGTACCTCACTCAGAAAATTTAGTTTGTCCTTTGTAGGAGAGTTACCGTTTTGCATTTAGACTCTGCAACTCATAATTATATGAAAGAGCTTCTTCAACGGCATCCATAATATCCGTTGAAAACTCTTTCTTTTTGATGTTCATTGCAGCAAGCATTTTTTTGTTTTTCCGGAAAGTCTTAAATAAGAGTTTCTTGTCTTTATCATCCAATCCGATTTTATAAAGAAGATTACAAAGTGAAATAATCAATGGCTTATAGTCATTGCACATTGTTTTTTCCGCTTTTCTATCTGCCCAAGCCATATACTTATCAAATTCGCACTCGTCAAATTTAGGCAACAACCCCATTATTGGATTTACAAGAAGCTGCGTTGACGAAAGCATAAGATTTACATAGGAACCAAGTTCATACTGCTGTGCTTCGGTCATAGCCATATAGTCTTTTCCAAAAGTTTTAGCATTACTAATTGCTTCTCTAAGCATATTGGTTTCCGTTTCAATCCTTGCAATACGCTCATTTAATTCAACAATCGCAAGTTTGTAGGATTTTACATCACGCTCGCTGATAAGAGTAAATACATTTTCAATTCTCTTTTTATCACTTGCGGATTTCCAAAACATTAAGCCACTCGCAATAAGCGCAACTCCAGCAATTGCCCATCCAACCGGTCCCGCAAGTGCAAGGAAGGCGTTACCGGCAGCCATACCACCACCGCCTGCTGCAAGCGCTCCGCCACCAAGCCAAGCTAAGGCGGCATTAGTTGCGGCTGCTCCACTCAATGCTGATATAGCAGTTCCCGTAGAAGCCACACCAAATGTAGTCGCTATTCCCATTGCAGCCGTAGGACCAAGTGCAACGACAGCCACTCCGGCTCCCACGCCTGCTGCACCTGCACCGGCATTTTTAACTGCTGCTGCCTTGTAATCGCTTTCTATTTTTTCAGCTTGTTGTTTCCAATTCAGTCGAATTTCTTTTAATCTTTCACACTCTATTTTTTTGTCATTTGGGATGTTGCGAATTTCATCAAACAGTTCTTGAATGGAATTTAGCTCTGCACATAAATCGCTTGAGTATTTACCAAGTTCCTCGATTATTTGATTTGTTTCATTTATTGCTGCCTGAGCTTCGTCCTGAGCAATTTTCAGTTTTGACTTTTTCTTACATTTCATTATAAGGAGCCTCCTTGAAAATAGGCATCTATTTCTGCTTTTGATTTTATAGTTTCATCTTCAGGCACATTGCGTTTTTTTGCGAGTAGGACTGATTTTTCAAACGACTCCTTATATAGCCCGCTTTCTTTCAGGTCAGCAACAAAAGATAAAAGTTCCTTGTCATCGTATGCCTCCGAAAGCATCGTTAAGCCACTTATGTAATCATCGACGATAATTTTTTCTCTTTTTATGAGTGACACATCATTGGTTGCTGTCTTTGATTGTACTCCTCGTTTAATTTCTCCGTAAATAGATATTGTGAAGCGTCCAATGCCTATGATGTTTAATCTCATAAAGAACTCAACGGCATTAAAAGTACCGCCGCCTGTCGAAATTGCCCGAATTGAAGCATCTCCAATATCTATTAAGCAGAATGTACCGTGAGCAACGGTCAACATTCTTTTTACCGTTGCATTTGAAAATGGCTCGCAAGTTTTCCATAGCAACTTGCCGTTTCTGTTTTCTTTTGGCGTAGAGGTATAGTATTTTATCAGGCGTCGAATCGAATAAAACAACCTGACGACCATTTCATTGATAAATACCGGAATTGCCTGCGTTGTTTGGAATCTGCTATCATAGCCCTTTTCAAACAATTTCAAAGCCAAATCATTTACAGATTTATCAAATTCAGATGCAGGAACATTTAGTTTTCTCTTTATTGCTATTACATCGTTACTCCAAGACCATATTGGCGACGGTATGCCCATACCTCTACCTTTACTGCTCGAAGAACCGGAGACATCTGAAATTAAATGTCCAATCCAATTTGCAATGCCACAAAAGAGCTTGCCGGGTATATTATTGCCTTTAAGCTCAAATTTCCCGTCAGAATTGTTCAAAGATATAAGTTCGCCGTCTGATATAAAATCAGAAGTATTTGTAAATTGATTAAGAATAGAAAAGAACAAGCCTAACAAAGTCGGATTATGTCCCAGTGATTTGAAGTGATGATTACTCGGAGTCAGATTTATTAACTCTCGAAACACCCCGCCTCCGACACTTTGGTCATAAGGGATTTTGAATTTCTGCTCAAGATAGCTTACCGCTGATGATAAAGAGTCATTTTCGCCCTGATAACCGCAAAATTGGGCAAAATCAATCGTCCTGTTTGCAAACCATTCATCCGTCATATCTCCCAACGACGACTCACCGGGTTTTCCAACAAGAAAGACATCAAGTATTCCACATAAGGCGCCCGAACTTGCAGACAGAATATAATCATATTTATCGCAATTCGGAGTCAAGTTCTTAATAGTTTCAAGAGTTTCATTCAATTGGACATCCAAATCACTCAACTCATCAGAAGCTTCAACAAGCGCTTCTGATATACTCCTCGGAAATATATATTTGTCCTTATCAACCGATAATTCAAGTATTATCGCTTTCTTATTATCCATTACTTTATCAGCTCCAATGGCTCATATAGTTTCAAAACAAGAGCCTACAATATCATCTAACTGTTTTCTGATTTCTGCAAAATCACAATCCAAGTCAAGCGTTTTGACCGAGATTGCATTTCCGCCCATTTTATAATTGTTATTCGGCAGCACCAATTCGTCAGTCTTAGCATAGAGCAGCATTCCCGACACATTGCCGGTATTTCCTGTATCAAGATTTTTTACATAAGTGAAAATCTGATAGAGATTGCCCGAATGCAAAGTGTTCACATCGTACTGCTTCTGCGTTGTATGGGCGTAATACTTGGCGTCTATAACCAATGTTCTGTCTCCCTGTTTTAACATTATATCGCTCTGCATAACAGGGAGCATTTCTCTGTATCCATCATCTGTATCCCACGGAATTTGAGAAGCCGACGCCTTAACTTCGGGGTGTTCCTTCTTAAAATACTCAAGGATAAACTTTTCATAAAGCCTGCACATACGCTGCTCATCAAGGAAATCCATTAACTTTGTACTTCCATCAGAGGTTGTTTGTAGCAATCCTTTGAGTATCAGATAACAAATTGAAATCAACATCTGATAGGTTTGATTATTCTTATTAAATTGAAGCTTCCAATTTATGCTCTCACGGTTCAAAGGTTCGACTTCTGCAAAATAAATGAGGAGCTTACGAAGCTGTTTTTTTCTGTCCTTGCTGATATTGCTTCTTACGAGAGTGTCCATTGTTGTTCGGATAATTCTATTCATATATGAATTGACCGAAAACTCATCATAGTTGCAGACAAGGCGTTTTCTCAGCATTGTTTGCTCTTTTACCGAAGCAGAAATATCAATTTTACCCCTTAATGTAGATAATTCCTCCGTTTGAACAATATACTCTTTGCCCAATCCTCGTTTTAGCTGAGAAGAAACACCTTTTATCAATATGGCAGCACATAGTTCAGCTGCATTTTCAAATTCTTCGGTAGCAACCTGCTTATAGCCATCTTCGTTGAGAACCTGAAACGCATAGGAAAGCATATAGTATATGTTCTGTATGCGAATCATTTAATTGCACTCCTTAAAGTAGCAGACCAATCTCTAACTTTTGTCGGCTCGTCAAACCAGTATTCTTTGATAAGCGGTATTACTTCATATTCCACAACGGATTTGAGCCATTCATCAGTAATTTCTCCATCGGTACAGAAATAGCTGTGACCGATTCTAAAACCATCTCCCAATGACTCATCAGAAGAAATGGTGTTATTAAGTGACTCAACAGCAGTTATCAGGCTCTCTAATTTCGGAGAGTTCTTTTCTGCCAAGTAATTTTTGAAGCCTTCCGAAGAAAACGCCGGAGCAAAATCAAAGAAAGCAAATCTTCTTCTCAACGCATAATCCATTAGTGCAAGGCTTCTGTCTGCGGTGTTCATCATACCTATAATTCTGACATTCTGAGGCACAGTGAACCATTCGTTTGAATAAAGCAGTTTGATTTTTTCGCCACGCTTATCTTTCTCGATTAACATCATAAGTTCACCGAGAATTTTACTCAAGTTACCACGGTTGATTTCATCAATGATAAAGAAATAGGGGCGTTCATTATCTTCCTCAGCTTCTTTACAGAACTTATAGAATGTTCCGTTTTCAAGCTCAAATCCGTCTTTTGACGGTCTGTATCCTTGAATGAAATCTTCATAAGAGTAGCTTTGATGGAATTGTACCATTGCTACACGGCTTGTGTCTTTATGACCCATTATAGAGTAAGCAAGTCTCTTTGCCGCAAAAGTCTTTCCGACACCGGGTGCGCCTTGCAGAATAACATTGTATTTTGCTTCAAGCAATTCCGTCAGAGTGTTATATGTATCTTCGTCCATATAGACTTCATTCAGAAAATCATCTTTTGAATACAACGGATATTTGATTTCCTTTTGTTCCGATACTTCTTCAGAAGTATCTTCCGCAAACAAAGCAAGCAGCTTTTGAACATAATCGGGGTAAGCCGATATGTTGGTGAGCGTTTTCATAACTGCCTGACCGGGATGTTCCCATTCGCCTTTATTTTGCCAGTCAACTTTTCTAATGTGCTTGTATGTGCTTCTTGATGTATCATAGATATAATCGGAAGTTACAATGCCTTTGCCGATAATTTTATGCATTCCTTTTCTGACAAAAATCACATCGCCGACTTTGATTTCATTTGCAAACTGCCAAAGGCAATGAGCGTTGTTCTTGTATGAGTAACTCGGGTCATAAGCCTTTTTCATATACTCTTTGATTTCCTCTTTTGAAGAAAACCCTTTAAGGTCTGTAACATCGTCCCAACCGATACCCATTATGCCGGATTTATAGAACTCGTCCCACATTGAAGCGTTGTCACCGGGAGAGTAAATCCAATAATTCGTTTCTTTTATATTTGAATCAACTGTGGTTGTCGTGGTTTCTTCTGTTTTGCCCGATTGGTTGCTTTTCCAAGCATAATAAGACAGTTCGGGGAAACTGTGATATTCGTATTCTTTCTGATTAAGAGCGTTCTTTGCCTGCTCGCACATAAACAGATAGTTTCTTCCGTCGGGTAAGCCTTTATTTATGTCAGAGAATATGGTTGTGAAATAATGGGGCATATTGTCCACATCTGTAATAAAAGCTCTGTTGGTAGAGTCTAAATTGATGAATGTATATGGTCTTGCCCAATAAAGTCCCATCGTAATATTCCACTTAATCATTTTCTGCTTTGTTACTGTGTCATAAGCAGCAATGAAAGAATTTTTATTATCTGTGGAGGCTTCATCGGAATATGCGATTGCTTTTTCAAGCAAATCCCAAAGGTTATCTATGTCGTGTTCTCCACGATTTTCTTTATATGCAAAGAACCACGCACTTAAATTCATTACTACCGGGATACCGTCAAACTCTGTCGGTACGGCAGCCTTAATCGAAAACTGCTTTGCGAATTGTTCCAATAAAGCAATTCGATTTGCATTTGTTATGCCCTTATTAAACGAGCCGAAAACGGTAAATGGGCAGATGTCCTCATATACTTCTTTTCCTCTTTCCTTAAACGGAAAATTCATTCCGGCATCAGCAAAGATAGTTTTGAGCTTGGCAATCAGTTCACTTCTATTGTTTTTGTAATGAAGTAGGGCAGAAGCCAACTCCATATAAAATTCTGTCCATTGAAATCTCTTATCCATATTCATTCTCCATCAACCTACGCTTCCATCATATTATCTGTCCAAAGTTCGCACTGGGTCATAACCGTTTGAACTGCATCGTCCATACCCTCCGGCGGATACTTATGCTTTTTCAAAAGTTTCTTAATGAGCATACGCATTTTTGCTCTTGCCGACTCACGCTTTTGCCAGTCAATCGTCTTGTTTCTGCGGAGAGTATCGGCAAGCTCTTTTGTAATGGCTATGAGTTCGTCGTTTTCGTAGAAGTCCTTGATTGCTTGTGGCTTCGTGAGAGCGTCGTAGAAAGCAAGCTCATCGGCTGTAAGTCCGAGTTGGTCGCCCTCTTTTTGCGCCGCTGCAATCTGTTTTGCCAGTTTCAGCATTTCTTCAATGACTTCTTCATTGGTCAACATACCGTTCAAATACGCATTAAGTGAACGCTGCATAATCTCACTGAACTTTTCGGACTTAACAACATTCGTCCTGCGGTAAACAGAAACCTGCTCTGCAATCAACTTTTTCAAAAGCTCAACGGCAAGGTTCTTTTCTTTCATATTAGCAACTTCTTGCAGGAACTTCGGGTCAAAGAGTGAAAATTCTTCTTTTATATCCGAGAAAAGGTTGATAACACCTTCGCTTTTGATACTCTGCTTTAAGAGTTCGTTAATCCTTGCGTTCATTTCGGGCAGGGATATTTTTTTGCCGACACCTGTGTTTGCAAGTCTTAAAACGAGTACACGCACAGACTCAAAGAACGCTGCTTCGATACGGTCGTCCTCATCGACCATAGAGGAGCAAAGTGACAAAGCCTGATGAAGCATAAGCGCTTCTTTTACGAACGAGTCCTTATCGTCAATTTTTTCTCTGCCCATAATGAAGTTGACAGCGCCACTAATAGTCTTAGACCTTTCAAGGTCTGTGCCGGTTTGGAACTTAGAATAATCAAATCCGTGGAACTTATCACGGCAGACGGACAGCTTTTCTTGGAATTTCGGGAACGCAACCTTTGCAACATCGGTGTCGCCATAATTCTTTTTATCACGGGCGGTGTAGTCGTTCATTGCCTTTTTAAGTGCTGTTGCAATACCCACATAGTCAACAACAAGACCGCCTTCTTTGTCACGGAACACACGGTTTACACGGGCAATAGCCTGCATAAGATTGTGTCCCGACATCGGCTTGTAAACATACATAGTGGCAAGGGACGGCACATCAAAGCCTGTGAGCCACATATCTACAACGATTGCAATTTTAAGCGGACTGTTGTTGTCTTTGAATTTCTTTGCAAGCTCGTCCTTGTGGTGCTTGTTGCCGATTATCTCACGCCATTCTTCCGGGTCATTGTTGCCGGAAGTCATTACAACCGCAACTTTTTCCGTCCAAGCAGGGCGCAACTCTAAAATACGCTTGTAAATTTTCATAGCGATAGGACGAGAGTAAGCAACAATCATTGCTTTACCTGTCAGCAGATTTTCTCTGTTGTTCTCGTAGTGGTCGAGTATATCGCTTACAAGCGAATTGATGGTGTTATCATTGCCGAGGATTGCTTCCATCTGACCGAGTTCACGCTTGCTCTTTTCGATAACTTCTTCGTCTGCGTTGGCGGACATAATATCATACTCGGTATCAATCAGCCGCAGGGTTGCTTCATCGAGATTGAGCTTAATTACACGGCTTTCGTAATAAACAGGGCGAGTTGCTCCGTCCTCGACAGCCTGTGTCATATCGTAAATGTCGATATAGTCACCGAATACCTCACGGGTACTACGGTCTTTTGAAGAAATAGGCGTGCCTGTAAAGCCGATATATGTAGCGTTAGGCAAGGTGTTGCGGATAACACGAGCCGTGCCGATTTTAACCTTACCGGTTTTAGCATCCACGGTTTCGGTCAGTCCATATTGTCCACGGTGTGCTTCGTCTGCCATAACCACAATGTTGTGGCGTTCGGATAACGCTTCGTGAGACTCCTCGAACTTTTGCATAGTGGTAAAAATAATGCCGTTTGCCTGTCTGCCGGCAAGGAGAGATTTCAAGTTTTCTCTGCTCTCGGCGTGCATTGGCTCTTGCCTTAAAAAGTCTTTGCACTTTGCAAACTGACCGTAAAGCTGGTCGTCAAGGTCGTTTCTGTCTGTGATAACAACAATCGTCGGGCTGTCCAACGCTTCTTGCAACAAATGAGCATAGAACACCATAGACAGCGACTTTCCGCTGCCTTGGGTGTGCCAAAATACGCCGCCCTTACCGTCGGTAACGGTAGCGTGCTTTGTGGATTCAATTGCTTTTCTGACCGCAAAGTATTGATGATATCCTGCAAGTATCTTAAACGAATTGATACCCTCGTTAGAAAAGCAAATAAAGTTTTTTATTATATCAAGCAGTCGTGCCTTTTGGAACATACCCTCAAAGAAAGTATCAAACTGGGCATACTGCGTGTTTTCATAGTCGCCGTCTTTTGTTTTCCACTCCATAAAGCGGTCTTCACCGGAGGTGATCGTACCCGCTTTTGAGGTCAACTGGTCGCTCATTACGCAAATTGCGTTGTAAATGAACATAGACGGAATTTCTTTCATATAGTTACGGAGCTGCCTGTACGCTTCGGAAGCGTCCGTTTCTTCACGGGACGGAGATTTAAGCTCAACCAATACAACCGGCAAGCCGTTCAAAAAGAGAATTATATCAGGGCGTTTATTGCTGTTCTCAATAAAAGTCCATTGGTTAGCAACGATAAAGGAGTTATTGTCGGGATTTTTATAGTCAACAAGATAGACGATAGAGGAACGCTCCTCACCGTCAACAAAATATCTTACCGGGATACCGTTTTGCAGATAGTCCATAAACACGGCGTTTTTCTGCACAAGTTCTCCGTTTTCAAAGTTCTTCAGCTTGAATAGTGCGTCGGAAATGGCGTCATCGGGCAGACCTCTGTTCAAACGATACAGAGAGTCAAGCAGAACTTCCTCATATAACGGACTGTAAAAGTCCCTTTCTATATCGGGACCGTATGCATACTCGTATCCCAAATCATTTCTGAACAACTCGATTACTGAATTTTCATAATCGGCTTCGGTATATAATCCCGGCATTTTCGTTTCTCCTTTTTTACAGCTCGGAGCTGCATATTCTTTCTTCGTTATACTTGATAAAATTATCGTAGTTTCCGGTTTTACAGTCAAATATCACAACCTTAGGAAAGTCAAAAATTCCTTGTGAAGTTCTAAGCAGTTTATATGGTGCATACCAAATCAAATAATCAATACCGCTATGTAAAAAGACATTTACAAAGTTTTCATCCCAAAAGAACAAGTGTGGTTTTCCTGCTATCATTTCGCCTTCGTGTACTTCATCCATATTCGGCTTATTGCTTTCACATTGAAGATACGCAGAGGACTCATCCAATACGAATAAAACGGTTTTGTAACCGACGTGGTTGCTTTGGTAAAGAGGAAGCTTCTTTATGTGTTCGGAAACTATTCGTTCAAAGTTTGACTTGTAGAACAAATAGTTATGGTCTTGCTCTGACGGCAAAAGTGTTTTGGCATTAACTATAAGTTCTGCATTAGGGTAGATTTCTTGTATGCCGCTTTCTTTAAGTTCTTTATAAAGCTTGCTTTCTCCGGCGTTTGTCGGATTTTGGATTTTCCCCTTTTTATCTACAAAAGCGTGGTCGTCAACTCGCATAACATCCATCATCAGCTCGTCTTTTGGCGAATAGTAATCAGGTGGCGGGTCAGACTTGCCGGAACTATTTATCCAATTTTTCCATAAGGCTTCTGTATGAATTGAGAAATAAACAGCTTCAATCGTCTCAGACTGAGTTGCAAACATAACCTCATTGTCGTTGACTTCCTGAAATTGAGATATTATCTTATCTTCATCATCAAACCTATTCATTTCTAACCCTCCTATCCTTATAAACAATAATTTAGCGGCTTAAATCTCGATGTCAGAGACATCCAGTTCGCCGGACATCAATTTTGGCAGTAATGTATCACGCAAAGAGGATAGCTTTTCATTTTCATTCTGATTAGCCCATATTTTTTCAAAGATTGGCTCAACCGTAGCTGTAAATAGTGTCACTATTTTTTGCGAGGGAACAAGTATTTCTGTCTTTTGAAAATCAGGTACTGTGAGTTGTTGTTGCGTTGTTCCTGTTCCAGTAATGTGAAGCTGTTTTAACCATAAATAGAGGTATTTTGCAGAAACAATTTCTGTTTTTGGTATCAGAGTTACTAAACGCACGATTGGCACATAAGGAATATGACGCAAACACACAAAACCTATTGTTCCACGAGCTGATACAGTTACGCTTTCTTCGGATATTTTAGGTTTGTCAGTAAATCCGTAAAGCCCCTCATTACTCAATCCGTTTGAGTAAATCGGATATTCATACAAATCAGTTTTTATTGGGGATACATTTTGAGGTTTATCACCACCTGCACCCATTAAAGAAACATTACCAAGCGTTGATACCGACCAGTCGCTTGGCTTTCGATTACTGAATGGCTCAAAATCAATAAACCAAGATTTAAAAATTGCCTGAGCTTGTTGCTCTAAATTATTGTTTATTCTCTCATTTTCTTCGATTTTATCATCAATAGAACCGAGCATAGAGGATATTTTCTCTTGCACTTTCTTATCTGTTGGAACAGAAACGACAATATTTTTCATTGTGTTTCCTGATACCTCTTTGAATGTTGTTCCGCTTCCCATACCTTCGATTTTGTCCTTGTTGTATTTAAGCAAATAATATAGGAAAAGCGGGTCAGTATTTTCATTCGGAACAACGCTCTTGAATCCCTGATTGGTACATAGCTCGTTTGCGGCAATAGCCACATATCCAATAGGCGCTCTTGAAGAAAACAATACAGTATCCTTTGACAGCAACTGCGTTGAACAGCTTTTTAAGCCTATTTCGGTAATGTTTCTTTCGCCACGCTGAATATAGCGTCCGGTGAATGTAGATAAATCTTTAGGTGTTATCCAAGCAATAGTTCCGTTTTCATAATTCTCAGGTTTCTTTGTCGAGGGAGTAGCTCCGCCAACAACCGTACCAATGTCAGATATTTTGCACTCAATCCATTCAGCCATATTCGTTTTCCTCTCTATCCGATGTATTTTCGATGAGCAATTTTTACATTGCTTTGTTTTACCATTGCGTACTGCAAGGTCGTGTCTATCTTTCTATGCCCTAAGAGCTGTTGTAACTGTTCAATGGGCATTCCTTTGTCTATTGCCATAGTTGCAAGTGTACGCCTGAACTTGTGTGGGTGTACCTTATGCAGTCCTAATTGTTTTCCAAATTCTCTGAGCCTTGTTTCTATACCGCCGATTTTTAGTCTTTCGTGCGGTGCTTTCAGCGATACAAAAAGTGCCGGGTTATCATCAGTTCTACTGTTTAAGTAATTCTGCAAATGTATCTTTGTCCTTGCGTCAAAATAGACCACTCGTTCCTTGTTGCCTTTACCGAACACGATACATTCTCGCTCGTTAAAATCAATATCGTTTCTGTTGAGCAATACCATTTCGCCGACACGCATACCCGTTGAAGCAAGCATATCAATAATCGCTAAGTCTCGAAGTTCTGTGCAGTTATCCCTCATAAGCTCTAACGCTTCATCGGAGTATGTCTCCTTGATATTCGTGCCGGTTTTTACTCTGTGTATGCGTCTTACTGGGCTTTTCAGTATGTAATCCTCGTCCTCTAACCAAGAGAAGAAGCTTGAGAGAATACGGCGGATATTGTCTATCGTAACCTTGCTTGATTTCTTCTTTTCCTGATATTCCGTCAGGTATCCTCTGATGTCGTCTGTAACAATGTGTTTGACATCTTTTTTGAGTTCACAGAGCATAGCTTCGATAGTTGCCTTGTAGTATTTAAGAGATTTCTCGGAGCAGCCCTCAATTCGCTTTGCCGATAGGAACAGTTCTACATAGTTCTGCTCCGAGTATTTCTCTTTGTTTTGATTTTCCGTTACCTCATATTTTGCAAGGGTGTATTTCAACACTTCTTGCAATTTTTCATTTTGTGCATTGTTCAGGTAAGGTAACATTCCCTGAATAACATCTTTGATTAACTCTTGTTTCACAGTCAATTCTCCTTTTTATTCTTAGAGAACGACTATGGGGCGGAAGTCCCCCGATATTAACTCCCGCCACCCACGGAAGTTATGGGTATGTTATATGCTAAACAATAATTTACTGGAGCAAGTGCTAACTTTGTATCGCAATAGATTTGTCGATACCGTTAACAATGAGCGTAGGATTTGCCGTGCTGACGAATACTTTGATATTTCTATTGGTAAAACACCACCGAGAAAGGAGCCGCAATGGTTTAGCACTAATCCTCAAGATGTCACTTGGGTATCCATTTCAGATATGGGAACTTGCGGTCTTTATATCAGTAGCAGTTCTGAACAACTTACAAGAGAAGCAGTTGACCATCATAATGTTAAAGTAGTACCTGATAACACGGTTTTACTTAGCTTCAAACTCACTGTTGGCAGAATAGCAATTACAAACGGTGAGATGACCACCAATGAAGCGATAGCACATTTCAAAACTGACGAAAAGGAAATAAATGAATATCTCTATTGTTATTTGAAGTGTTTTAACTACCAAACTATGGGCAGTACTTCATCAATCGCAACAGCCGTAAATTCAAAAATAATCAAAGGAATGCCTTTTGTTGTACCTACCGATGATGAACTAATAGACTTTCATAGCGTAGCTGCTCCGATGTTTGCCAAGATAAAGGCTAATCAAACCGAAAGTGAAAACTTGACAGCAGTCAAAGATACACTTTTACCTAAATTGATGTCAGGCGAACTTGATGTCTCTGACATCGACCTCTAAGCCGCTAAATTATTGTTTATCTCATTATTAAGTTCGATTTTGTCATCAATAGGCTTTATATATGAAACTATCTCCCTTTGCACATCTAACGAAGGAATGACTACACTCATTCTTTTAATATCGGCAATAGTAACGTGACCTAAGCCTGTTGTTTGTTTGTTGGTTGCAATTTGAGTAAAATGTGGTTTCAGATTTTTCATCAAAAAATAGAAATAATCTCTATCGACAATCTTTTCGTCGGGTGTCACCTTAAATATGTGCTGATTAAGCCACCCTTCGTCAAGATTAAATCTAAAAATATCTATCGATGTCTGTGGGTTCCCTGACCACGAAAACAGTAAATCGCCTTTACACAAGTGGACATCTTCAGAAAATGTTTGTTGTGTGTATGCAGTTGTTCCTCCGATTCCATTATTCAACTCTGCTATTTTAATTACAGGCACACCGGTTTCACAAAAATTGATTTTCTTAAAAGCCAATCCGTTTTTCCAAGTTGCAAGTTCAAAAAGTGAATATCTTTTTCCATCCACAGAAGACTTAATATTGTATAAGCTATTGTCATCAAAGTTCATATCCAATCGCCCCCAGTTTCTTGCGGATTTCGTCCTCCAGTTCGTGGGACTTTGCAAACATCTCCGAAAGCTCAGAAGTAAGGCGAGTCATCTTTTCTTCAAACGGTTCGCCGTCGTCCTCGACTTCTTCAATACCAACATATCTGCCCGGTGTCAGAATGAAGTCCTGCTTTTCAATTTCTTGAAGGTCGGCAACAGCACAGAAGCCTTTTACATCTTCAAGCGTTCCGTCTTGGAAAGCGGTAAATGTATCTGCCAACTTCTGAATATCGTCATCGGTAAAATCTCTGTGCTTGCGGTCAACCATATAACCCATTTTGCGGGCGTCGATAAACAAGGTTTTGCCTTTTTGCTTCTTATTCTTTGTGATGAACCAAAGTGTAACGGGGATAGTAACGCTGTAAAAGAGCTGCGTAGGCAGAGCAACAATACCTTCTACAAGGTCGGCTTGAATAATATTCTTTCTGATGTCGCCCTCGCCGCTTGACTGAGAGGACAAAGCACCGTTTGCAAGCACAAGACCGATTTTTCCGTTAGGGGCAAGGTGGTGTATCATATGCTGAATCCAAGCATAGTTGGCATTGCCGGCAGGCGGTGTGCCGTACTTCCAACGCACATCGTCTTTGAGCTTTTCCTGTCCCCAGTTGGAAAGATTAAAAGGCGGATTTGCCATAATGAAATCTGCTTTCAGTGTTTTATGTAAGTCGTTGAAAAATGTATCCGCTTGATACGGTCCGAAATCGGCGTCTATGCCACGAATAGCCATATTCATCTTTGCCATTTTCCAAGTGTCGGCATTGGACTCCTGACCGTAAACGGCGATTTCGCCACGCTTACCGCTGTGAGCCTGAATGAACTTTGCACTCTGTACGAACATACCGCCCGAACCGCAACAAGGGTCATATACACGGCAGTTTTTGAACGGCTTTAAGATAGCAACAATGGTTTTAACAATGCTTGCAGGCGTGTAGAACTCACCGCCCTTAACACCTTCGTAAGCGGCGAACTGCTGAATACAATACTCATAAGTTCTGCCAAGCAGGTCTTTGCTTTCCTCAGTGTCGCCCATATCCATATTAGTGAACAGGTCAACAACATCGCCTAAAACACGCTTGTCCAAGTCAGGGCTTGCGTAGTTCTTAGGCAATACATTTTTAAGAGTTGTATTTTCTTTTTCAATAGCTCTCATAGCGTCATCGATAACCGTACCAATTTCGGGAGTATGAGCAGATGAAGCAATTTTGCTCCAACGAGCATCCTCCGGCACGAAGAAGATATTATCTTCTACATAGGCATCTCTGTCATCTTCAAAGCCGTCGCCTTCTGCAACAAGCTCTTGATAACGCTTTTCAAACGCACTTGATATGTAACGCAGGAAAATAAGACCTACGATAACCTTTCTGTATTCTGCCGCAGGGATATGTCCCCAAAGTACGCACGCTGCGTCCCATATTTGTTTTTCAAAGCCGATATTGGCGTTATTTCCGTTAGCCATAGAAATATGTCCTTTCTTTTTATAGTATATAATAGCGAATATGATTACTTATTTCTATCCATTCTGCATTATATCAAAGCTACCGTCCTATAAAACGGACTTTACTCTTTATCTTCGGGTAGAACTTCCATTATATCATCAACAGTACAGTTCAACGCTCTGCATATCTTGGCAAGAGTATCCGTTGTGACTGCTTCGTCATTGCCGAGTTTTCGCATTGTGTACTTAGTAAGCTCTGCTGTTTCCTGTAAATCTTTCTTTTTCATATCCCTGTCCAGCAGTATATGCCACAGTTTCTTATATGTAACCGCCATCTATTTACTTCCTTTCCAAGAATTCAAACAAGAATAGAATAACTCATTAAACATTATAGCATATACAGTTCAAACTTTCAATATAAATACTGCTATTTCGCACTTTTATGCTTTTTATCATTCTCAAAACCAACTATCAGTAATACAAAAAATGAGGTGCATAAGCACCTCAACTACACATCCGCTTATTCACTTGTTCGACTATTAAAGCAATAACCGTTTCCACTGAAGGTATTTGTCCATCAGGAGATACTTCTTTCCAAAATCTTTGGGCTTTCGGCTGCCTGCTTTTCATTGCTTCCTTAATTGCTTTTTGGATTTCGCTTTCAACCTCATCTCTTGTAATGCCGTTTTTTTCAGCCACTTTTTCTAAAATGTCTTTCATTTTTATTATCCTCCGTGATTATTAGTTGTTGTCTATCACTTGTAGTTATAGTTATAACACAATGTAATTGTCGAAGTCCCGCAATCTGTGTCGATTGAGTAGATTTTTTACACGAAATAAGAAAAAGCCCGCCGATAACGGCGAGCCTTGTAATTTACGGAAGTATTTGCTTTGATTGTTTTATGAGCGTATCTAACACCTCATAAATTCTATCTCTATCTTCAGGAGTGAGTTTTTCAAGTTTCTCATTCAGCATTGAGTTTTTAACAGTGTATCCGGTATCCAAAACTTCACTCAAAACCATATCAGCAGATACGCCCAATGCATTGAGTATCTTTATAAATGTTTCAAGTGACGGGATTTTCTCGCCTCTTTCTACCATACCGATATAGTTAGTAGTCAATCCTGCTTTCTCCGCTAAATCTTCTTGGCGTAATTTTTTCATCAATCGATATTTTCTGACGTTCTTGCCGATTGTAGCGAGTTTCATCTCATCACCCCCTTGGTATGTTTCTATCACTAATAGTATAGATTGAGTTAGTCCAAACATACACACACCATTTGGAAGTAATAATAACTAATAGTGATGATTTTTTAACTTTTTTATGCTATACTGTATTAAACACGGGGTGATGGTATAGTATGAGTAAAGAAAATACGGCTGTATTCATAGGGCATAATGAATGCTATGGAGTAACAAGCGAGCAGATAAAAGAAGCTATTGTTTCACTTATAGATAAAGGTGTTACTGAGTTTTTGAGTGGCGGGCAAGGCGGATTTGACCGATTATGCGGTCGCTGTGTTTACGAATTAAAAAAGGAGTATCCACATATAAGCAATTTTCTCGTTATTCCTTATCTGTCATTCAATGTGTATAACAGTGAACTGTTCGATTCGATAATATATCCCGATGATTTTGAAAAATATCACTTCAAAGCCGCCATTCCTGCAAGGAATAAGTTTATGGTGGATAACGCAAGCTACGCTATATGCTTTGTTAATCACGGATGGGGCGGAGCTGCAAAGACTTATGAAAGAGCAAAGAAGAAAGGCTTGAACATCATCAATTTCGGAAATTATGATTTTGAAAGTTAATATGTACTCGATGGCTACTCAAATGAGCAGCCATCTTTTTTAATACGCCGGGATACCGTATCCGTAGATACTGCTGCTACCGACTGCGTATTGTCTTTGTCTGCAAGCATCACCGGAATTACCCTCAACGGTATAAACAATTCCGTTCTCGCATTTTTGCACAATGCCTGTGTGGTCGGTTTCTCCGTCGCCCTCCCAGTCAAAGAAAATGATTGTTCCGGGTGCAGGCTCGTAATTACGGTCTGCCCATTGTCCTCGGTCTTTGAACCATTGAGAGCCGTTCACACAACCGGCATATTTCGGAATAATACCGGCGTCAATATATCCGCACTCATTAGCACACCAAGAAACAAAGCAAGCACACCATACCCTCCTGTCCGCTATGGAGAATGCGGGCAAGGACGATATACCCGATGAGGCGGAGCGAAAAGGTCTTGGCACGCCTGCGACCAGGGCGGCTATCATCGAAAAGCTGGTGGCAGCCGGATTTGTGGAACGCAAGGGCAAGAGCCTGATCCCCACAAAAGCCGGTATCAACCTTGTCACGGTCCTGCCGGAGCCGCTGACCTCTCCCATGC
>OHER01000173.1_pt1 | contig 20156 bp, 17 predicted proteins | sample 1567381 | NCBI WGS metagenome assembly OHER01 (sample SAMEA3879600, study PRJEB24766) | human gut metagenome | biome: human-associated habitat; feature: feces | place: USA | collected 1985/1987 | reverse complement strand
AAGCTATGTCTTCTTTTATGCGGTTTTCAATTTGCGCAATTTATTGTACATTATCATATAAGCAGAACGTACAACGGGGATGGCGGGCCGCCATCCCCGTTGTACGTTGGCCGGAGCAAAGGTAAGCCCGGACACAGAGCGGTCGTATCGCTCGTGCCCGGGCTTATGTCTTTTTATCCGATTTGCCCGTCAGCTCTCCTGAAGCTGCTGCTTGCGGAACTGGAGGGTATAGAGCTGGTAGTAGCGCCCCTTCAGGTGGAGAAGCTCCTGATGGGTGCCCTGCTCCATAATCTCGCCGTGGGACAGCAGGATAATGTTGTCCGCATGCTGGATGGTGGACAGCCGGTGGGCCACAATGAGCATGGTGCCCACGGTGCGCATCTTTTCCAGCGAATCCTGGATCAGCAGCTCCGTCTCGGTGTCGATGTTGGCGGTAGCCTCGTCCAGGATCATCACGCTGGGCTTATGGATGATGGTGCGGGCAAAGCTGAGCAGCTGCCGCTGCCCGGCGGAGAAGTTGTTGCCGCGCTCACGCACCTCTTCGTCCAGCCCGTGGTCCAGCTTGTTGATGAACTTGTCGGCATTGACGTAGCGGCAGACCTCCATGATCTCGCTGTCGGGGATGCCCTCCTCCCGCAGGACGATGTTGCTGCGGATGGTGCCGGAAAAGAGGAAAACATCCTGCGTCGCCGTACCGATGCCGTCGCGGAGCTGTTGCAGCTTCCACTTGCGCACATTGCAGCCGTCAACGGAAATGCTGCCGCTGGTCACGTCGTAGCAGCGGGCGAGCAGCTGAATCAGCGTCGTTTTGCCGGAACCGGTCGGCCCCATGATGGCGACGGTCTGCCCCGGCTTGGCGGAGAACGTTACGTCGGACAGCACCGGCTGCGAGCCGTAAGCGAAGGACACATGGTCAAAGGAAATCGCACCCTCGATGTGGTCGTGATTCACCGCGCAGGAGCTGTCCACAATCTCCGGGCGGGAGACTTCAATCTCCATGACCTTGTTCGAGCAGGTGATGAAGCGCTGCCAGTCGTTGAGCAGGTTGCCCAGCTGCCGCATGGGGACGCTCAGCGTCCACGCCAGCTGGGTGAAAATCGTCAGTTCACCCGCCGTCATGCCGTCGGTAATCATCAGGTAGCCGCCGAAAAAGACGGTCAGCAGCGTCATGGCGTTCGCCAGAATCTCGATGAAGGGGTAGAAGGACAGCCAGCGCTTGTTGATATCCAGATTCGCATCGCGGAAGGCGCGGGAACGCTCGTCGAAGCGGTTCTCCTCGTATTCCTCACGCGCAAACGCCTTCACCACGCGGTTTGCCGCAATGTTCTCCTGCGCCTTCGCGTTCATGTCGCTCATCTTGTCGCGCATGTCCACGAACATCCGCCGCGCGCCCTTGGAGTACACTTTCGTGATAATCATCAGCAGCGGCGTGACGCAGACCATTGCCAGCGCGAGCTTCCAGTTCACCGAGAACAGGTAAATCGACGACGATACGAACATGACGATGCTGTCTACCGCCACATAGTCTATGTATGCCAGAAAATGACGGCACCAGTCTGTGTCGGCGGACAGGCGCGTCATCAGGTCGCCCGTGCGGTGAATGTCGAAAAAGCGCATGTCCTGATACTGCAGGCGCGTGAACAGCCGCATGCGCAGGTTCATCAGCGTGTTCTGGGAGGAATGCTCCAGCAGGACAACCATCAGGTAGCGCAGACCTTCGCGCGTAACCTTGACAATCAGCATCGTCAGCAGCAAGCCGACGAGCGGTTCGGGGTTCTGCGCGACAATGACGTCATCCATCAGGCGCATCGTCAGGTAGGGGTTGATGAGCAGCATCAGCGACGTGACGGCACTGATGATGAGACCAAGAATGTGCCACTTGTGGTAGCGCTTGTCCATTACGCCCCACAGCCATTTGATATTCTCCATCGGTTACTCCTTATACAGGGTCGATTCGATTTCCTTTGTCACAAAGTCAGCAATGCGGATTTTCCATTCCTCGTCCGGGTGGACTTCGCCGTGAGAGCGGGCAACGCTGCGGTCAAAGCCGCTTTCGTAGAAGCTGTCGATGCAGTGCACACCCGTTTTCTGCGCGACTTTCTGGATGACGCTGCGCTTGAGCAGCCCGTGAGATTCGTCCATCCATTCCTGCTGGGTGTATGTTTGCAGCGGCGTGGCGAGGAAAATCGCTGCGTTCGGGCAGACGGTCTGCAATGTCCGCACCGCCCAGAGCAGCGCAGATGCCATCGACGTGCGGGTCAGGGCAGCATAGGGGAGTTCACAGACAGCCGCAAAGTCATCCGCCGGGGCATTTTCCGGTTGATTGCCGTCATTGCTGGAGATGGCGATGTAGATGACGTCCGGCGTGCTCAGCGTGCCTGTGCCGATACCGATTTCCGCCGGAATCGCATACTCGATGCCATCCACCGTCCAGCGGATGAGGCTGCCCTTCGGCGTAAGCGCCTGCAAAACGCGCCGCACCTGATTGGACAGCACGTTGTCCGCCGTGTTCGTGTTCGGCGGCTCGATGAGCGTTACAGGCGTGATGTTCCTATCGCCTTCGTGCCAGTCGGAGCAGGTTGCGTACCCGCAGGCGGCATTCAGCACCTCCTGCGCGTTCAGCCGATGCGCCACCATCGTGCCGATACCGCTGACCTGGTCGCTGGTGATGCTGTCGCCCATGCAGCAGAAGCAGCGGATGTTCATGGGGTTGTCCTCCCTTGTGGTGGTACTATTTTCCGCATTCGCCTGCGCCATCTGCTTGCGCCTTTTTCCTTCTGGCGTCCGCTCATTCCACTTAGCGTAGCGCTGCTACGCTGCGTTTCATTCACGTTAGCCAGAATGAAAAATTCGCGGCGCATCTTGGCGCATTCTTATCTGGAAATAGTATGAAATCCTGCGCGGCGAATTTGAAAATAGTATAAAAATAGAACGCGCTCGTCAGCGGAAAGGCTGGCGGGCGCGTTTGCATTTGCGCACAATTGACGATGCTTGAAAATTGTGCTATAATCCCCGGCTTGGCGCAGAAATTAACCATTTTCTTGCTGTCGCGAATGCCGGGGGATGGCCGTCATTTTGCGTACGGCTGACCGCAGTATGTGCAGCGTGGCGCGCTGCCGCGTCGGCCGCTGTTCTTCGCGCCGCAGCCGGGGCAGATCCACTGCACGAATGTGCCCTCCGGCGTGTACAGCGCAACCGTGCGCGTCGCAGCGTTAATCTGCAGGTTTTGCAGGTATCCCGTGCCGATGAGCGATCGGAGCTGCTCAAGGGCTTTGCTGGAGGAGAGAACCGCCCCCAGCTGTTCAAAGGTCAGGCTTTCTTCGGTCAGCGGGAGGAGCGCGCCTGCGATACGGCGCGCGCAGGCTCTGCGGTATGCATGGCGAAGAATGCGAAAGACAGGCGTTATGAGCGCAGCGAATAGGAAAATACCCATCACGCCGGACAGCGTTTTCCCCTGCGAAAACATCGTTATCGTCGCGGAGACGGTCGCCGCCGCAAAAATAGCACAGACCAGCACAACGGGAATATCCGTTTTTTTCTTGGCGACAGCCTTTGCGCTCAAGTATGGATTGGTGATGTTTGTCATTGCGCGTCTACCGCCGCCTGACAGGTTTCAAATGCCTCGTAGGGATCGCCGCCGCTTAGTACCGCCACGATGCCGTCGCCGTAATCTTCCATATAGCTGTGCGGCATGGCGAACAGGTAGAACAGTTCGTTCTCGCCGGGGAGAACGTCCTCCACCAGGTTGCAGGAGCGGCAGGAGATATAGAATTCGTCTCCATCCAGATCGAGGCGGAACTGCGCATAGTAGATCTCGTTGTTGACCAGCGTGGTGAACACGGCCATCTTTTCAAAGACCTCCCGGGTTCCGTGAATCGGCGCGTCCACGGACACGGACAGCATATCATCGTAGATATAAACGGTTATAAAGGCGTACTCCATCGAGTTATCGACGGAAAAGGGCACGGTGAAGGTATAGTCGTCATATTCATAGGGGAATTCATTTTCTTCCAGAAAATTCTTCACCAGACTGGCCATTTGATCCTCTTTGCTCATCGGAACAGAATCGGCGAAGGCCACGGAAAACATCAGCAGTGCGGTCAACAGGAAAACGATTATTTTCTTCATGGGGGAAAATCCTCCTCTTTTTGTTTGATCAATGAAAAGAAATGACGGTCGCTCGTTCCGCGTAGCACAGCGCAGTGCTTCATTCAGAAACGACATTATTTTGCGGATTCTTCCGGCGCAAAATGAATCAGCATAGAGCCGAAATAGTCCATATCGCAGCCTTTTTCCGTGGGCACGATGTACAGCGCCTGTGTGTAATAGTTGATGACAATGCCGTCGACCTCGCCCGCTTCCGTGGCCGCTTTGCCAAAGACCCATGTAAGACCGGGAATATCCGCGCCTGCTATGACCAATTTGACGGTGCCGTCCTCATGAAAGAGAAGGGAATACTCATAATTGCCCAGCTGCGCGGCGGTCATGTTGTAGCCGCTTACATCCGCGTCGGTCATGACGTACTTCTTTTCCAGCATGATTTCGGTGCCGCCGGCGGGTTCGGGCGTGACGGCGGGATTGAATTCCGCAGTTGGTTCGGCGGCCGCTTCGGGGGCATCGCCGGTACGCTCGTACCACAGTGTGAGGTCGCTCATTTCAAGGCTGAGCGTTCCATCCTCGCGCAGCGTGACGGCAGCCTCACCGTTCAGGATGGAGATGAGCAGCGTGAAATTGTCCATGCGGCAGGACAGACCGTCCAGCGTCGTACCATGCAGGGTCAGGTCGCAGGTAGTGCCGTAAATAACCAGCGTATCCCCCGCCATTTCAGCGGCTTCAGCGGGCAGTGTGATGCCGTCCGCTGTGACGCGCGCAAGCGTCCAGAAGCCCCTGAAATCGTCGATAATGGCGCTTTCGTTGATGCTCGGGACGGCCGCGCTTGAGGCTTCCGGCTTCTCGCGGCTGAACGCCATGGTCACGTCGTCCATGGAGACAGTGAGGAGCGCGTCCTGCAGCGTGAACGATATGCCGTCCGCCATGAGCACGCCGTCCTGCATGGCGCAATGGATGCTGTCCACGTCGCCGTTCGTGTTCATTTCAGCCGCGCCGTCCGCGCCGAGGGTGAAGGTCGCATCCAGCCCCATGTCGGCCAGCGGATAGGGTGTACCCCCTATCTCCATGCGCACGCCGTACCACACGCCCAGATATTCATCGGGAATGCCAGCGTTCTGCGCAACAGGTTCGGGAATGGGGGTGGGTTCAGGCGCAACTTCGGGTTCAGCCGCGCCTAACGTGCCGGGCTGCGCGGGCGCGGCGGTTTCCACGCTTGCATCCAGCTTCAGGGTGGGGAGCAGCGCAGGCAAATCGGGCAGCGCGGGCTGCGCGTGGGCGCATGGCTCGGTGATTACGGTAACCTCGCTTCGGTTTTCGCTCCAGCTCTGGCAATTCTGAGCGTGCCTGAGGTTTTCTTCGCTCATGCCTTCGGGCACGCGCACGGTCAGCTTGGGCGCGACGTTCATCATCAGTCCCATGGGGGACGCGGTCAAATCGCAGCCGTCGAAGCAGATTTCGGCAAGGTTCGGGCAGTTGACGATGCAGTTTTCGCCGAAGTCCTTCATCTTGCTGGTGAAGTGCAGGCTGGTCAGGTTCTTGCATTCAGTAAACGCGCCGTATTCCACACGCTCCGCGTCGGCGACGAAGAAACTGAGGCCGGCAAAATTGAACGCCTGCTGGCCGATCCTTATGAGATGCTCGCCAAAGTACAGGTTGCCCAGCGGTCCCGCGCTGTCGAAGGCGTAGTTGTCGATTTCACGCACGCCGTTGACGAAGATTACGTTGTTCAGGCTACGGCAGAGCATAAACTGATTGCCGCCGGTGCTCTCCAGGGGCGCGTAGCAGACGAAGGTCTCCAGCTGCTGGCAGTAGGCGAGCATCATGCCCGGCAGCTCTTTGATTGTTTCGGGCAGCACCAGCGTGCGCAGGCGCACCCATTCGGTACGGTCACTTGCCACGGAGGAATCTGTATAGTCATGGCACGCGTCAAAGGCGTTGTAGTTTTTGAAGCCTACCACGGTTACGCCGTTGATTTCGCGCGGCACGACCACATCCACGTCAGTTCCGATGTAGGCGGTGATCAGACCGGTAGCCGGATCAAACTCAAAGTTCTCGGCGGGAGTCGGCTCGAAGGGCATCTTTACGAATTTGCTTACTTCGCCCTCGCGCAGCATGGGGTCGTACCATGGGCGTTGGAGCGTCTCGTTCCACGCGGCAAGCTGCTCATCGGTCGCGTCGGCAGGCAGACGCAGCTCGGCGCTCGTGCCCTCGACGGCGGAAAGCGGGAAACTGCCGGCGGTGGGGATGACCATCTTCGTCAGCTTTGTGTTCGCGAAGGCTCTCTCGCCTACGGAAGCGGCCGCGTTCAGCTGTACACGCTCCAGCGCGGAGCCTTCAAACGCACCTGCGCCAATGGCGGTCACGTTCTGTATTTCGGCACTTGTCAGCGCAGTGTTGGCAAACGCGCCCGCGCCGATGGCGGTCACGTTCTGCATTTCGGCACTTGTCAGCGCGGTATTGGCAAACGCGCTGTCGCCGATTTCGGTCACGCCCGCGCCCAGCGTGAGCACGGTCACGCCGCTGCCCTCAAACATATGCGCCGGGATTGCGCCGAATTCGACGGTCACGTCGCTCAAAGCGGGCAGATTTGCAAACACGCCTGCGGGGATGATCGCCGGATCGCACTGAATCACCAGCTTTTTCAGCCCTGTCAGGCCGTCGAGCGCGCCTTCACCGATGGTGGTCAGCGAGTCGGGCAGGGTCAGGGCTTCCAGCTGCGTGCAGCCCGCGAACGCCCGCGCGCCGATGGTGGTCACGGAGTCGAACAGATCCACGTTCCGGAGGGAACTGTTCATGAAGGCCTCCGCGCCGATGGTGGTGAATTCATCGTTGTGGGCGACGGAGAAGTATTCGATGGTCTGGCTGCCCTTGAACACACCGTCGCCCAGACCGACCACCGCCTCCTTTGAAACGGTGAGATGGGGGTGAATGCGCGTCTTTGTGCCGGTGTATTCGGTCAACACGCGGTTTTCGTACCGATACGCGCCCTTCTCAGGCGATTGGGCAGTCGGATCCTGCGCGCGCCACACACGGCAGGGAAGCCCCAGCGCGTCCACATACGCCTGCCACTGCTGCATCTCCTGACGAGTGCCGTGCGCGTTCAGGTCGATGTCGTACAGATAATCGCAGCCCGCGAAGACGTCCTCGCCCAGCGTGGGCGCGGTCAGGCTTTCCAGAACGATGTACTGAATGTTGTAGTCGCCCTTGAAGGCGCGGGAGCCAATTGACTCAAGCGTCGAGGGCAGATAGAGATTGCCACCCATGTTGCTGCAGGCTTCAAACGCGCTTTCGCCGATGGTTTTAAGCCCCTCAGGCAGCGTCAGAAAGCCTTTGATGCCGGCAAAATAGAAGGCGTATGCGCCGATATGCTCCAGCCCCTCAGGCAGTTCCAGAACGCTGCTCTTGTAGGCGTTGTAAAACGCGTTGTCGCCGATGGACTTCAGCGTGGAGGGAAAGTGAACGCGGGCCAGCGTTTCGCAGTTATAAAACGCGCGATCGCCGATGGTTTCCAGCCCTTCAGGCAGTTCCAGCAGCGCCAGATAGGTGTGCTGCGCGAACGCCTCGGGACCGATGACCTTTACCGGCGCGCCGCCGATGGTTTCGGGAATGGCCAGATAAGTGGCGTAGCCGTTGTAGGAGGTAATCGTGCCGGTGGAAGCGTCAAAATCGAACTCCGATTCCACATAGCCGTTGTTCTCCACAATCACGGCGTTTTTGCCGCTGGGCTGGACGCTTACTTCACTGCCGGCATTTTCAAACGCCGCTATATAGGCGTCCAGCTGGTCGTCCGGGACGTAAGCCGTCGCGCCCTCGGGCAGAAGGCTGAAGCAGTCAATGTCGATTGCAGGGCATACACCCTCAAAGGTAATCTTGCGCAGCGATTCGCAGTATCTGAATGAAGCGTCGCCGATATAGCGCACGCCTGCGGGAATGGTAACTTCCGTCAGCACCGTGCAGCTGAAGAAGTTCATGCGGTTGATGACCACAAGGCTTTGGGGCAGGGAAACGCGGGTCAGGTTGTCGCATGTGCTGATGGCGTTGCTTCGAAGCTCCAGCACGGTTTCGGGCAATGTCAGCGAGGTGATGGTTTCCCCGCGGAACACGCTGACACCGATCACATCCACCGTGAAACCGTCCAATTCGCCGGGCACAACCACGTCGCCGCCCGCGCCGTTATAGCCGCGGAGTATGCCGTAGTTCGCGTCATAATTCCAGTCGGCAGCTTCGCCCGACGCCGTGACGCAGGTCACCAGCATCAGCAGGAAAAGAATCAGGCATAGCTTTCTTTTCATGAATTGATTCCTCCATTTCTTCATCATAATATTAGAAGACAAACGTGTTAAATCCGTATTCCTCCATCAGTCCCTCAAAAAATGTTTGATTGCCGAAGCCTTTTCGCAGCATCCCTTGGGATCGTCTTTTCATGGCGGTCGCTCCTTTCTCACAGCGCATCCAGCGCGGCAGTCAGATAGGCGTGGGTAACGGAAGCATAGAGGAAAGCATCGATCAATCGATCCTGCCGGACAATCATCACCCGGTGCGCCAATTCCGGATCGACGTTTTCATCACACAGCAGCACGAATTTGCAGCTCGGCATCACCTTGCGTACGCACGCGATCAGATTCAGGCGGTTTTCCAGCGTGTAGGCGGGAAGACGGCTGACCTCCATCAGCAGGATATCCGCCTGCATGACCCGGCAGAGAGAGAAGGTATCGCTGGTTTTTCCGGGCAGAACCTGCTCCACGCGGAACTCTCCTGTTTCCGCAAGCGTCCGTGCGACGGCCTCTGATAAAAGCATGTTTTGCATACTGACAACGATGCTTCTCATAGAACTCCCCCCCTTATACGTTAAGAATAGCAGAAATGAAAGTGCTGCACATCAACCAAATGGCTATTTTTCTCACCGCAAAACAAAAAAGCCGCCCGCAGGCAGCTTTTTGCTGTGATATTCAGTTTTTCCGGTTCAGGATTACCAGTCCGATTTCCCGCGCCCGCACGGCCAGCTCGGTACGATTTCTGAAGCCGGTCTTTTCCAGCATGTTGAGGATGTGCGTCTTGACGGTTGCCACGGACATGTGCAGTCGCTCGGCAATCTCCTGATTGGTGTCGCCGCCGGTCATTTCGCGCAGCACCTCCAGCTCGCGGCTGGTGAATTGATAGCTGCTGGCAAGCCCTAATTGCAGCTCTGGCGTTGCGTCCGGATAGACGGATTCGCCCGCCATCGTGCGCGTCATCACGTCCAGCAGGCTTTCGCGCTGCTCCTCCTTGTACCAGAAACTCTCCACGCCAATCTCCCGCGCGCGGCTCAGGTAGGAGCATTCCGGCATGGAGGTCACGATGATGATTTTCATCTGCGGGAAAGTACGCTTAATCCGCTCCGCTGCGTCCAGCCCACTCTCGCCGCCGCGCGTGACCACATCCATGAGAATCAGATCCACGGGAAAGCGCAGGCAGTATACGTCCGCCAGCGCGGCGTTGTCGATGGACAGCGCCACCTCGAAGCGCTCCGACGCCTGAATCCGCAGTTCAAACAGCTCGCGGGGCATGGTCTGATCCTCAACAATCATGACTTTGTATTTCATGGAATCTCCTGCCTCCCCTCGAAAAATGTCAGCGTCAGTTCAAAACGCGGGGCGTGAGCAATCTCCATTGCGCCGCCAGCGGCTTCCGCCCGTGCGCGCAGCGCGGTCAGACCGCTGCCTTCAACGATGGGGCCTGCCGGCGTGCTGCCGTCGTTGAGATAACGAACGCGCCAGCCGGACGCGGTTTTCCCGCCGATAATCTCCAGCCGTGTACCGCCCGCGTGGCGAACCAGATTCGTCAGGCATTCATGGGCGGCGATTTCTACAAGCTGCGCGCTCTCCGTATCCTCCGCCGGAAATACGCCGCGGCGCTCGATGGTCACGCCGATGGCGCGCGCGGCGCGGGCAAGCTGATCAAATGTGTCGACACGCTGTTCATCCGAATATTTTCCCAGCAGCAGCCGAACGTTCTGCCGCCACGCGGCGCAGACGCTTTCCGCATCGCCCTGCGCGCCGGAGAGAAACTGCCGGGTCTGCAGGAGCGCGCGGCCAATCTGGTCGTGAACGCGGGTCTTGGCGCGCAGAATCTCCTTTTCCCGCGTCGCTTCCTGTACGTCCTGCCCATATTGCCGAAGCCGCCGGTTCATGCCTTTCAGGCGAAGATTGTCCTTTTCCACTTCCCCCTGGAGCCGAGCTTCCTCGGTGATATTCGTGCCGGTGATTTGGTAAATGCTTTTTCCTGCCATCTCCATCTGTACGCGCTCAAAGCTCCATGTCTGGCCATTCTCCAGCGTGACGATAGGCTGCGATTCAATCGCTTTCCAGAAAACGTTCGCGTTGAGCAGTGCTTCTCCCGTGAGCAGATGACTCAGTTCGTCCATCTTGAGGTTCTTCAGGCAGGGCAGCCCGTTTTCCCACGCAAAACACAGCGCGCTTGGCAAATGGTCACAACTTTCCTTGATGGAAACCGGCGAAAGCTGCCGCCTGCTTTTGCGCCGCAATAGAAGCAGTGAAGAAAGGCTGAGCACCGTGAGGAGCAGCGCCGCAGCCGTCCACGGCGCAGGAGAGAGCGCTGCGCTTTCCGGCAGCCGGGAAAGCAACATGGCCAGTGCTGCAAAATCCAGCGAAACGATGGTCAGACAAATTGCAAACACAAAGGGCCGATGGCAGCGCACGGCGCTCATGCAGCCGAACAGACCGGCAACCGTTCCGCTTAGCAGCAATGTGCACATCAAACCGGCGTAAAGTGGAGTCATGCGCGCTCACCTCCCAGGTCAAAAGCGAGCGTTGCACACAGCGCGCCGTCCGCATCGTCAATGGTTATCTTCCCCAGAACCTTGTATTTGTCCACATTCGGCAAACCTGCCGCGTCTTCCATCATCAGGCGAATGGAAAAACGCCTGCCGCATTCCACGCGCACCATCAGCGCGCTGAGCGAGGGCAGCGCGGCCTCCAGACAATCCTCGAAGAAGTCGTAAGCGCTCTGCGCGTGGCAGCTGCATACGCTGTCTGTTCCTTCCTGATGGAGCGCGCAGACAGCGCCGTACTGCGTCAAATAAGTCAGCGATTCTCGGAGGCAGTGGGTCAGCTCGTCCGCGCGGATGACCGCTTTCTTATCGCAAATCAGCGCAAGATTGACCCGACGCTTGACATACGCGCCCAGCAGACAGATCTGCTTTAATTTTTGAATATCCAGCTTTTGAACGCTTTCTTCGCCCAGAAGCTGGTTGATTTGAAGCAACTGAGGCTGCACGAGCGCAATCATTTCGTCCATGAGCCGATTTTTTTCTTCAATCTGCGCGCGCTGACGCTTCAGCTCGTTTTCCGCCTGAATCAGCTCGTTTTCCTCCGAAAGCCAGGTGTTGATTTCGGCAAGCTGCGCCTGAATCCGATTGATTTTCGAAATATCCTCCACCCAGTACACGCGCCCGTCCTGCACCGGCGCGCTTTGCAGCCGCGTGTCCGCGTTCAGCAGAACCGCCTCGCGCGCTGCTGCGTCCAGTTGACAGGCGGTGAGCTCCGGCGCATTTTTCGCGCGGTAGATGGGGACGCCCTGCTCGTCCACAATCTGCGCGGCAACAGTGGATTCGGAAAAGAAATAGCGGTAATGGTCGTTGGTTGGCAGCAGCCCCACCTGCAGGCAGCTCTCCCAGAACGCCGCAAACGTCAGGCAGCAGCATTCCGGTATCTTGTGGAACGTGTAGATGTTAGCAAAACTCAGCGCGCACAACGCAAATCCGCCCACAAATACACAAAGCGGCACCCATGCGTATCGCCTGCTTTCAGACACGCGGCACTTGCAATAGATAACAGCCCCGGTTGCCAGCAGCAGAACGACAATCCACGCTATGGCGAGATAGTACACCCAGCCGTGAATATAGTCGGCTGATAGCGTTGCAGCGCCCGGCGCGGCACGGAAGGCCATCTGGTGCAGATCGTTGGTCAGCACGCCGCCAATCAGGCATATCGCCGGAAGAAACAGCAGATACCACCGGAGCGAAAACGTGTCGCCATCGCGCCGCCCAAGCTGCAGCGCGGCGAACAGGCTGAACAGCGGCGCAAGAATCTGCGGCACATAATACAAATACCACAGATAGCGTGTAACGGTATCGTCGTTGAAAAAGCGATATTTGACCGTACGCAGGAACAGCCACAGCACGGCCATGGCGCATCCAAGCAGCAGCCAGCGCCGATCACAGCGGTGCAGAATCCTGCGAGATATGGAAAAGCCCCAGCCCATGGCCAAACCGATGTAAATCAGGTTGGTCAGCAGAAAGAAAGCGGCAGAGGGCAGCGGAGCGCCCACGCGATCCGCCTGGCGAAAAAAACCGGCAAGAACGAACAGACCCAGCGCAAGGCAGAGCTTCGCAATGGATTTTCGTTTTGCGGCAGCCATATATCCACCTCCTGCCCGTATTTGAAAGAACAAATATTATGCTATTTCCAGATTCACCTGCGCCATCTGCTTGCGCATTTTCATCTGGAAATAATATTATACCATACAAGCGACTGAAAAACCAGTGCTTTCAAGACAAACGAACGGGCAGGAGTCTTTCGCAGATTGTCCCGCACTGGTTTATCCGCATGATATGCCTTGTTCCTCCGCAGAGATGGGCAGTGTCATCTCGATCACGGTTCCGTCTTTGCCGCTCTCCGTGATGCGCACGCTGCCGCCGTGGAGATGAGCGATTTCCCAGACCAGCGATAAGCCCAGCCCCACGCCGCCCTTTTCCCGGCTGCGGGACTTGTCCACCCGGAAGAAAGGCTGAAACACGCTTTCTCTGAAGTTTTCCGGGATGCCGCAGCCCGTATCCCTGACCTCGATCACCGCGCTGCTGCCCCGGCGCGACGCGGCGACGCGTACGCTGCCGCCCGGATGATTGTATTTTACGCCGTTCTCTACCAGGTTGAAAATCGATCGATATACAAGCACGTCGCTGCCGGTAATCCAAAGATCTTCGCCGGATTGAGAGAGCGCCACGCCGCTCTTTTCCGCCAGCGGCGACAGATCTGCCAGCACCTCCTCAATCATGGGGGCAAGCTGGATTTTGTCCGTGCGCGGCACAGCCTTCAAGTCGCTCATATCCAGCAGCGTCCGCACCATTTTGGATAGCCGCTCGGTCTGCTCCCGCAGCATGGAAATCGTTTCTGCGGTTTCCGGACGATTATCTCCGTGGTCTGTGGCCATGTACAGATCCAGCCGCGCCTGCATCAGCGCCAGGGGCGTGCGCAGCTCATGGGCGGCGTTGCCCACAAACTGCTGCTGTGCGTCGAACGCCTGATTCAACCGCAGCAGCATCTGATTGATGGCACGGCTCAGCCGGCTGAACTCCACGGCCTCATCCTCACTGAGGGTGATTTCCGTCAAACTCTGCAGCTGCACGCGTTCTGCCTTTGCGGTAAAACGCTTCAGCGGCTTCAGCGCCTTTCCACTGACGAAATACGCCACTGCGCCGCCCAGCGCCGTCACCGCCAGCGCGATGTACCAGCCGCGAATGCAGAAACTGTGCTTCGCGCCGCTCAGCTCCAACACGAACTCTCCGTTGAAGCGCTCCGATAGATCCTTCCACTGCTCGTTAGGAATGTCGACGCGGATGGCCTGCGGATCCTCCTGCACATAGTGCATCACATAATTGCCGATGGAGTCCATATAGGCATGGCCAGAGGAGCACAAAAGCGTTTTCATGGTCACGCAGGCAGTCGCCAGCAGCAGAATGGTCAGCAGTGTGATTCGCCATTGCAGAGAAAGGCGTTTCAAAAGTCGTTTCATGGCTCACGGCCTCCCATCAGATAACCCTCGCCGATGCGGTTCAGAATCGGGTCATAGCCCAGCGCCGCTTTCAGCTTTTTGCGCAGGGATGAGATGTGCACCCGGATGGAGTTGCTGAAGCTGTTCACGCTGCCGTCCCACACATGCTCCATCAGCTCCTCCTGGCTTACCGGCCGTCCCTGGTTAAGGAGCAGGTATTCCAATATGCCGTTTTCCTTGCGGGTCAGCGCGACGACCTCGCCCCTTACCTGTGCCGTCCGTTTTACCGTATCGAAGGACAACTCCCCGCAGCGCAGCACCGCGTCGTGCTGCACAAAGCTGCGCCGGGTCAGACTGCGCACCCGCGCCTCCAGCTCCTCCAGATGAAAGGGCTTGACCAGATAGTCGTTGGCGCCGCAGTCCAGCCCTTCCACCTTGTCGCTGATTCGGCTGCGGGCGGAGAGAATCAGCACACGGGTTTCCCGGTCCTGCTCCCGCAGCGTTTTCAGCAGATCCATGCCATCCCGTCCAGGCAGGTTCAAATCCAGCAGAAGCAGGTCGTACTTCTCCGTCAGCAGCCAGTCCAGCGCGGAATCGCCGTCATAGCAGGCATCCACCTCGTAGCCCTTTTGCTTCAGGCTTTTGACCAGCGTGTCGCACAGTGCCCGCTCGTCCTCCACAATCAAAATCCGCATACTGCGCCTCCTTTGCGCTCGTGTGATCATGTCCAGTATAGCATATCGGCATAAAATGCGCATAAAATTTTCTGTTTTAACGTAGATTTTACCCCCGCTATCGTATAATGAGCCTGCGAGAAGACAAAAGGAGGGAAGCTTCATGAATCTCATTTCATCGGCTGCGGGCAGGCGCGTCGTGAGACTGGGCGTGCTGATACTGGGCGCGGCGATGCTGATTTACGGCGCACAGCGGGGCGAGGCCGCCACGGTGCTGTCCAAGGCCGTCCGAATCTGCCTGGAGTGTGTGGGCATTGGATAAGAAGAAAAAAACTTCGAAGGCTCCGCCCGTTTCCGGATTTCTCGCCCGGTTTCGGGGATTTGCGCAGGCCTGCGCCGTGCTGCTGACAAATCCGCACCTGCCCAATCTGCTGCAGGGGCAGATTTACCGGGGAAAGGGCAAGACCGTCTGCGTGCCGGGGCTCAACTGCTACTCCTGCCCTGCCGCAACAGGCGCGTGCCCCATCGGGGCGGTGCAGTCGGTAATCGGCTCGTCCAAATTCAAGTTTTCCTATTATGTAACAGGCACGCTGATTCTGCTGGGGGTACTGCTGGGGCGGTTTGTGTGCGGCTTTCTGTGCCCTTTTGGGTGGTTTCAGGAGCTGATTCATAAGATTCCATTGCCCAAGAAGAAGCTGTCCACGAAGAAGCTCAGACCGCTGCGGTATCTCAAGTACCTGATTCTGCTGCTGACGGTGACGCTGCCGCTGATTTTCACCAACGAGGTGGGGATGGGCAATCCCTTCTTCTGCAAGTACCTGTGCCCGCAGGGCGTACTGGAAGGCGCGATTCCGCTGTCCCTCGCCAGTGAGAGCGTCCGAAGCGCACTGGGCAGCCTGTTTACATGGAAGTTCAGCATCCTGCTGTCGGTGATCGTGCTGAGCGTACTGTTCTACCGTCCCTTCTGCAAGTGGCTATGCCCGCTGGGAGCGTTCTACGCGCTGTTTAACCGGGTATCGCTGACGGGAATGCAGGTGGACGCGCACAAATGCGTTCACTGCGGCAGGTGCGAGAAAGCCTGCAAGATGGACGTGGACGTGACGAAGACACCGGATCATCCCGAATGCATCCGTTGCGGCATGTGCGTCAAGGCGTGTCCCACGGGCGCGGTCAGCTTCCGCTGCGGGCTGAGCCGCGGGGCAAAGGAAAAAGAGAATCCAGCCGGCAAACAAGCCGTGGAGAAATAATCACAGAAAAGAAACGGAGGACATTTTCAATGAAGAAGACCTGGATTGCGCTGCTGCTGGCGCTGTGTATGCTGACCACCATAGGAGCGGCTTCCGCCTGCTGCACTTCCGCCTGCTGCACGAAGCTGTCCGGAACGGACGAGGCACAGACCATGGAGGAAACCTGCACCTGCATCATCGATGGCAAGGCCATGGATGACTGCGCCTGCATGACGGGCATGTGCGATGAAAAGTGCAGCTGCGGGGAGAAATGCGACTGTGCCGAAAAGAAGCTGGAAATGCTGACTGCCGAAATGAACGCCGTGTTCGAGAAAAACATGGACCTGTGGAACCGGTTCTTCGGCATGATGGACAAGCAACCCGACATGGACATGAGTTACGCCGATTACCTGACGGCGCAGCTGGAACTGAAGAAGGAAAAGTTCACGGAGGATGAATACAAGCTACTTCAGCAGGACATTGAGACCATCCGTCGGCTGGACGAAGAGATGGAAAGGCTCATGCCGAAAGACGACGTGACGGCGGGCTCGGACGTGGCGCTGGAGAGCGGCGTGGTAACGGCGGGCGGCGGCATCGTCATGGGCGGCGAAGGGATGATGATGACGGACGGCAGCATGGACGACAAGGACATGCGTGCGGAAGATGATTCGTCCGAGAAGTTCCCTGCTTTCCAGGGCATGGATTTAGACGGCAATCCCGTGAGCAATGAGTTGTTTAAGGAGAATTCCGTCACGGTGATCAACTTCTGGTTCTCTGCCTGCGCTCCCTGCATCGGGGAACTGGGCGAGCTGAACGCACTCAACGAAGAACTCAAGCTGAAGGGCGGCGCGGTGATCGGCATCAACGCGGACACCATCGGCGGCGACGAAAGCATGATCATGGAAGCCAAGAACATTCTGGAAAAGAAGGGCGCCATGTATCAGAACATTTACTTCCCTGCGGACAGCGAGGCAGGAAAGCTGACCTACAGCATCACGGCGTTCCCCACCACCGTGGTGGTGGACCGCAACGGCAACATGGTGGGCGAGCCAATTCTGGGCGGCATCAACAGCGAGAAGCAGATGAAGGCGCTCCAGACCATGATTGACGAGGTGCTTGCCCGAGACGCGGCGATGCTGGACAAGGACATGCTGATGAAGCCGGACGGCAAGTAATCGCCGAAGCGGCACAGGCAGCATCCTGCGCAAAAGCAATTTCCTGCTTGTGGGGAATTATCTCCTCAAAAAATAGTATAAACGCGCTCGTCGGCGGAAAAGACCACCGACTGGTGAACTTTTTCGATAAGCTGCGGCGTCTCTCTCAGCGTGAGGGAGACGCCGCTTCGGCATTCATCCAGAAACAGTGCCCGCAGACAATCCTGCCGCTGATGCAGGAGTCGCACAATCATCCCCCGCGCCGCCAGCATCCATCGGCGGCATCCCCCATTTGACATTTCCCGCAAAAGCAGTATAATAAAATAGAGATTCGCATCTATCGCGCCGAATCCCGCCATCAACACGCAAAAACGAGGGACATCATCATGCCAATCCGCATTCCGAACGACCTGCCCGCCGCCAGCGCGCTGCGGAGCGAAAACATATTCGTCATGACCGACACGCGCGCGAAAACGCAGGACATTCGCCCGCTGAAAATCCTCCTGCTGAACCTGATGCCCACCAAAATCGCCACCGAAACGCAGCTGGCGCGCCTGCTGGGCAATACGCCGATTCAGGTGGAGCTGGAGCTGCTGATGGTGAAGTCCCACGTCGCGAAAAACACGTCCGAGGAGCACATGCTCGCGTTCTACAAGACGTTCGATCAGGTGTGCGGCAAGACGTATGACGGCATGGTCATCACCGGCGCGCCGGTGGAGCGGATGGCGTTTGAGGACGTGGAATACTGGGACGAGCTGTGCGCCATCTTCGAGTGGACGAAAACGCACGTCACGTCCACGTTCCATATCTGCTGGGGCGCGCAGGCGGGGCTGTATTACCACTGGGGCGTGCCGAAGTACATGATGGAGAAGAAGCTGTCCGGTGTGTACCGCCACCGCGTCGTGCATAAAAACAGCATCCTCTTCCGCGGCTTTGATGATACGTTCATGGTGCCGCACAGCCGCTACACGACCGTCCGCCGGGAGGATATATTGGCGCATCCGGAGATGAAAATCCTCGCCGAAAGCGACGAAGCGGGCGTGTATGCCATATCCACCCACGGCGGACGGCAGATTTTCATCACCGGTCACAGCGAATACGACGCGGACACGCTGGAGAAGGAGTACCTGCGCGACAAAGCCGCCGGGCTCCACCCCGATGTGCCCTGCAACTACTATCCCGATGACGACGACACCCGCGCGCCGATTTGCTCGTGGCGCTCGTCGGCGAATCTGCTGTACTGCAACTGGCTGAACTACTTCGTCTATCAGGCGACGCCGTACGATTTGAACCGCGTCGGCATTGTCGTCATGGATGATTTCAAGGAACAGCACGAATAAAGAACCGCCGCACCTCCAAACAAACGGAAGTGCGGCGGATTTTCTTTACCCTTCCTGCGCGCGAATCTTTTCCAGATAATCTTCGTAGCCGCAGTAGTAGTCGGCAATCGTGCCGTCGGGCTTGATTTCAATGATGCGGTCGGCGATGGTCGTGATAAACTGGTGGTCCTGCGACGTGAAAAGCACGTTGCCGGGGAAGTTGATCAGCGCGTTGTTGACCGCCGTGATGGATTCCAAATCGAGGTGGTTGGTGGGCTGGTCGAGCATGAGGAAGTTCGCGCCGGAGAGCATCATGCGGGAGAGCATGACGCGCACCTTCTCGCCGCCGGAAAGCACGCTGACGGGCTTGTACACGTCGTCGCCGGAGAAGAGCATCCGACCGAGGAAGCCGCGCATGTACGTTTCCAGCTGTTCGGGCGAATACTGGGCGAACCACTGCATCATGTTGAGGTTGCAGCCGTCGAAATACTTGCTGTTGTCCTTGGGGAAGTAGTTGGTGGAGATGGTAACGCCCCACTTGAAGCTGCCGCTGTCGGGCTTGATTTCCTCCGCGAGGATGCGGAAGAGGGCAGTCTGTGCCTGTTCGTTCGAGCCGACAAGGGCGATTTTCTGCCCCTTGGTGACGATGAAGGACACATCCTTGAGCAGCTGCACGCCGTCCTGCGTGTAGTTGAGGTTCGACACCTGCAGGATGTCCTTGCCCGCCTCGCGTTCAGGCGTGAAGCACACCCACGGATAGCGGCGGGAAGAAGCGGGCATCTGCTCAATGGTCAGCTGATCGAGCAGCTTGCGGCGGCTGGTCGCCTGCTTCGCCTTGGACTTGTTGGACGAGAAACGCTGGATAAAGGCTTGCAGTTCCTTGATTTTGTCCTCACGGCGCTTCTTCTGGTCGTTCATCAGGCTCTGCATCATCTTGGAGGATTCATACCAGAAGTCGTAGTTGCCGACGTAGAGCTTGACCTGATTGAAGTCGATATCGACGATATGTGTGCAGATATTGTTCAGGAACCAGCGGTCATGGGACACGACGATCAGCGTGCCGGGGAAATTCATCAGGAAATCCTCCAGCCACGCGACGGAGCGGTTGTCAAGGTTGTTCGTCGGTTCGTCCAGCAGCAGAATGTCCGGATTGCCGAACAGCGCCTGTGCCAGCAGCACCTTGAACTTCTCGCCGCCCTTCAGGTCGCCCATGAGCATCGTGTGCATTTCAACGGGCAGCCCCAGACCGGTCAGCAGCGTCGCAGCGTCGGACTCGGCGTTCCAGCCGTCCATCTCCGCGAATTCGCCCTCCAGTTCGGCAGCGCGTTCGCCGTCCGCATCAGAAAAATCAGGCTTCGCGTACAGCTCGTCCTTTTCCTTCATGATGTCGTACAGGCGCTGATTGCCCATGATTACCGTGTCCAGCACAGGATAGGCATCGTACTTGAACTGATCCTGCTTCAAGGTGGACAGGCGCTGCCCCGCGGGAATCGTCACCGTGCCGGTCGTGGGCTCCAGCTCGCCGGACAAAATGCGCAGGAACGTCGATTTGCCCGCGCCGTTCGCACCGATAACGCCATAGCAGTTGCCCGGCATGAATTTCAAATCCGCACCCGAAAACAGCTTCTGACCCCCGAAGGTCAGGGAAACATTGCTTACCGTGATCATGGGTTTTCTCCTTACATTTCCGTGGTCGTTCCATTATATACAGACGTACCTTTCTACTATACCATATTCATCCCGGAAATGGAAGGGGGTAGGCGAAAATTCCATGGGAGTTCATGCGTTCGAGGGCGGTTGGCGCGGCTATGTGGTCGCGCCCATCTGGCGCGACAATGTGCGAGGGGGAGGAGAGAGCAGCTTGGGGGCGCGTCTGCGGACGCGCAAAGTTACTGGCAGGGA
>OHER01000145.1_pt1 | contig 23802 bp, 19 predicted proteins | sample 1567381 | NCBI WGS metagenome assembly OHER01 (sample SAMEA3879600, study PRJEB24766) | human gut metagenome | biome: human-associated habitat; feature: feces | place: USA | collected 1985/1987 | reverse complement strand
GCTCAATGGCAGAGCAGCTGATTTGTAATCAGCAGGTTGTTGGTTCGACTCCGACTGTCGGCTTTTTATTAACAATAATATCTTGGTTGGAAGGCTAGGGTTATTGTTAATTTAATTTTATATGGGTGGATTCCCGAGTGGCCAAAGGGGACAGACTGTAAATCTGCTGCGTTTCGCTTCGATGGTTCGAATCCGTCCTCCCCCACCAATCAATCCCAGAACCTTTACGGTTCTGGGATTTTTGCTGCGCAAAAATCCCAGTGATCTGTCGGACAGCCTTGGCTTTTTCTTAGTCAGTTTTGGTTGCAATCCCGCTCCGGCTGTGTTATACTGGACGGGTATAAGCTCATAATATGGTTGAGCGTTTCTACCAACCGCCGTAAATGGTTGACTGCAAAATTATACGTTGTGAGGTAGTCATGAATTACGATGTGATCATTGTCGGCGCGGGGCCCGGCGGTATCTTTTCCGCCTATGAGCTGACCCGGCTGCGCCCGGAACTGAAGGTTGCCGTCTTTGAGGCCGGACACCCGCTGAAAAACCGCAAATGTCCCATTGACGGTGTCCGGGTCAAGTCCTGCATTGCCTGCAAAAGCTGCTCTATCATGAGCGGATTCGGCGGCGCAGGCGCTTTTTCCGACGGAAAATACAACATTACCAACGATTTTGGCGGTACGCTTTACGAGTATCTCGGCAAGGCAAAAGCGCTGGAGCTGATGCGCTACGTTGACCAGATCAACATGGCCTACGGCGGTGAAGGAACCAAGCTCTATTCCACCGCCGGTACAAAATTCAAAAAGCTGTGTATGCAGAACGATCTGCATCTGCTGGACGCCTCTGTGCGCCACCTCGGCACCGACATCAACTACGTGGTGCTGGAAAATCTCTACGCCTACCTGAAAGAAAAGGTCACGTTTTACTTCGACACGCCGGTGGAATCCGTAGCCGCTGTGGATGGCGGGTATCAGGTCACCTGCAAAGCCGGGAGCTTTTCGTGCAGCCAGTGCGTGATTTCCGTGGGGCGCAGCGGCAGCAAATGGATGGAGTCCGTCTGCCGTGACATGGACATTCCCACCAAGTCCAACCGTGTGGATATCGGCGTCCGGGTGGAACTTCCCGCAGAAATTTTCTCCCACCTCACCGACGAGCTGTATGAAAGCAAGATCGTCTACCGCACCGAGAAATACGGCGACCTCGTTCGCACCTTCTGCATGAACCCCAAGGGCGCAGTGGTCAACGAAAATACCAACGGCATCATCACCGTCAACGGCCACAGTTACGAAGACCCCGCCCGCCAGACCTCCAACACCAATTTTGCCCTGCTGGTGGCAAAGCACTTTTCCGAACCCTTCAAGGATTCCAACGGCTACGGCGAGTCCATTGCCCGCCTCAGCAACATGCTGGGCGGCGGCGTCATCGTCCAGCGCTTCGGCGACCTGATCCGTGGTCAGCGGTCTACCCCCAAGCGCATTGCGGAGTCCTTCGTCACCCCCACGCTGGACGCGACACCCGGCGACTTAAGTCTGGTGCTGCCCAAGCGGATTCTGGACGGCATCATCGAGATGCTCTACGCCCTGGATAAGGTCGCCCCCGGCACCGCCAACGACGACACCCTGCTCTACGGCGTGGAGGTCAAGTTCTACAATATGGAAGTGGCCGTGGATGAACATTTGCAGACCCGGTATCCGGGGCTGTACGTCATCGGCGACGGCAGCGGCATCACCCATTCCCTGTCCCACGCCTCCGCCAGCGGCGTCGCAGTGGCGCGGAGAATCGCAGAACATATACTATAAGGAGGGCGGATACCATGAAAGCACTGGCCTATTACGATGGCAAAATCGGCGCACCCGAGGAACTGACAGTCCCCTTCTATGACCGCGCCCACTTCTTCGGCGACGGCTGCTACGACGCCGCCATGGCGGCAAACGGCACCATTTTCCTGCTGGAAGACCACCTGGACCGATTTTACACCAGCGCCCGTCTGCTGGATATCCATATTCCTATGGAAAAGCAGGCACTGGGCGAACTTCTCACCCAGCTGGCACGGCAGGTGGAGGGCGAAAGTTGCTTCGTGTACTGGCAGGTAAGCCGGGGCGTGGAGCCGCGGAGCCACACCTATGCCGAAAATCTGCCCGGCAAGCTGTGGGTGCTGATTCGTCCCCAGGTCATCCCCAACCCCAATATCCCCATCCGCCTGAATGACGAGGAGGACACCCGCTTCTTCCACTGCAACATCAAATCCCTGAATCTGCTCTGCAATGTGATGACCGCCCAGCGGGCGCACCGCGCCGGATGCGCGGAGACTGTGTTCCACCGGGGCGAGATCGTCACCGAATGCGCCCACTCCAACGTTTCCGTCCTGAAGGACGGAGTTCTGTACTCTCATCCCAACGACGAGTTCATCCTCCGGGGCATCGCCAAGAGCCACATGATCCGGGTTTGTTACCGGCTGGATATCCCCGTGCTGGAAAAGCCCTTCACGATGGATTTTTTGAAATCCGCCGATGAAATTCTTGTAACCTCCACCACCAAGTTCTGCCTTTCCGCCGATACGCTGAACGGTCAGAGCGTGGGCGGGAAGGACCCTGCCGTCCGCATCGCCATCCAGAACGCGGTCATGCAGGACTTCCGGGACTGCACAGGCTATGCAGGACAATGGAATTAATTGAAAAAAGTCACCTGCCGCAACTGCTTTGCGCGCACGCCGGTACATCGGCGTGCGCCCTTTTGTAATGTCGCTCAAGGACGTTTGCTTTTGCTGTATGAACACTTTTTTATGTTTCTGTTACAAAAATTCGCGAATTTATCGAGACATATCATGAAATCTGCTACTTTACTTGAGACGGAAAATGTGATAAACTATTACCATTCTTTTAAATTTTGAATTTTCCAGTTTTGGAACTTTCATTTTGAGGCAAATACTCCCACCGTCTCCTGTAATATGGCGTCCGCCATTTTATAGGCTGTCTCCCGGCGTTGTTTTCGCGCCGATGTTAAGGAAGAAGCATCGGGTGAAAAGAGCGTTTGGGGGTCGCCCACCGGCTGCTTTTCGGCCGGCTCGCTTATCAAAGCAGAGAACAAGAAAGGAATGATCACTATGCAAACCATGAAACGACTTCTCGCCTTCGCCCTGGCTCTGACCATGGTCTTCGCGCTGGCAGCCTGCGGCGGCAAATCCGGCACCACCGACAGCACAGCGACAGCCGGCACCACCCCCACTGCGGCTGCCGTGACCGAGAACGCGGTTTACAGAACGCTGTACGCCTCCGAAGTCACTACGCTGAACTATCTGATCACCGGCCAGACCAACGAGCTGAACATCGCCGCCAACGTGGTGGATTGCCTGGTGGAATACGACTCCTACGGCAATGTAGAGCCTGCTCTGGCTACCAGCTGGGAGCAGAATGAGGACGCCACCGTCTGGACCTTCCACATCCGTGAGGGTGTGAACTGGGTCGATAAGGACGGCAATGTTGTTGCCCCCGTCACCGCCAATGACTGGGTTTCTTCCGCCCACTACGCCTGTGATGCCAACAACGACTCCGACACCTTCTATACCATGAGCGGCGTCATCGCGGGCGCCGACGCCTACTACGACTGGACCGCCTACCAGATGGCTCTGCCCGATGCCACCGACGGCACCGATAAAGATGGCAACGCCGTGAAGTTCATCACCAACGAGGACGGCGAGCAGGAAATCCTGGAGGAAGTCCCCGAGGCTTCCATTGACGACATCGGCGTCAAGGCTGTGGACGACTACACCCTGGAGTTCACGCTGGAATCCCCCCGCCCCTACTTCCTGTCCATGGTTTCCTTCGGCCCCTATATGCCCGTGTACGGTCCTTTCCTGGCTGAATGCGGCAGCAAGTTCGGCACCGACAACAGCACCCTGCTGTACTGCGGCGCGTTCATCCTGTCCACCTATGAGCCTCAGCAGCAGCGCGTTCTGACCAAGAACCCCACCTACTGGGATAAGGACAACGTGTTCCTTGACGCCATCCAGATGACCTACAACGCGGAAGCCACCTCCATCGCCACCACCATGTATCAGTCCGGCGAGGTTGATCAGGCGGATATCTCCTCCGACCTGCTGTCCGCCATGATGGCTGACCCCAACACCAAGGATCTGATTCACCCCTCCCGTGCCGATACCTCCTACGCTTACTGGTATCTGTTCAACTTTGACCCCAACTTCGACGCCGAGTACGAACCCGAAAACTGGAAGCTGGCCGTGAACAATGAGAACTTCCGGAAATCCATCGTCCACGCCTTCAACCGGATGCCCGCTCTGGCGACCAGCGACCGCATCGACCCCGAATCCCTGAAGAACAACACCATCACCCCCAACGCCTTTGCCTCCGCTTCCAAGGACTACACCTACTACGAAGGTCTGGCCGCCTACACCGATGGCGACAACTTCGACGAGGCTCTTGCCGAGGAATACAAGACGACCGCCATTGAGGAGCTGACCGCCGCCGGAGCCACCTTCCCCATCAAGATGCTCATGTGCTACAACCCCACCTCCGCCAACTGGGCGCAGGAGTGTCAGGTCGTGGAGCAGCAGATCGAGAACGTTCTGGGCGCCGACTACGTGGACATCATCATTCAGGCAGGTCCTGAGACCGGTTTCCTTGGCGCTATCCGCCGCACCGGCAACTATGCCTTCATGAAGTGCAACTGGGGCGCTGACTACGCCGACCCCGAGACCTGGACCGATCCCTTCTCCGCGGATTCCAGCTACAGCTTCATCTTCAAGAGCACCGACCCCGAAACCCAGGCTCTGTATGCCGAGTACACCGAGCTGGTAGCTGCCGCCAAGGCCATCACCGACGATATGGACGCCCGGTATGCCGCCTTTGCCAAGGCGGAAGCGTTCCTGCTGGATCACGCCTTTGCCATCCCCTTCTCCATCAGCAACCGCAGCTATCAGATGTGCAATCTGAACGTCTTTGAAGGACAGTACGCTTCCTTCGGTGTGGCCAACCAGCGCTACAAGGATCAGCACCTGTACAGCTCCTCCATGGGTCTGGAGGAATATCAGGACGCTTACGCCGAGTGGCAGTCCAAGAAGGCCGGTTAAGATTTAAGTTTTCATTTTGGCAGTTTATCACGAGAGAAGCCCTCATTTGGGGGCTTCTCTCAAAGCCGCATATATACGGTATTGCTCCACAGGCAATTTTTCGGAGCCTGTACCGGTGCTGCTACGGCGAAAGCAGCAGCGGTATCGGCTCTGATGCCAGTTTCGTTAAAACGGTTAAAAACCGTTTTAGCAGGCCGTTTTCCAAACGGCCTGCGGCGCAGCCGCAGAAAAGAAAGTCCATACATTTTCTGCCGCCTATGGCGGCCATCCACATCAGTGGATAAATAAAATGGTTTTACCATTTTATTGGGAAATCGTATGAAGGGAGAAAACCCCAGGAGGACATCATATGGCCAGATATATAACCAAGCGCGTTCTGCGCTCCCTCATCACCATGTTTATCATTATCACGATCCTCTTTGCCCTGCTGCGGCTGATGCCCGTGGAAGGGTATTTCGAGAATTACGATAAAATGAGCTCCACCCAGATTCAGGTCAAGCTTCAGGCTCTTGGCGTGACTGCTCCCCTGCCCACCCAGCTGGTGCGCTTTTACAAGCAGGTGCTCCACGGGGACTTGGGAGAATCCAACGTCTACCGCAAGGGCGTCGCCATTACCGAGATCATTGCCGAGAAGATCCCCATCTCTCTGGAGCTGGGACTGATCTCCCTGTGCATTGCTCTCGCGCTGGGGCTTCCTCTGGGTGTCATCATGGCGCGAAGCACCCGCACCCGCTTCAAGATCGGCGACCGGCTGGGCACGGTGTTCATCGTGCTGGTGCAGGCCATGCCCTCGGCGGTGTATCACATTCTGATCCAGTTCCTCGGTTCCCAGACCTATGTCGGCAAGGACGTGCTGGGGCTTCCCATGCTGTTTGACGCCGCCAACCCCAAGAGCTATATTCTGCCTGTCATCTCCCTGTCCATCGGCAACATTGCCTACTATGCCATGTGGCTGCGGCGGTACATGGTGGACGAGTCCAATAAGGACTACATCCGTCTGGCCCGGGCGAAGGGCGTGCCAAACGGCAAAATCTCCTTCCGGCACGTGTTCCGCAATGCCTTTGTGCCGCTGGTACAGTACATCCCCAACTCCATTCTGTTTACCCTGATGGGTTCACTCTATGTGGAATCCCTGTACTCCGTCCCCGGCATGGGCGGCCTGCTGGTCACGGCCATCAAGCGTCAGGATAATACCTTGGTACAGGCGCTGGTGCTGATTTACGCAGTAATTTCCATTCTGGGTCTGCTTTTCGGCGACATTCTCATGGGAATCGTCGATCCCCGGATCAGCTTTGCCAAGAAGGAGGGTTCCCGCTGATGAAACGTCTTGGATTTCACACCCTGCGCGACAAGGCCACCGACACGCTGGGCGACAAGCTCTCCCGGCAGCTTCAGGAGGATGTCGCGCCGAAAATGAGCGACGAGGAAGCCTTCTCCTTTGCCGAATTCAACGCCGAGGACGCGGAGCGGGGCGGCTATTCCGATTATTCCTACTGGAAATCCACCCTCCGTGCGTTTTTCCTGAATAAGATCGCGGTCTTTTTCCTGTTCGTCATGGTGGCGGTGCTGCTGTTCACCTTTATCCAGCCGTACCTGCCCGGTCAGAAGGATCCCATTCTCATTCACAACGACCAGTGGGGTCTGCCTCTGAACAATATTCCCCCCAGCAAAGAATTCTGGTTCGGAACAAACTCTATCGGCCAGGATCTCTGGGCGCGTATCTGGGCGGGCACCCGCACTTCCCTGTTCATCGGCTTCTCTGTCGCTTTTGTGGAGGCCGTGGTGGGCATCCTCGTGGGCGTGCTGTGGGGCTATGTCCGCAAGCTGGACTTCTTTTTTACCGAGCTGTATAACGTTCTGGACAACATTCCCCAGACGTTGCTGCTGATCCTCATTTCCTATGTCCTGAAGCCTGGCGTTTCCACCATCGTGTTCGCCCTGTCCTTAACGGGCTGGCTGGGCATGGCGCGGTTCATCCGCAACCAGATCATCATTATCCGCGACCGGGACTACAATCTGGCCTCCCGGTGTCTGGGCATTTCCACCGGGCGTATCATCGTCAAGAACCTGCTGCCCTATATGGTGTCCGTCATCACCATGCGCATGGCGCTTGCCATTCCCTCCGCCATCGGCAATGAGGTGTTCGTCACCTACATCGGCATCGGCCTTCCCGTGGACACGCCGTCTCTGGGCAATCTGATTCAGACCGGACGGTCGCTGATGACCGTGGCGTCTCTGCGCTACCAGCTGTTCTTCCCCGTAGCCGTGCTGGTGGTCATCACCGTTTCCTTCTACATCATCGGCAACGCCTTCGCGGACGCCGCCGACCCCAAGAATCACGTCAGATAAGGAGAGATCACAATGGAAGATAAAAAAGTTGTTCTCTCTGTCAAAGATCTGAATGTGAAATTCACCCTCCGCGGTCAGATTCTTCACGCCATCCGGGGCATTTCGCTGGACGTGTATCAGGGCGAAAGCCTTGCCATCGTGGGTGAATCCGGCTCCGGTAAGTCCGTATTCGTCAAATGCGCCATGGGTCTTCTGGATGCCAACGGCTACATCGACGGCGGTTCCATCCTCTATAACGGCATGGACCTGACCAAATTCCAGACCGACAAGGACTGGCTGAAGATCCGGGGCAAGGAGATCGCCATGGTGTTTCAGGACCCCATGACCTCCCTGAACCCCCTGAAAACCATCGGCAAGCAGATTCAGGAGGCCGTGGAGCTGCATCAGGGTCTGAAAGGCAAGGATGCCTACAAGGCCGTGCTGGAAGTGCTGAGCGACGTGGGCATTGACGACCCCGAGCGGCGCTACAAGCAGTATCCCCACGAATTTTCCGGCGGTATGCGCCAGCGGGTGGTCATCGCCATCGCCGTCGCCTGCCGGCCGAAGATCCTCATCTGCGACGAGCCGACCACCGCTCTGGACGTGACCATTCAGGCGCAGATTCTGGAGCTGATCAAGGCCATGCAGAAAAAGTATGACCTCACCACCATCTACATCACCCATGACCTTGGCGTGGTGGCCAACGTGGCCGACCGCATCGCCGTCATGTATGCGGGCGACATCGTGGAGCTTGGCACCTGTGACGAGGTGTTCTACGACCCCCGCCATCCCTACACTTGGGCGCTGCTGTCCAGCCTTCCCCAGCTGGGAACCAAGGACGAGCCGCTGTACTCCATTCAGGGTACGCCGCCCAATCTGTTCCACGAGGTCAAGGGCGACGCCTTTGCCCCCCGAAACCCCAAAGCACTGAAAATCGACTTTGTAGAGCGTCCTCCCTTCTTCGAGGTCACGCCTACCCACTATGCCCGCACATGGCTGATGGACCCCCGCGCTCCCAAGGTGGAGCCGCCGGAGCACGTCCGCATCCTGCGGGAGAAGGGAGTGAACCGCGTTGGCTGAAGACAGAAAGAAGCTGATTGAGGTTCAGGATCTTGTCGTCCGGTTTGGCTCCCGGCGGCACGCCTTTACCGCAGTGGATAACGTATCCTTCCACATTTATCAGGGCGAGACCTTCGGTCTGGTTGGTGAATCCGGCTCCGGAAAGACCACCATCGGCCGCGCCATCATCCGCATTCACCCCACTGCCGACGGCAAAATCCTCTTTGACGGCAAGCAGATCAACGGGCGCATCTCCAAGGCTCTTGACCGGGAGGTCACCCAGCGCATCCAGATGATCTTTCAGGATCCCATGTCCTCGCTGAACGAACGGGCAAAGGTGGATTATATTGTCAGTGAAGGACTTTACGCTGGCGGACACCATCTGTCCGAAAGCGAGCGTCAGGCCAAGGTGGCAAGCGCCCTGTCTGACGTGGGTCTGCTGCCGGAATTTGCCAGCCGCTTCCCCCATGAGTTCTCCGGCGGCCAGCGTCAGCGAATCGGCATTGCCCGGGCGCTGATCATGGAACCGGACTTCATCATTGCCGACGAACCGATCTCCGCGCTGGACGTTTCCATCCGGGCGCAGGTTCTGAACCTGCTGTCCAAGCTGCAGAAGGAGCGGAATCTGACCTATCTGTTCATCGCCCACGACCTGTCGGTGGTTCGCTTTATCTGCGACCGCATCGCCGTCATTCACAAGGGCAAGATCGTGGAGCTGGCGCAGAGCGAGGAGCTGTTCGCCCATCCCCTGCACCCCTACACCCGTGCGCTGCTGTCCGCCATCCCCCAGCCCGACCCCATCGCGGAGCGGCAGAAAAAGCTCATCGTCTACGACCCCAGCTGCCATCACTACAGCGAGACGAACCAGCCGGACTGGTGCGAGATCGTCCCCGGCCACTTTGTTCTGGCAAGTGAGCCTGAGCTGGAAGAATACCGCAAACAGTTTTGACATTCTGCAAGCAGAGCACGTACCCGTGTTCTGCTTGCGCCATATTTCTTTTCGAGGTGCCTGCCATGATCGATCCCAAGCCCCTTTTCCCCGGCGCCAGAGTGGCGCTGGTCGCCCCCGCCTCCGCCGTGCCGGAGGAAAAACTGCCCGGCGCTCTTGACCTCGTCCGTCGGCTGGGCATGGAGCCGGTGCTGTACCCCTCCTGCTATTTTGCCAACCGGGACGGCTATCTGGCCGCAACGGACGCCCAGCGGGCGGAGGACGTCAACCGCGCCTTTGCCGACAAAACCATTGACGGCGTGTGGTGCATCCGCGGCGGCTACGGCGGCCACCGCATTCTTCCCCTGCTGGACGCGGACGCTATCCGGAAGAACCCCAAGTGGTTCGGCGGCTATTCCGACGTCACCGCCCTGCACCTGTTTCTGAATCAGGTCTGCGGTCTCGCCACCTTCCACTGCACCATGCCGTCTACCGAGCCGCACCCGGATACATACACACTCGACTATCTGAAAAAGGCCCTGTTCGGCGGTCTGAACGGCGCACTTTCCAATCCGGAAGGTCAGAGCATCCGCACGTTGGTTCCGGGTAAGGCGGAAGGCGTTCTCTGCGGCGGCAATCTGTCTCTGCTGGCAGCGTCCCTCGGCACGCCCTGGGAAGTTGACACCAAAGGCAAAATTCTGTTTCTGGAAGACATCGGTGAAAAGACCTATCGTCTGGACAGTATGCTCACCCAGCTGCGCAATGCCGGGAAATTCCGGGACTGCGCCGGTATCCTTCTGGGCGCGTGGACGGACTGCGTGCCGGAAATGCCGGAGCGCACCCTGACGCTGGACGAGATCTTCACCCAGCTCATCGTCCCCGCCGGCAAGCCCGCCGTCATGGACTTGGCCTGCGGCCACTGCGCCACCACCCTGGCGCTGCCCATGGGCCGCAAGTGCCGTCTGAACGCGGACGCGGGCAGCATCACATTGGAGGCGTGACCATGAACGATCTGGCTTCCCGGCTGAATGCCGTCATGGATGCGTTTCCCGCCAAAACCGCGTTATACTGCGTGGACTTGACCACCGGCACCCCCATCGCCGCCATTCGGGAGAATACCCGGGTGGTCTCCGCCTCCACCATCAAGGTATCCATTCTGTGCTGCGCTCTTCAGGACGTGATGGACGGGAAGCTGTCTCTTGACCAGCCCCTCACCATTGCCCCGGCGGACTTTTGCAGCGACACCGAGGTTTTTGAACCCGGCTACCGGCAGGACGGCGCTTCCCTCTGGGAAATGCTGTACTGGATGATCGTTTCCAGCGACAATACCGCCACCAATACCATTATTTCCCTGCTGGGCTACGACCACGTCAATCAGTATTGCCGGGCAATCGGCCTGACCCAGACCTCTCTCCAGCGGAAAATGCTGGACTTTCAGGCCATCGCCGAGGGGCGGAACAACTACACCTCCCCCGCCGACCTGTACCGGGTGTTTTCCCTGTTGTACCATGGCGAAATTCTGAATAAGCCGCTGCGGGAGGTCGCTTTCGACTTTCTTTCCCGCTGCCGCAGCACCGATGCGCTCCAGCGATACATCCCCGACGCCGTGACCGTGCTCCACAAGCCCGGCGGGCTGGATCACCTGAACCACGACGTGGGCATTTTCCTGACGGACGACCGCCCCTATTATCTTGGCATTTTTACATGGGACGGCCCCGCGCTGGACGGTCAGCCCCAGCAAAACCGGCTCATCGGTCAGCTGTCCCGGATGATCTACGACGCTATGAAGGGAGAGAAATAAATGAAAGCCATTGTAAACGTCCCCATCTGCGCCCTGCTGGCCGCCCCCACCCGGGAAAGCACGCTGGAAGACGAGGCGCTGTACGGCATGGTAGTGGATATTCTGGCGGAGCCGGCACCCGGCTGGTACCGCGTCCGCACCCATTACCGCTATGAGGGTATCGTCTCCGCCGATGATCTGATCGTCGGCGACGCGGCCGCTGACGCTTGGGCGGCGCTGCCCAAGAAAATTGTCCGCAATAAGAACTTCTGCGACGTGCTTTCCGCCCCCAAGGTACAAGGCTGGATCATGGCCGCCCTTCCCCGCGGCGGCATTCTCTCCCCGGTGGGTCAGCCGGAAAAGGGCTGGCAGCAGGTGCGTCTGGCGGATGGCCGAACGGGCTTCGTCCCGGAAAGCATCCTCGGAGAGTACCATACCGCGCCCCTGTCTCAGGACGAGGAAACCCTTCGTCAGGCACTGGTGGACGCCGCCATGCTCTATCAGGGCACCCATTACCGCTGGGGCGGCAAGTCCCCCATGGGCATTGACTGCTCCGGTCTGGTGTCCACGGCCTATATGCTCTGCGGCATTCTTATTTACCGGGACGCCCATATCATGGAGGACTTTCCCATTCACGAAATTTCTCTGGAAACTGTGAAACCCGGCGATCTGCTGTTCTTCCCCGGCCATGTCGCCATGTACTTAGGTCACGGCCGCTACTGCCACAGCACCGGCCGCAGCGGGGACAACGGCTTCGCCTTCAATTCCCTGAACCCCGGCGACCCCGACTACCGGGCAGACCTGAAAGCCGCCATCACTCAGGTTGGCTCCTACTTTTGATTTAATAAGGAAAGCGAGATAAAATAAATGAAAGTATTTTTAAGCGCCGATATGGAAGGCACCTGCGGCATCGTCTCGTGGCCGGAGACGGAGCGCACCACCCCCTTTGACTACAGCCCCGCCCAGAAGCAGATGACCCGGGAGGTCGCCGCCGCCTGCCGGGGCGCGCTGTCCGCCGGTGCGGCGGAGGTTCTGGTGAAGGACGCCCACGACTCCGCCCGGAACATCGACCCCACCGGTCTCCCCCGGGGCATTCGCATGAACCGCAGTTGGTCCGGCGATCCCTTGAGCATGATGAGCGGCCTGAATCAGGAAAAATTCGACGCCGTATTCTTCACCGGCTACCACGCCTGGGCAGGCTGCCCCGGCAATCCCCTGAGCCACACCATGAACGGCCGGAACAACCACGTTTTCCTCAACGGCACGCTGTGCAGTGAATTTCTCATCAATTCCTACACCGCCGGATATTACGGTGTTCCCGTGGCGCTGCTCACCGGCGACAAGGCGCTGTGCGACTTTGCCAAAACCCTGATCCCCGCCATCACCACCGTACCCGTGAACGAGGGTCGGGGCGGCAGTGTCACCTCCCTGCACCCCGACGAGGCGGTGGAGCGCATCGAAGCGGCGGCGAAGGAAGCGGTCGCCAAGGCGGCGCAGTGCGTCGTCCCCATGCCGGAGCATTTCCACATGGAGATCGATTTCGTCAAGCACCATGTGGCCTACTCCAAGAGCTTCTACCCCGGTGCGACCCTGAAAGACGACAAATTCGTCTGCTTCGACTCCGACGACTGGTACGAGGTTCTGCGCTTCTGCCACTTCGTTCTCAGCGACGGTTAATTCCAAAAGCACGGCTCGAAAGCCGTGCTTTTGCCTTGCAAATTGCATTTTTTGTGCTATAGTAAAAGAAAAAAGGAGAAAGACAGATGAGCAAAGAATTCCTTTACACCCTGCTTGACAGCATGTCCGTTTCCGGCCACGAAATTCCGCTGCAAAAGAAGGTCATCGCCGAGATGACCCCCCACTGTGACAAGATCATCACAGATTATACCGGCAACGTCGTCTGCGTGCTGAACCCCGACGCGCCCTTCAAGGTGATGCTGGCCGCTCACATTGACGAGATCGGTCTGATCGTCACCCACATCCAGCCCGACGGCCTGCTTCGTGTGTCCAAGTCCGGCGGCATTTTCCCCGGCGTTTATCCCGGCCATCAGGTGGCCGTCCATGGCTACGCCCAGACCGTCTATGGTGCGGTCGTCCGCAGCAAGGACATGGATAAGGCTGACCTGAAAGCGGACGAGCTGTACATCGACATCGGCGCGAAGGACGCCGCTGACGCCCGGAAATACGTGCAGGAGGGCGACCCCGTCCACATGAACACCTACCACCGGGAAATGATCAACGGCTTCCTTTCTGCCCGTGGCATTGACGACCGGGGCTGCGCCTACATCATTCTGGAAGCCCTGAAACGGGCAAAGGCCATGGGCTGCTCCGTTGGCGTTTACGCCGCCACCACCGTGGGCGAAGAAACCACCGGCCGGGGTTCCTACTGGGTCGGCTCTGCCATCCGTCCCGACGTTGCCATCGTCACCGACGTCACTTTTGCCTCCGATTATCCCGGCGTGGATGCCAAGCAGTCCGGCGAGGTGAAGCTGGGCTGCGGCGGCGTGCTCTGCAACAGCTCCATCGGCAGCCGGAAGGTCAACGACCTGCTGAAAGCCGTGGCGAAGGAGCATAACATCCCCTACCAGATCGAGTCCTACATGGGCAGAACCTACACCGACGCGGACAACCTCCACGTCACCGGCACCGGCGTGGTCACAGCGCTGCTGTCCCTGCCCCTGCGGTACATGCACTGCCCCTGCGAGGTGTGCCACATGGACGACATCGAAAACTGTATCGAGCTGCTGGCGCAGTTCCTGTGCAGCATTGACGGAAGTATCGACCTCGACCCCTTTCATTGATCTATAATATAATCAAGCAAGGAGGAAACCATCATGACTTATCAGGAAGTTCTTGAAAACGCACGTGCGGTTCTCAACAAAAACTGCAAGGCCTGCCCCGTCTGCAATGGCAAAGCCTGCGGCAACCACATTCCCGGCCCCGGCGCCAAGGGCGTTGGCGACACCGCCATCCGCAACTATGAAAAGTGGCAGGACATCCGCGTCAATATGGACACCATTCACCCCTGTGTGACGCCGGATACCTCTCTGAATCTGTTCGGCAAAACCTTCCGCTATCCCTTCTTCGCAGGCCCCGTGGGCGCCGTCACCGTCCACTACAGCGACAAATATGACGACATGGCTTACAACAACATTCTCGTAAAAGCCTGTGCCGACAATGGCATTGCCGCCTTCACCGGCGACGGTCTGAACGGCGAGGTCATGAAGGTCGCTTGCAAGGCCATCGCCGCCTCCGGCGGCACCGCCATCCCCACGGTGAAGCCCTGGAACCTGGAGACCATTCAGGAAAAGCTGGGCTATTGCCGGGAATCCGGCTGCTTCGCCGTGGCTATGGACATTGACGCGGCGGGTCTGCCCTTCCTGAAAAACATGAATCCCCCGGCGGGCAGCAAGACCGTGGAGCAGCTGGCCGAGATCGCCGGAATGGTCGGAAAGCCCTTCATCGTCAAGGGCATCATGACCGTGGCAGGCGCGCTGAAAGCCAAAGAGGCCGGCGCTTCCGCCATCGTGGTCAGCAACCACGGCGGCCGCGTTCTGGATCAATGCGCCGCCACAGCCGAAGTCCTCGCGGACATCGTGGACGCCATGAAGGGCAGCGGCGTAAAGATCTTCGTGGACGGCGGCATCCGCAGTGGTGTGGACGTATTCAAGGCGCTGGCGTTGGGCGCCGACGCGGTGCTCATCTGCCGTCCCTTCGTCCCCATGGTCTACGGCGGCGCCGAGGAAGGCGTGAAGCTTTACATTGAGAAGATCGGCGCGGAGCTGAGCGACACCATGGCCATGTGCGGCGCGGAGAATCTGGCGTCCATCAATCGGGATATGGTGCTTGTGAAGTAACATCGTCTGCGTTCCCTCTCCCGGATACCGGAATACGGTATCCGGGAGGTTTTTCGCTGGGTTCATACTGAACTCCAATTAAAATCTTTAAAAAAGATTTTAATTGCCTGAAGGGCATGGAGTTCATATGAGACTTGTTTTGTGATTTCTTTCCTTATAAATCACAAAACAGGCAGCGCCGTCAGGCGATGCCTTCCTGATTAAAATTAAGATTTTAATCAGGAAATAGTATCAAAGAAAAAATGCCCTTTCTTTTTTCTGAAATCTATGGTAAAATATACGGACTTTCTATAGGAGGCCGGGTTATGGCACATTTTTTGCTGCGTCTCTTTGTTAAAAACGCCGACCAGACCAGCGACCCCAAAGTGCGCGCCGCCGTGGGTACTCTGTCCGGGATCGTGGGCATTCTCTGCAATTTCTTCCTTTTCCTCGGGAAAGTTATTATCGGCACCCTGTCCGGCTCCGTTTCCATCACTGCTGACGCCATGAACAACCTGTCCGACGCGGCCAGCTCCATTGTGACGCTGGTTGGCTTCAAGCTGGCGGAGCAGCCCGCCGACGCGGAACACCCCTACGGCCACGCCCGGTTTGAATACCTGTCCGGTCTGGTGGTCTCTGCCATGATCGTCATTATCGGCTTCGAGCTGGCAAAGACTTCCGTGGGGAAAATCCTCTCCCCGGTGCCGGTGGTGTTTTCCGCCCCGCTGGCGGCGGTGCTGGTGCTGTCCATCGCCGTTAAGCTGTGGCTGTGCCTGTTCAACCGGACGCTGGGCAGGAAAATCAACTCCACCACTTTGCTCGCAACCTCCGAGGACAGCCGCAACGACATCATCACCACCGCCGCCGTCCTGCTGGCCGCCGTCATCGAGGCCGTTTCCGGGCTGTCCATTGACGGCTTCGTGGGTCTGGCCGTGTCGCTGTTCATTCTCTACAGCGGTGCCAAGCTGGCGAAGGAGACCATCAGCCCCCTGCTTGGCGAAGCTGCCTCCCCCGAACTTCAATCGCGTATCGTGGACTACATCAGCGCCCAGCCCAAGGTTCTGGGATATCACGACCTGATGGTTCACGATTACGGCCCCGGCCAGCGCTTTGCCACCATCCACGTGGAAATGGACTGCAAGGAAGACCCCATGCAGTGCCACGAGCTGATCGACGACATGGAGCGGGAGTGTCTGAAAAGCCACAACATCCATCTGGTCATTCACTACGACCCCGTGGTAACGGACGACCCGGAGCTGACCCGGCTTCACATTCTCGTGGACGAACTGCTGGGAGAAATGGATTCCCGGCTGAAAACCCACGATTTCCGCATGGTGCCCGGCGGCGGACATACCAACCTCATTTTTGACATTGCCGTGCCTCAGGACACGAAATTTACGAAGTCGGAAATTCAGGATAAGCTTGAGGAAGCGCTTCGCGCCCGGGAGGGCAAGACCTACCACACCATCATCACCTTCGATCCCCTCGCCTTCAATCAGGAATCCTGTGAGCACCAATAACCGTCGATTTTCGGCAGATTTCAATTTCTCGTCTTGCACTTTTCCAAAAAGCCGTTATAATATCTCTGCAAATAGAAAGAAGGTGCTCATTTGAACCAGACGAACAGGAACATGCTGGAAGGGCCTCTGTTTCCGAATATCATCCGGTTTACCATTCCCATTATTCTGACCAGCGTTTTACAGCTGCTTTTCAACGCGGCGGACCTCGTGGTGGTGGGGCAGTTCTGCGGCAGCGTGTCCGTCGCCGCGGTGGGCGCTACCGGTTCCATTACCGGTCTGCTGGTCAATTTCTTCATCGGCCTGTCCGTAGGCGCGGGCGTGGCCGTCGCCCACGGCCTCGGCGGCCGGGAAAACCAGGTCGTTCACCGCACTGTGCATACCGCGCTGCCCACCGCCATCTTAAGCGGCGCGATCCTGACGGTCGCCGGCCTTACCTACTCTGAGACGTTTCTTATCATGATGGGGACACCTGATACCGTACTGCCCCTCTCCACCGTTTACATGCGGATCATCTTCTGCGGCGTCACCTTTAACATGGTGTACAATTTCTGTGCCTCCATTCTCCGCGCCGCCGGTGATACCAAAAGCCCGTTGGTCTTCCTGCTGTTCGCGGGCATCCTGAACGTGATTTTGAATCTGGTTTTCGTCATCCAGTTCCAGATGAATGTGGCCGGTGTGGCGCTGGCTACCATCATTTCTCAGGCGGTTTCCGCCGTGCTGGTGGTCATCGCTCTGATGCGCAGAACCGACGCCTGCAAGCTATACCTTAACAAGCTGCGCTTTTACAAGCCCCAGCTGGCGAAAATTCTCCGCATCGGACTGCCTGCGGGCATCCAGAGCGCCCTGTTCGCCATTTCCAACGTGCTGATCCAGTCGTCGGTAAACTCCTTCGGTGATGTTTTCATGTCCGGCAACGCGGCGGCAAGCAACCTTGAGGGCTTCGTCTATGTCTGTCTCAATGCGTTCCACCAGTCCGCCGTCAATTTTGTCGGGCAGAACGCCGGCGCGAAGCAGTACCGCCGGGTGCGGCAGACCCTGTGGATCTGTCTGGGGTGCGTTACGGTGGTGGGACTGGTGCTTGGGTCGCTGGTCTACGTCTTCGGCCCCTCGCTGCTCTCCATTTACATCACCGACTCCCCGGAAGCCATCTCCTATGGCATGACCCGTCTGGCCTTCATCTGCCTGCCCTATTTCACATTCGGCATGATGGACGTGACCACCGGCGCGCTTCGGGGCATCGGCGCGTCCTTCGTTCCCATGATGATCTCCATTCTCGGCGTGTGCGGCTTGCGCATCGTCTGGATCTACACCATTTTCCAGATTCCCCAATACCACACGCCACAGTGCCTGTATCTTTCCTATCTTGTCTCATGGGTCATCACCTTCATTGTCCAGCTGGCCGCTTTCTTGATCGTGTTCCGAAGGTATCTGAAAACAGCAGAATAATGCAGCATCGGCTTCCCGGCTTTTGATAGGCGTTTGTAAAACAATGAATGGGGCGTATCGGCACAGATACGCTCCATTTTTCAATCCAAAATACGCACACCCCCTTGGCTCTCCCTCTGGGAGAGCTGTCTGATGCTCCCCGCCCATTGGCCGGGGAGCCATTTTTTCATTTTTCTGGAAAAATGGGCTTGACAATTCCCCGTCGCTGTGTTATTGTATTAATGCACTAATACAGTAGTACAAATCAGGAGGTGTCTATGAACTGGAAATTTGCCGGTGACCGTCCGGTATATCAGCAGATCATGGCAGCGATCCGCGGTGCGATCCTGAAAGGCGAGCTGCCCCCGGGAGGAAAAGTCCCCTCCGTCCGGGATCTGGCCGCTCAGGCGCAGGTAAACCCCAACACCATGCAGCGCGCCCTGACGGAGCTGGAGCGGGAGGGCCTTCTCGTCAGCGGCGGCACCAGCGGCCGCAGCGTCACGCAGGACGAAGCCGTTCTCGTCGCCATGCGGGAGCAGACGCTGGAGGAACTCGCCCGGGAATGTGCCGAGAAATTTATGACGTTCGGCGTAACGCCAACACAGGCGGCTCAGCTTTTGCTGGGTCTGGAAACGAAGAAGGAGGAATAACATGGAACAAACTGTTCTGACCGCCAGCGGCCTTACCATGCGCTATCACAGCACGCTGGCTCTGGACAATCTGGATCTGACCCTGCCTCAGGGAAAGATCGTCGGTCTTCTTGGCCCCAACGGCAGCGGAAAGACCACCTTTATCAAGCTGGCCGCAGGTCTGCTGACCCCCACGGCGGGCGAGATCACCATTTGCGGCAATAAAATCGGGACGGCCACCAAGGCCGTGGTCTCGTATCTGCCTGACCGCCCCTATTTCAGCCGTCAGGTTCGGGTGGAGCAGCAGCTGGATTTCTTTCAGGATTTTTACGTGGACTTTGACCGGGCGCGGGCAGAGGAAATGCTCTCCGCGCTGAACATCTCCCTGAGCGCCAAATTCAAGGCGTTGTCCAAGGGCAATCAGGAAAAGGTTCAGCTGGTTCTGGTGATGTCCCGCCGGGCAAAGCTGTACCTGCTGGACGAACCCATCGGCGGCGTCGATCCCGCCGCACGGGATTACATCCTCAACACCATTATCACAAACTACGACCCCAGCGCCACAGTGCTGATCTCCACCCACCTGATTGCCGACGTGGAGCGGGTACTGGACGAGTATCTGTTCCTGTCCCAGGGCCGCATTTTACAGGGCGGAAACGTGGACGCCGTGCGGGAGGAAACCGGCAAGTCGCTGGATGAACTGTTCCGGGAGGTATTCAAATGTTTGCCAAATTGCTGAAAATGGAATTCCGTTCCACTTGGAACGTGCTGGGCATTCTGTGCCTGAGTCTGGTGGGCGCCGGGCTGCTGGGCGGCGTCGCCATCCGGTATCTGGTGGGCGCCAGCGCTCCGAAGGAGTGGCTGGAGGTTTTGTGTACGCTGGCCATTACCGCGGCCGTGCTGTTCTTCGTCGTCTGCGGTGTGGCGGCGCTGATCGTGCAGATCGTCCGCTTCTACCGCAGCCGCTTCACCGATGAAGGCTATCTGACCTTCACCCTCCCCGTCACCACCCATCAGGTGCTGCTTTCCAGCTTCCTCACCAGCGCCGTCAACCTGATTGCCGTGGCCGCCGTCAGTGTCATTGGCCTGATTCTGATGGGGCTGTGCGTCGTGCCGGATTTTAAAGATCTTCGGGAGGGTATCCACGTTCTGTGGCAGGAGTTGCCGGAACTTTGGGCGCGGTTCACCCAGGCGGATGTGCTTCAGGCCTTCGGGCTTCTCCTTGTGAACGCAATCGTCGCTTTTTCCAATGAGCTGATTCTCATTATGCTTGCCGTGACCATCGGCTCCCTCGTTGCCAAAAAGCACAAGATTCTCGCCGCCGTCGCCTTCTATTACATCCTGCACGTCGTCGATCTTACCTTTACCGGCGTCAGCATGGTAAAGCTTGCGGAAAGTCCCAACAGTCTGCTGGGTCTTCTGGCGCTCGTCAATCTCTTCATTGCGGTTGCCGGGTATTTCCTGATGTACTTCCTTGTGGACAAAAAACTGAATCTGAACTGACCCTTTTCCCCACATCCGAGCCTGTTTCAGGCTCGGATTTTGCATATTTTATCACATATATTTGTTCATCCTCAATAAAAAACGACTTCCCCCGATTTGCACACTGTGACAATTTGTCCACCAATCTTCAAAATTTCCTCACATTTTCTGGCATTATTTCATATTGTATTCTTAAGGGATCAATGGTATCATAGAAATAATATACATTTGTCTCCACAACATGGACGCTGTATAAAAGGAGAGAGGTTATGAAATACATTGTGATTCTGGGGGACGGCATGGCCGACGAACCCATTGATGCCCTCGGCGGAAAATCGCCCCTTGCCTGCGCGGAAACGCCTGTGATGGACGAACTGGCGTCAAAAGGCGAAATGGGAATGGTGCAGAACGTCCCCGCCGGGATGGCTCCCGGCAGCGACGTGGCCAACCTGTCCGTTCTGGGCTACGATCCCGCCGTCTGTTACTCCGGACGATCTCCTCTGGAAGCACTGAGCGTGGGCGTCGCCATGGAGCCGACGGACATCGTTCTGCGCTGCAACATCGTAACGCTGACCGAGGAAGAACCCTACGCCGAAAAGACCATTCTTGACCACAGCTCCGGCGAAATCTCCACCGCCGACGCGGACATTTTGATGGACGCCATTCGGGAAGCCTTCAACAGCGACGAATTTCAGTACTACACCGGCACCAGCTACCGCCACATCACAATCTGGAAAAATGGCACCATGCCCCAGCTGGAGCCGCCTCACGACCATCTGACCCACGTCATCGGTCCCTATCTTCCTCAGGAAACCAAGCTGCGGGCCATGATGGAAAAGAGCTTTGACATTCTGAACACTCACCCCCTGAATCTGGAGCGGGCGGCCAAAGGCAAAAACAAGGCCAATTCCCTCTGGTTCTGGGGCGCGGGAACAAAACCCTCCCTGCAAAACTTTACTGAGAAAACCGGTCTGAAGGGCGCTATGGTGTCCGCCGTAGACCTGCTCAAGGGCATTGCCGTGGGCGCAGGGATGAAGGTCTATCAGGTTCCGGGTGCTACCGGCTCCATCGACACGAATTTTGAGGGCAAGGCGCAGGCCGCCATCGATGCCCTGACCAAGGACGGCTGCGATTTCGTCTACGTCCACGTGGAAGCCCCGGACGAAATGGGTCATCAGGGACTGCTGAAAGAGAAAATCCAGTCCATCGAGTATCTCGACCGCCGACTCATTGCCCCGGTGAAGAAGGCCATGGAGGACGCGGGTGAAGATTTCCGGATGCTGGTGCTCCCCGACCATCCCACCCCCATCCGCCTGCGCACCCACACCGGCGATCCGGTACCCTACCTGCTGTACGACAGCACCCGCCAGCGCAAGTCCATCCAAAAATACACCGAAGCCGAAGCGGAAGCCACCGGCAATTTTGAGCCGAACGGCTACAGGCTCATCCAGCGGCTGCTGAACAAGTAAGCCGGTAATCAAGGGAGGAAGAAACAATGTCCAGAGTCTATAATTTTTCCGCAGGCCCCGCGGTCCTGCCGGAGAGCGTTTTGCAGGAAGCCGCCGCTGAAATGCTGGATTACCGGGGAACCGGCATGTCCGTCATGGAAATGAGCCACCGCTCCAAGACCTATCAGGCCATCATCGATCAGGCGGAGGCTGATCTGCGCACCCTCATGGGAATTCCCGACAACTACAAAGTCCTGTTCATGCAGGGCGGCGCAAGCCAGCAGTTCGCCATGGTGCCGATGAACCTGATGAAAACAAAAGTCGCCGATTACATCATCACCGGCCAGTGGGCGAAAAAGGCATGGCAGGAGGCCAAAATGTACGGCACCGCCAACGCGGTGGCCTCCTCCGCCGACAAGACCTTCTCCTATATCCCCGACTGCTCCGACCTGCCCATTGACGAGAACGCGGACTATGTCTACATCTGCGAAAACAACACCATCTACGGCACCAAGTTCTGGCAGCTGCCCAACACCAAAGGCAAGCCGCTGGTCTCCGACGTTTCCTCCTGCTTCCTGTCCGAGCCGGTGGACGTGACCAAATACGGAATGCTCTACGGCGGCGTGCAGAAGAACATCGGCCCCGCCGGTGTGGTCATTGCCGTCATCCGGGAAGACCTGATTACCGAGGACGTGCTGCCCGGAACCCCTACCATGCTCCGCTACAAGACCCATGCGGACAACGGCTCCATGTACAACACGCCCCCCGCCTACGGCATTTACATCTGCGGCAAGGTGTTCCAGTGGCTACTTTCCATGGGCGGTCTGGAAGCCATCCGGGAGCGCAACGTGGCAAAGGCCAAGGTTCTCTATGATTTTCTGGATGCCAGCCGGCTCTTTCACGGCACCGTGGTGAAAAAAGACCGTTCCCTCATGAACGTCCCCTTTGTCACCGGGGATGCGGAGCTGGACGCAAAATTTGTCAAGGCAGCGGAAGCCGCGGGCTTCGTCAGCCTGAAAGGCCACCGCACTGTCGGCGGTATGCGCGCCAGCATCTACAACGCCATGCCCATGGAGGGCGTCGTCAAGCTGGTGCAGTTCATGGAACGCTTTGAGAAGGAAAATCGCTGAAAAGAGGAACGTTATGTATCACATTCACTGCTTAAATAAGATTTCCCCCAAGGGCACCGCCCTTCTGACGGACAATTACGCCATCACGGACGACCGGAATCAGGCCGACGGCGTTCTGGTGCGCTCTGCCGACATGCACAATGTGGCTCTGCCGGAAAGCCTTCTGGCCGTCGCCCGCGCCGGTGCCGGCGTCAACAACATTCCCCTGTCCGACTGCGCCGAAGCTGGCGTCGTGGTGTTCAACACCCCCGGTGCCAACGCCAATTCCGTGATGGAGCTGGCGCTGTGCGGTATGCTTCTGAGCAGCCGGGACGTGGTGGGCGGCATCAACTGGGTGCAGACCATCAAAGACGATCCCGATATCGCCAAACTGGTGGAGAAGGGCAAGTCCAAATTCGCCGGTCATGAAATTCGCCACAAGAATCTGGGTGTCATCGGCCTTGGCGCGGTGGGCGGCCCTCTGGCCAACGCCGCAAGGAACTTAGGCATGACCGTCTACGGCTGCGACCCCTTCATCTCCATTGAGGCGGCGTGGCACTTAGACAGCCACATTGTCCGGGTCAACGACCGGGATGAAATCTATTCCAAGTGCGACATCATTTCCCTCCACACTCCCCTGCTGGACGACACCCGGGGCATGATAAACGCCGAGGCCATCGCCAAGATGAAGGACGGGGTCATCGTCCTGAACTTCGCCCGTGACCTGCTGGTGGACGACGACGCCATGGCGGCGGCGCTGGCCTCCGGCAAGGTCGCCCGGTACGTCACCGACTTCCCCAACGGGAAGACCGCCAATATGCCCGGCTGCATTGCCATCCCCCATCTGGGCGCTTCCACGGAGGAATCCGAGGACAACTGCGCCAAAATGGCCGTGCAGGAGCTGATGGACTACTTAGAAAACGGCAACATCAAAAATTCCGTCAACTATCCCAACTGCGACATGGGCGTCTGCCGCGCCGAGGGGCGCATCACCCTGCTGCACCGGAACATCCCCAACTCTCTGGGTCGGTTCACCGCCGCCATTGCAGGCGAGAACATCAACATTGACGGTCTGGTGAACAAGAGCCGGGGTGAATACGCCTACACCATGCTGGATCTTGATCGCCACCCCTCTGCGGATGCGGTAGAGCACCTGAAGCAGATCGACGGCGTTCTGAAAG
>OHER01000126.1_pt1 | contig 26542 bp, 24 predicted proteins | sample 1567381 | NCBI WGS metagenome assembly OHER01 (sample SAMEA3879600, study PRJEB24766) | human gut metagenome | biome: human-associated habitat; feature: feces | place: USA | collected 1985/1987 | reverse complement strand
TTTACCGAATATTGCCGCTTCTAAGAAGAGAAAATGAACAAATTCGAACTGACATCCGCCTACCAACCTACCGGTGACCAGCCGGAAGCCATCGCACAGCTGACCGAGGGCGTGCATGAGGGACTTCCTGCACAAACATTACTCGGTGTCACCGGGTCCGGAAAGACATTCACCATAGCCAACGTCATTGCCAACATCAACAAGCCAACGCTGATATTGAGCCACAACAAGACGCTGGCTGCCCAGTTGTACAGCGAGTTCAAGGGATTCTTCCCGAACAATGCCGTAGAATACTATGTGTCCTACTACGACTACTATCAGCCCGAGGCGTATATCCCGCATACGGACACCTACATCGCCAAGGACGCCTCGACGAACGAGGAGATCGACCGCCTGCGGCTGAGCGCGACCTGCGCGCTGCTCGAACGGCGGGACGTGATCGTGGTCTCCTCGGTCAGCTGCCTGTACGGTCTGGGCGACCCCATCGATTATAAGAGCATGGTCATTTCCCTGCGGGTGGGGCAGGAGTACCCGCTGGACAGCGTACTGAAAAAGCTGACGGAGATCCGCTATGAGCGAAACGATCTGGACTTCTCCCGGAACAAGTTCCGCCTTCGGGGGGACACGCTGGAAATCTATCCCGCCTACTGGTCGGGACGTGCCATCCGGGTGGAGTTTTTCGGAGACGAGGTGGACAGGATCAGCGAGATCAACGCCGTTTCCGGCATTGCGGAGCGGTATGTTGACCACGTGGCCATCTATCCCGCCAGCCATTACGTTGCTTCCAAGGAAAAATTGCAGCGGGCAATGGTGGAAATTCAGCGGGAGTGCGACGATCAGGTGGCCTTCTTCCGCGCCCACGACAAGCTCATCGAAGCCCAGCGCATCGCCCAGCGGACGGCCTATGACCTGGAAATGCTGACGGAGATCGGCTTCTGCAACGGCATCGAGAACTATTCCCGGGTGATTCAGGGGCGGGCGCCGGGGACGCCGCCCACCACGCTGCTGGACTATTTCCCCAAGGACTATCTCATGTTTATCGACGAGAGCCACGTGACCCTGCCCCAGTGCCGCGCCATGTATGCCGGAGACCGGAGCCGGAAGGACGCGCTGGTGAATTACGGCTTCCGCCTGCCCTCGGCTTACGACAACCGCCCGCTGAACTTTCCGGAATTCGACCAGAAGATCAATCAGGTGATTTACGTCTCCGCCACTCCCGGCGATTATGAGCGCACCCGTTCCGGCCAGACGGTGGAGCAGGTCATCCGTCCCACCGGACTGCTGGATCCGGAGGTGGAGGTGCGTCCCATTGAGGGGCAGATCGACGACCTGATCGGGGAGATCAACGCCCGCACCGCCCAAAACGAGCGTGTTCTGGTGACGACCCTGACCAAGAAGATGGCGGAGGACCTGACAGTATACCTGCAAAAGGCGGGTATCAAGGTGCGCTATATGCACTCGGACATCGGCGCGATGGAGCGGATGGAGATCATCCGGGATATGCGGATGGGAAAATTCGATGTGCTGGTGGGCATCAACCTGCTGCGTGAGGGACTCGACCTGCCGGAGGTCAGTCTGGTGGCCATTCTGGACGCGGACAAGGAGGGCTTCCTGCGCAGCGAGACCAGTCTCATTCAGACCATCGGCCGCGCCGCCCGGAACGCGGGGGGCAGGGTCATCATGTACGCCGACTCGGTCACCCCCGCCATGCGTGCGGCCATCGACGAGACAGCCCGCCGCCGGGAGATTCAGGATGCCTACAACAAAGCCCATGGGATCGTCCCGAAGACCATCATCAAGTCTGTGCGGGATCTGATCGAGATTTCGTCTCCCACTGCCGAACGCAAGGGCAGAACCGGCGTGAAGATGACCAAGGTGGAGAAGGAAAAGGAGATCGCCCGTCTGGAAAAGCAGATGAAGGAAGCGGCGAAGATGATGGAATACGAGTACGCCGCCGTACTGCGTGACCAGATCATCGAACTGCGTGGGAATGGAACGTAATCATTAAGAGCTGAAAAGCCGCCGTTTTGCAAAAACGGCGGCTTTTGCAGTATCGCAAAAACAGTAATATTTTGGTAAACACACGGGCACGGTACTGTGCTATAATGACGAAAACGCCAGATGGAGGGGATTCCATGAGCAACCATATTCTGATCATCGAGGACGACGCGGCCATCGCCCAGGTGCTGCGGCTGAATCTGGAATGCGCGGACTACACCGTGACCGCTTTTGATAACGGCCTTGCCGCGTGGAATGCGCTGGCAGCAGACCACGACTACGATCTTGCGCTGCTGGACATGATGCTGCCGGGGGTGGACGGCTTTACCTTGCTGCCGAAGCTTCAGGAATACGGAATTCCCGTCATCTGCCTGACCGCCATGAACGACGCCCAACATGAGGTGCAGGGACTGCGGGGCGGCGCGGAGGATTACATCGCCAAGCCCTTCGATATGCTCGCCCTGATGGTGCGCATGGAAAAGGTACTCAGGCGCAGCGGTAAATTCAATGAAATCTACCATTTCCGGGACCTGACGCTGGACAACGGCAACCGCCGCTTAAGCAGGAGTGGGGAGGAGATCCCCCTGCCGCCGCTGGAATTTGACGTGCTGGCGGTGCTGATGAAGAACAAGAACCGCACGGTTTCCCGGGAGCGCATCCTGAACGAGATCTGGGGGCAGGACTATTTCGGGGACATCCGCACCGTGGACGTCCGCATTGCCAATCTCAGGAAAAAGCTGAACCTGTCCGAGGAAATCCGCACCATCTCAAAGGCCGGTTACCGGTTGGAGGAACGATGAAGCTGAAAACAAAACTGACAATTCTCTGCGCGGCGCTGCTGTTTGCCGTGGCGGTGAGCCTGACGGCGGCCATGCTCTGGCAGGTGCGGGAGCAGTCCTATGAAGCCCTTCTGCAAAGCACGGAGGAAACCCTGAATGATCTGGTGGATGATTTCGGGACAGCCGTCTACCGCAGTTCCACCGACGGCCTTGACTCGCTTTCCCGGAAAGTGCTGCTGACCTACCGCTTCCGTTCCTGCAGCGTGCCGGGAAGCGCCATCGTTGTCAATGGAGAGTGCCTGAGCGCGTCCGCCCAGATCGACCCGGAACGCTATCTGGATGTCCATTGCGGCGGTACGCAATCAGCCAGAGCCTGCGCGGGCGGCAGGCATTTTCTGATTCTGGGCAGGGTCACGGATGTCTGGGGGATGGATTGCAGCGTGTATCTGGCGGCGGACGCCACCTACATATATTCCCAGCTCTGGCAGCTCAGCGGACGCTTCGCGCTGCTGGCGCTGTCCATCGGCCTTCTGGGGCTTGGGGCGGTTTACTGGATGATCTCCCGGACGCTTCGCCCGCTGTCCCGGCTTTCGGAAGCCGCCGGCAGCATCGCGGACGGAAATTACAGCCAGCGCGTCCCTGTCGTTTCACAGGACGAAGTGGGCACTCTGGCGGGGAATTTCAACCGGATGGCGCTGGCGGTGGAGACCCACGTGGACACTCTTCGGGAACAGAACGAGCGGCAGAAGCTCTTTGTCGGCGCGGTCACCCACGAGCTGAAAACACCCCTGACGTCTCTGCTCCTGAACGTGAACACTCTGCGAAATGTCTACCTTCCCGAAGAAAAGCAGGAAGCGCTGCTCACCAGTATGGACGCCCAGCTCCACTGGCTGGAAACCATGGTCAGAAAGCTGCTGACGCTGCTTTCCATGAAAAAGAACGCGAAGATAGCGCCGGTGTCCGTGCCGGAACTGCTGACGCAGGTGCGGGAGCTGACCCGGCCGATCATGGAAAAGTACGGAACTTCTCTGGAAATCGCCTGCAACGGGGACATTCTGCCCGTGGACAAGGATTTGATGTGCATTGCCCTTGTCAATCTCGTGGAAAACAGCGCCAAGGCATCCGCACCGGGGCAGACCATCCGGATTCAGGCGTCGGAGATGGGCTTCACCGTCACCGACCATGGCCGGGGCATCCCCGAAAAAGACCTGCAAAGAGTGGCCGACCCCTTCTACATGGGCGACCCCTCCCGAAGCAAGGCAAACGGCGGCTTCGGCCTGGGACTGGCGCTGGTGCGGGAGATTGCCGCCGTCCACGGCGGAACGCTGACGCTGGAAAGCACTCTCGGAGAAGGAACGACCGCCAGAATTGCCATCGGTAATCAAACGGTAACGTGCCGGTAAACTCTTTTGATTCTGGCTATGGTATTCTGGAACCATCCAAAGAAAGGAAGTGTTACCATGAAAAAAATAGTTCGTTTTGCCGCCTTCACGCTGGCGCTTCTCATGCTGCCCGGATGCGGCAAAGGCCGGATGCCCGCCGAACCCACCACCGTCAATCAGGCGATGCTCTTGGAGCAGAGCGCCCGGGAGCAGACGGAGTACACCTTCCCGGAGAAATTCACCGGGGACTGGGTCAGTCAGGAGGGAAGACTTACCATCCACGCCGACGCACAGGTGGTGGCGGAGCTGGGGACGGTGCTTCCCACCGCCACCGTGACGCCCCGGGATTTTACGCAGGAGGACGTGGACACCCTACTGCGGGTGCTTTTGAAGGGACAGCCGCTCTACAGCACTGTCATGACGAAGCAGGAGTGTCAGGATTCCATTGATTATGTCAACTCCCCCGAATGGCACGCAGACCCGGACGCCCCGGAACAGACGCCGGAGCAGCTGGAAGAACGCCGCAAGGAGATCATCGCCTATTACACCGCGGAAATGGCGAAGGCACCGGAGGAAAAGCCCATCATCCACGGCTTTGAAGATTCCGGAACGCCCAATGAGGTCAGCGGCGATGCCACCGTGGATGGAGCCAAGTACGAAATCAACATCATGAACCGCTTCGGCGGGGACTGGACGAACGCGACAATTGTCAACAGCGACTTCAAGTATTACCGCAGCACCGACTGGGGCAGCATTTCCAAAGAGGACGCCATCGCCAGGGCGGACGGGGTGATGCAGGAGCTTGGGCTGGGCGATATGGTTCTGGCCGACGCGCAGACGCCCAGAGAGGGCGAGCGGAAGGGCACATGGGAGCTTTACTATACCCCCAGCGTAAACGGCGTGCCCATTCCCGGCATCCGGGAGGATCGTGTGTTCAGCGATCCAGCCATCGGAGAGGATCATCAGTACTGGACTTACCGCTGCTCAGAGGAAACCAATGCGGATACCGTTTCCTGGTACATGGAAAGCGTCTGGATCACGGTGGGAAGGGACGGCATTCTTTCCTTCGAGTGGGACGCTCCCAGCACCGAGCCGGTTGTCAGGGAAACACAGACCGCCCTTATGCCCTTTGAAGACATTGCGTCCATCGCAAACACCATGCTGCCCGTGGTGGTCATCGGCCCGTCGGAAGCCCACAGCCTTGTGGAGATCGACAAGATCAACGGCGACGAGACATACATGGACGTGGAGATTACGAAGGTTTCCTTGTCGCTGATGCGCATCCGGGATAAAGGCTCCTTGCAGGGGACGATCGTTCCCGTGTGGGATTTCTGGGGAACGTGGGACTGGTATGAGCACGGAGACAACGCCCCGGACTCCATGAAAAAGGGCGCGAACTATGTGACCCAGCCCATGCTGACCCTGAACGCCATCGACGGCAACGTCGTCAGCCGGATGTTTGGCTACTGACCGTTGGGAGAAAAGAGCCGGGAGCAGTCCAAAATGGGCTGCTCCCGGTGATTTTTTGCAAAGGTCAGGACATCCTGGAAATATCCGTCCCGAAATACTTGACCGACAGCTCGGTCAATGTTCCGTCAGCGTCCAGCTCTGCCAGTGCCTGATTGATAGCGGCCAGCAGTGTTGCTGTGTCGGCGCTCTTGCGGACGGGGATGGCGACCTGCTCCACATCGTCGGAATAGGTCGCAATTTTGATGTTAGCTTCGGGATGGGCTTTCTGGTAGTCCGCGAAGACCACTTCCGCGTTCAGCGTCGCGTCGATCCGACCGGCCAGCAGCAGCGGGATTCCGATGGTGAATTTGGGATGCTTCGTCTTGTGGCGCACTGTGTACATACCCAGCAAACTGCCCACGCTTCCGCCCAGCACCGCAACGGTCATCAGGGTCGCTTCCGGAATGCGCCAGAGTTTTTTCTTTGCCTTGTGCTTGTCCGCAAGCATAAGCACAAAACCGGCCGCATTGATTGTAACGAGGTAAAGAAGGAAAAGATCTTTCATACTGATTTCCTTTCGGGAGGGATTTTTGTGAAAAAGCTTTGGATTTTACTGGCGCTGGCGTCGCTTCTGTGCGGCTGTACTTCGGAGGAAACGCTGGAAACAATTTCAGACGACATCGTTCAGCCCGTGATGGCGCAGCCGGGGGAAATTTCCGTCCGCCTGCCGGACAACGCCGTGGCGCCGGTACTGGAAAGCGACTCGGAGCAGGTCTATCTCAGCGAGGACTATGAGATCATCGTCGAGACCGTCAGCGGAGGGGACCTGAGCGCCACCATTCAGCGGATATCCGGCTACACCCCGGACAATCTGACGGTGATGGAAACGGCGCAGGACGGGGCAAAGCGGTATGACTTCGTCTGGGCATCGGCGGGGGAGAACGGCGACCAGCTGGGCAGGGCGGTGATTCTGGACGACGGGAACTACCATTACTGTCTGTCCGTTCTCCGGGACGCGGACACCACGGAAAGGTCCCAGATCGTGTGGCGGGACGTGTTTGACTCATTTAAGCTGGTCTAGGTATTGTTTCGCCGCTTCCCGGCACATCTGGACGCAGGCATCGGCCACGCTTTGGGGATACAAAATTTTCGCCTTGCCGCCGAAGCCGATGACCCAGCTTAGGAACATGGGGGACACCGCCACATTGACGGTAAAGACGAAATGATCGTCCCCGTCCGGAATTAAAAGAATGTCCTTGCCGAAGCGGTCAACCACCACGTTGATGAGACTCCGGTCGAAGCGCAGCTTCACGGCGGTTTCCTCCCCGGAGAACATCTGAAACAGCCGGGAAGCATGTTCCACCAATGCTTTGCCCGTCAGTTCCGGGCAGGGGGTGCGGCTTTCCCCCGTCAGGCGGATATTGCTCATGCGGTCAAGGCGGTAGGAGGTCACGCCGTGGCGCAGGGAGTGGGCGAGCAGGTAGCAGTTTTCGTTGTCCTGACACAGACCGTAGGGGCTTGCCTGATAGCTTTTGTCCCGGTATTTCCGTTTGCCGCCCAAGTCCCAGTCAAAATACCGGAAGGTGATCTGCTTATTCTGGGCGATGGCCTCCTGGACGGCGTCCACGTTGAAGTAAATGGATTCGTTCATGCTTTTGACCCGCCCGGAAACCAGCACGTCCCGGCGCATGAGCCTTGCGTCGTGGACGCTGCACTGGCTGCACAGCTTTTCAATCAGCTCCCGGGACTTTTTCTCCGTGAGGAAGCGGCTGGACTGGACGGCGTCGATGAGCAGCTTCAGTTCCGGCAGCTCAAAATTCCGGGAGGCGATGTAGTAGCCGCCGTTCTTTCCGGGAATGGAGAGAATGTCCACGCCGTAATCCTGCAGGGCCGCGACGTCCGAGTAGACGGTCTTGCGGTCGCAGACAATATCGTGCTCTTCCAGCATGGAAAGAAGCTCCGACGTTCTCACCGGGTGATCCTGGTGAGAATTTTTTTGCAGGTAGTCGAGGATGTACAGGATTTTCAGCTTCTGATTGTCTGACTTGGGCATGAGAATTCCTCCCGGCGGTTATTCCTGACATTATAGCACATCTGCGCTGCCGGGGGAAAGAGAAAATTTGCTTTTTCCCGTGGAATATGCTATAATACCCAAAAAGGAGTGAGTGTTTTGGGTTATTTTGGCTGTCATCTTTCCGCATCCGGCGGAAACGCGGCGATGGTGAAGACCGCGCTGTCCATCGGGGCGAATACCTTCGCGTTTTTCACCCGGAATCCCCGGGGCAGCAAGGCCAAGCCGGAGGATCCGGCGGACGCGGCAAAAGCGGCCGCCATGCTGGAAGAAAATCACTTTGGCAAACTGGTCGCCCACGGGGCGTATACCATGAATCTCTGCACCGCTGACGCGGACGCCAGAGCCTTTGCCGCAGGGATTCTGGAGGACGACCTGCGGCGCATGGCGGCGCTTCCCGGAAATTTCTACAATTTCCATCCCGGCAGCCATGTGGGGCAGGGGACGCAGGCGGGAATCGATTACATTGCTGCCGCCCTGAAAAACGCCCTGCGCCACGACTATCCGGTGACGGTGCTGCTGGAAACCATGGCGGGGAAGGGCAGCGAGATCGGCGGACGGTTTGAGGAACTCAGGGACATTCTGGACGCCGTGGGAAGCGAAAACGTGGGCGTGTGTCTGGACACCTGTCACGTCTACGACGGCGGCTACGACATCGTGAACGACCTGAACGGTGTACTGGCGGAATTTGACCGGGTGATTGGTCTGGACCGGCTGCACGCCCTGCACCTGAACGACAGCAAGAACCCCTTTGCCAGCCACAAAGACCGCCATGAATGTCTTGGAAAGGGCAGTCTGGGGCTGGAAACCTTCCGCCGCATCGTGAACCACCCGCAGCTCAAGGACAAGCCCATGATTCTGGAAACGCCCAACGAGCTGCCCGGCTACGCCGGGGAAATCAAAATTCTGCGGGAAATGGAAGCTTAAGGCAACACTGCGGCTCGCCTTAAGAAAATGTTCATTTGACATCTGAACGAAAATGTGTCATTTTATTAAACATAAGAATTACCCGAAGAAAGGAGGGTGATGGTATGCAGAATATTCTGGAATCGCTGACGCTGGCCCAGGAAAATTACGCAGGCTCCTATATGGGAATCCTTCGCTATGCCGTACCGGTGCTCAGCGCCATACTGCTTCTGCGCTGCGTCCTGCCCCTGCTGACCTTCCGGCGGGAGCCGGAGATCTGGGCGTGGCTGAACATGACCGACGGCAGTCAAATCCCCATCACCCATTGGGAGAACGTCATCGGCCGGAGCAAATCCAGCGACGTGACCATCGACTTTCCCACCGTGTCCCGGAACCATGCGGTCCTGACCCGGTACGATGACGGCAGCTGGACGATCACGGACGCCGGTTCAAAAGACGGAACGCTAGTCAACGGCAGAAAGGTTCAAATTTGCGCGTTGAAGCCAAAAGACCGTATCTCCATCGGCGGTGTGGAAATGCAGCTCCAGCCCATTACGGAGCATCAGGAGGCGCGTCAGGCAGAGCTTCGCACCAAGGCAGCCAGCGGCTGGGACAGCGTGGCGAATCTGATGGTGCTGTCCATTTTGCAGTGCCTGATGCTGCTGGGCTTCCTGTTGGGCGGGGAGCAGGAGACGATCGCCAGCGTTCTCATGGGCTTCGGCGGCATTTTCCTGAGCCAGTGGCTGCTGTACATTTTCTACTGCATGATCCGCCGGAAGTCCTTTGAGGTGGAGACCATGGCGTTCTTCCTGTGTACCATGGGTATGGCCGCCATCGCCACGGTAAAGCCGGGGGAGACGGTGAAGCAGCTTGCCGCCATGGCGCTGGGCGTGGTGACGTTCCTCGTCATCGGCTGGTCGCTGCGGGATCTGGAACGGGCGAAGGTCGTCCGGTATCTGGCCACGGTGGCGGGCGTGGGCTTTTTGATGGTGACGCTGGTGTTCGGCACCGAGTATTACGGCGCGAAAAACTGGCTGGTCATCGGCGGCCTGTCCTTGCAGCCGTCGGAGCTGAGCAAGGTCTGCTTCGTCTATGCCGGCGCGTCCACCATGGACAGAATCATGAGTAAGCGGAATATTTACATTTTTATCGCCTATTCCATTCTCATCTGCGGCCTGCTTGCCCTGATGAACGACTTCGGCACGGCGCTGATTTTCTTCTGCGCCTTCCTTGTGATCGCGTATCTTCGTTCCGGCAGTATGGGCACCGTGGCGCTGGCCGTTACGGCGCTGATCTTTGCCGGAGTGCTGGCATTGAAGATCGCGCCCCATGCCCTGCGTCGGTTTTCCGTGTGGCGGCACGTGTGGGACGATCCATTGAACGCCGGTTACCAGCAGGTTCAGGCGCTGATGTGCGTGGCCTCCGGCGGCCTGTTCGGTCTGGGGCCGGGACAGGGCTTCCTGAAACACGTGTTCGCGGCGGATTCCGACATCGCCTTTGCCACCATCTCCGAGGAATGGGGGCTGATCGTGGCGGTGATGATGGTGCTGTGCGTGGCGGCCTACGGCTTCTTTGCCATCCGTACCGCACGGGTCGCCCGGAGCAGCTTCTATTCCATCGGCTCCTGCACCGCCGCCAGCATTCTGGTCATTCAGACCATTCTGAACTGTCTCGGCACGCTGGATATTCTGCCCTTCACCGGCGTGACCTTCCCGTTTCTGAGCAACGGCGGCACCAGCATGGTCGGCGCCTGGGGGCTGCTGGCCTTCGTCAAGGCGGCGGATACCCGGCAGAATGCCAGCTTTGCCGTCCGCCTGAACAAGAAGGGAGCGTGAGCGGATGAACCGGGTAACCAAAAGAACATGGATCATGGGCTTGTTCCTGGCTGTGCTTCTGGGGGGCATGATGTTCTTCCTGTGGGAGTACGTGACTCAGGCGGGGGAATGGGTGACCTTTCCCGGCTCCCCCCATGTGTATAACAACGCCAACATCGGCTGCGGCACGGTGACAGACCGTTCCGGGAACGTGCTGCTGGACATTACCGAGGAGCGCACCTATTCCTCTGATGCCGCAACCCGCCAGTCCACGCTCCACTGGCTGGGCGACCGGAAGGGCTACATCAGCGCCTCCGCCGTCTCCCACTACGCGGGGAAAATGGCGGGCTTCGACCTGGTCAGCGGCGTATACGACAGCAGCGGCGAGGGGGGCGAGATGACCCTGACGCTGTCGGCGAGGGTGCAGAACGCGGCGCTGGACGCCATGGCAGGGAGAAAAGGCACCGTCGGCGTGTACAACTATAAAACGGGAGAGATCCTCTGCGCTCTGACCACGCCCACCTACGACCCGGACAATGTGCCGGACATCGCCTCGGACACCTCCGGGCAGTATGACGGCGTGTACCTGAACCGCTTCTTACAATCGACCTATGTTCCCGGCTCCATTTTCAAGGTGGTCACCACTGCCGCGGCGCTGGACTGCGTCCCGGACATTCTGGACAAGACCTTCACCTGCTATGGCGCTTACGAGTACGGCACGGAAAAGGTGACCTGCGAAAAAGCCCACGGTACCCTGACCCTGAAAACCGCTCTCGCCAATTCCTGCAACTGCTCCTTCGCCCAGATCGCGGAGCTGGTGGGGAAGAAGAACATGGTAAAGTACGTGGAGCAGTTCGGCGTCACGGACAGCCTGAGCTTTGACGGCGTCACCACCGCCGAGGGCAACTACGACATTTCCAACACCGCCCCGGTGTCCTTCGCGTGGAGCTGCATCGGCCAGCACACCGACCTCATCAACCCCGCCCGCTACATGACCTTCATGGGCGCTATCGCCGGGGGCGGCGTGGGCGCGGAGCCGTATCTGGTGTCGGAGGTTCGCAGCGGCGAAGAGCTGACCTACGAGGCAAAAACGAAAACCACCGGCCGCATCATGTCTCAGGACGTGGCCGATCAGGTCAGGGCGTACATGCGCAACAATGTGCAGAGCGTCTACGGCGACTGGAATTTTAACGGCATGAACGTCTGCGCCAAGTCCGGCACCAGCCAGTTGGGCGGCGGACAGAAATCCAACGCCATGTTCGCGGGCTTCGTGGAGGACGAGCAGTACCCCCTGGCCTTCATCGTGGTGGTGGAAAACGGCGGCTACGGCAGCGCCACCTGCGTGCCGGTTCTGAGCAAGGTTCTCGCCGCCTGCAAGTCCGTCCTGGACGGGGAATAATGTCCTTGGGAACCTCTGATGAAATCACCTCTGACCGGCGGCGATTTCATCGGAGGTTCCCTTGTGCGTTATACACAAAAAAGGCGAAAAAACGCAAAAGATTCTGTAATCTTTTCCTCGTTGACAAATGTCTTTCTGTGGGATACAATATGCTAAAATTCTCCGGGAGGTACATGACGATGACGGCACGGTTTTCTACCACTTACAGCTCTACCCGCTGCACCATGGCAGCGGCATGTTCCTCTGCGCGAATTAGCCCCATTCTGGACACTGCCATGATTCTGGCGGTGTCCATTTGCGTTGTACGACTGCTGCTGGCAGCAGCGGCGTGACCGGGGCTTCACATGGTATGAAGAAGCGGTTACGCCCTGGGCGAACCGCTTTTTTATAGTAAGAAATGAAAAAGGAGAACACTATCATGAAAAAAGTACTTGCTATGCTGATGGCTGCTCTGATGGTAGCCGCAATGTTCACCGGATGCGGCTCTAAGAAGGCTGCGGGGAGCTCCGATGCAATCAAGATTGGTATGTCTGGCCCTCTGACCGGCGGCGCCGCCGTCTACGGTACAGCCGTTCAGGCCGGCATGGAAATTGCCGTTGAGGAAGTGAACGCCAAGGGCGGCCTGCAGTTCGAGCTGAACTGCCAGGATGACGAGCATGACACCGAGAGGGCTGCCAATGCCTACAATGCCCTGAAGGGCAAGGGCATGCAGATCATGGCCGGCCCTGTCACCACCGCCCCCTGCAACGTGGTTGCCGCCGAGTGCGCCAACGACAAGATCTTTATGCTGACCCCCTCCGGCTCCGGCGCTTCCATCATTGAGTACGGCGACAACATCTTCCAGATCTGCTTCACCGACCCCAACCAGGGCGTCGCTTCCGCCGACTACATGGCGACCCATGACCTGGGCAGCACCATCGGCGTGATCTACGACTCCTCCGACGTCTACTCCTCCGGCATTTACGAGAAGTTCGCCGCCGAGGCGCAGGTCAAGGGTCTGAACATTGCCTGTGTGGAAGCCTTCACCGCCGACAACAAGTCCGACCTGACCACCCAGGTGACCAAGTGCAAGGACGCCGGCTGCGACCTGGTGTTCCTGCCCTTCTACGCCACCGAGGCAGCTCAGGTTCTGACCTATGCCGATACCATCGGCTACGCCCCCACCTTCTTCGGCTGCGACGGCATGGACGGCATCCTGGCCGTGGAAGGCTTTGACCCCGCTCTGGCCGAGGGCCTGATGCTCCTGACCCCCTTCTCCGCCGACGCTTCCGATGAGGCTACCCAGTCCTTCGTTGCCAAATACAAGGAGAAGACCGGCATCGTTCCCAACCAGTTCGCCGCCGACGCCTACGACGTCATCTGCTCTCTCTACCAGGCCTGCGTCGCGGGCGGCGTGACCCCGGATATGAGTGCTTCCGAGATCAACGACATCCTGGTCGGCCAGTTCACCTCCATGACCTATGACGGCCTGACCGGCAAGGGCATGACCTGGAAGGCAACCGGTGAGGTTTCCAAGAGCCCCATGGCCGTTGTGATCAAGGACGGCACTTACGTCAGCGCGGAATAAGCACGATTAACAAACCGATGGTGGCTGGACAGGGGAAACCCTGTCCGGCTGCCGGTCGTAAACGGATGCCGACAGCCTGTGAGAAGAACACAGGCGTGTGTCCTCGTCACAGGTTGTTGGAAAGAGAGGAATGCAGTTGTGAGTTTTTTACAGTATCTGATTAACGGCATCAGCATCGGTTCGGTGTATGCCATCATCGCCCTGGGCTATACCATGGTGTACGGCATTGCCAGAATGCTGAACTTCGCCCACGGCGACGTGATCATGGTGGGCGCTTACATGTCCTACTGCGTAACGAGCTATCTGGGACTTCCCCCGGCGGTGGGTGTTCTGGCGGCCGTCATCGTGTGTACGCTTCTGGGCGTGCTGATCGAGGGACTGGCCTACAAGCCCCTGCGGGGCGTTCCGAGTCTCGCGGTGCTGATCACCGCCATCGGTGTCAGCTACTTTCTGCAAAATGCCGCCCAGCTGATTTTTGGGTCTGCCCCAAAGAACTTCAAGAGCATCGTGGCCATGAAGCCCCTGGTGCTCTTTAACGGCGGTCTGACCATCACGGGAGAAGTGATCGTGACCATCGCGGCCTGCATCGTCATCATGATCGGGCTGACCGTGTTTACAAACAGAACCAAAATGGGCAAGTCCATGCGGGCGGTGTCCGAGGATCGGGACGCGGCTCAGCTGATGGGCATCAACGTCAACCGCACCATTTCCGTCACCTTTGCCATTGGCTCCGCTCTGGCGGCCGTCGCCGGTGTGCTGCTCTGCTCCACCGTGCCGACCCTGATGCCCACCACCGGCTCCATGCCCGGTATCCGCGCCTTTACCGCGGCGGTCTTCGGCGGCGTCGGCTCCATTCCCGGCGCAATGCTGGGCGGCATCCTTCTGGGTGTCATTGAGACCTTCAGCAAGGCGTACCTGTCCACCCAGTTCTCCGACGCCATCGTATTTCTGGTTCTGATTGTCATTCTGCTCGTCAAGCCCGCCGGACTGCTGGGCAAGAACGTGCAGGAGAAAGTGTGAGGTGAGTGCCATGAAACTGAAACAATATATTGGGCGCCACCGCACGAATCTGGTAACCTACGGTGTGGTCATCCTGGGCTTTGTCATCATGCAGATGCTGTCCGCATCCCATATGCTTTCCAGTTCCGTAGAAGGCTTCCTGGTTCCCATCTGTGCCTATGTCGTTCTGGCCGTTTCCCTGAACCTGGTGGTGGGCATTTCCGGTGAGCTGAGCCTGGGTCACGCCGGATTCATGGGGGTGGGCGCCTTTACCGGCATCATCGTGGCGGCGCTGCTGAAGACCGTCATTGCCAGCAAGGTTCTGCTGCTGATCGTCGCCATTGTCTGCGGCGGCGTGATGGCGGGACTGTTCGGCGTCGTCATCGGCCTGCCGGTCATGCGCCTGCGAGGCGACTACCTCGCCATTGTGACGCTGGCCTTCGGCGAAATCCTGAAAAACCTGATCAACAATATGTATGTTGGCAGCGATGCCAACGGCGTTCATTTTGTGATCGGCACCGAAAAGCCTCTGCTTGCCGACGGCGGCAGCATGATCATCAACGGCCCCATGGGCGCCACCGGCGTTGCCAAGCTGGCGACCTTCCCCATTGGATTTGCCTTAATTCTTGTGACGCTGTTCGTCGTGCTGAATCTGATCAATTCCAAAGAAGGCCGGGCGATCAAGGCCGTCCGGGACAACCGCATCGCCGCGGAATCCGTGGGCATCAACATTACGGCGTTCCGGCTAAAAGCCTTCGTAGTCTCCGCCTTCCTGGCGGGCATGGCAGGGGCGCTGTACGGCCTGAATTATTCCTCCCTCACCGCCTCCAAGTTCAATTTCAATACCTCCATCAACATTCTGGTCTTCGTTGTTCTGGGCGGCATGGGCAACATCCTCGGCTCCATTATCTCCGCCACGGTGCTCTACATCCTGCCGGAGGCCATGCGCGGCCTGCAGGATTACCGGATGATCCTCTATGCTGTGGTTCTGATCGTCGTGATGCTCTTTACATGGTCCCCCAAGGTGAAAGAAGCCATGTCCGTGGTCACCGACAAGATTGCCGGTGCATTCAAGAAGAAGGAGGCGGGAAGCAATGAATGACTATTCCAAGAAAATCCTGAAAGTTCCCACCGTGACCTTCGTCCGTGAGCAGGATCAGGGCAAGCAGCCCGTTCTGGACGTGCGGAACCTGGGCATCGACTTTGGCGGCCTGACGGCTGTGGACAGCTTCAATATTACCATCGGCCCCACCGAAATTTCCGGCCTGATCGGCCCCAACGGCGCGGGCAAGACCACCATTTTTAATCTGCTCACCGGCGTCTATCAGCCCACCCGCGGCTCCGTGCTGGTCAACGGCATCGACATCAAGGGAATGCCGGTATACAAGGTCAATAAGCTGGGTATCGCCCGAACCTTCCAGAATATCCGTTTGTTTACGGATATGACCGTTCTGGACAACGTCAAGGTCGGTCTGCACAATTCCATGAAGTGTTCCTTCTTCTCAAGCGTTTTGCATCTGCCCGGCTACTTCAAGGCCGAGAAGCGCGCCAATGAGAAGGCTATGGAGCTGCTGGATTTCATGGGGCTTGCGGAACATGCCAATGAGAAGGCAGGAAGCCTGCCCTACGGCGTCCAGCGCCGTCTGGAGATCGTCCGGGCGCTGGCGACCAATCCTTCCGTGATTCTGCTGGATGAGCCTGCCGCCGGTATGAACCCCAGTGAGACAACCGAGCTGATGCACCAGATACGGCGGATCCGGGATACCTTCCACGTTGCCATTTTCCTGATCGAGCACGACATGAATCTGGTTATGAACGTGTGCGAGGCCATCGCCGTGGTGAATTACGGCCGGATCATTGCCAAGGGAACTCCTGAGGAGATTCAGGCGAATCCTGCGGTCATCGAGGCATACCTTGGCAAAGAGGAGGGGAAAGCAGATGCTGAAAATTGAAGACATGCACGTGTATTACGGCGCAATCCACGCGGTGAAGGGCGTGTCCTTTGAAGTCGGCGAGGGCGAGATCGTGGCGCTGATCGGCGCAAACGGCGCGGGCAAGTCCACCATCCTGAAGACGGTTTCCGGCCTGATGCATCCCCGCAGCGGCTCCATCCACTTCTGCGATCAGGATATCACCCATATGGAAGCCTATAAGCTTCTGCGTACCGGTCTGGCGCACGTCCCTGAAGGACGGCGGATTTTCCAGCAGATGACGGTTCAGGAAAATCTGGAAATGGGCGCTTACATCAAAAAGGATGTGTCCCAGAAAGATCTGGAGACGGTGTTCACCTACTTCCCCCGTCTGAAAGAGCGTCGCAAGCAGATTGCGGGAACCCTTTCCGGCGGCGAGCAGCAGATGCTGGCCATGTCCCGCGCTCTTATGAGCCACCCGAAGCTCATGATGCTGGACGAGCCGTCCATGGGTCTTGCGCCCATTCTGGTCGATCAGATTTTTGACATCATCAAGGAACTGCACAAGGCCGGCACAACGATCCTTCTCGTGGAGCAGAACGCCCGGAAGGCGCTGCAGATCGCTGACCGTGCCTACGTTCTGGAAACCGGCAGCATCACCTTAAGCGGCACCGGCGCGGAGCTTGCCAGCTCTGACGCGGTGAAGAAGGCTTACCTCGGCGGTTAAAAATTGGACACCCCCTGCATAGGATAGGCAGGGGGTGTTTTTATGTGCCGGAAAAACCACCTGCATGGGTGCTGCTGCCTGTTCTTCGGACTGGGGCTGATCGTGGGGCATTGTGTTTCCAGCTGGTTCGTCTGCTGCTGCGGCGGGATCGCGCTTCTGGCGCTCGGTTTTTGCATTATGCGAAGAAGATGACATCCGTTTGTCATAAACTTGTCCGGCGTTGAATAGACTGTATCGACAACGTGGGATAAGGAGTGATCCAACTTGGAATTTGAGTTTCAGAAATCCGCCTGCCCCTGCATGGAAACGGTGCTGCGGGAGGTTCAGAATGTGGAGCAGACCCAGGAGATCAAGTTGTCCGACGGAATGCCGGACATCGGCAGAGTCCTTGCCGCATGGGGACAGACCATCCTCCGGGGGAAAGAATGGCGCAGCGACAGCGTCTCCTTTTCCGGCGGAATGATGGTCTGGATTCTCTATGCGCCGGAGGATGGCAGCGAGGAGCGGTGCATCGACGGCTGGATTCCCTTCCAGATGAAGTGGGATCTGCCCGAACGGACGGAGGAGGGGAGCATCCGCATCCAGTGTCTGACCCGGTTCGTGGACGCCCGGTCGGTGTCCGCCCGGAAGCTGATGGTGCGTGTGGGAGCTGCCGCCATGGCGGAGGCCTGTGTGCCGAAGACCGCGGAAATCGCCGCCCCGGCGGAACCAATCGAGGGCGTGGAGCTGCTGACAAGCAGCTACCCGGTCAGAATGCCCAGAGAGGCCGGGGAAAAGGCCTTCGCGCTGGACGAAGAACTCACGCTTCCCGAATCCAGCCCATTGCCTGAGAAGCTGGTCTATTACTGCCTGCACCCCAGAATAACGGAGAAAAAGGTGCTGTCCAACAAGGTGGTGTTCCGGGGAAACGGGAACCTGCACGTGCTTTACCGTTCGGAGGAGGGGCAGCTCCACGGATGGGATTTTGAGCTGCCTTTTTCCCAGCTGGCAGACCTTTCCGGGGAACACAGCGGCGACGCACAGGCGGACATCCTGCTAAGTCCCACCAGTCTGGAGCTGGAAGTGGACGACGAGGGACATATGCGCCTGAAATGCGGCATTGTAGGGCAGTATCTCATCTCTGACCGGGAAATGCTGACGCTGGCGGAGGACGCCTACAGCCCGGGACGGGAGCTGTCCGTGCAGACAGAGCAGCTGGAAGTCCCCGCCATTCTGGAAAGCCGCCGGGAAACCGTCTACGGCGAACAGAGCATTCCCGCGGAGGCCAATCTGACGGCGGACGTCAGCTTCCTCGTGGACTTCCCACGGCAGCGCAGGACTCAGAAGGGTGTGGAAATGGAGATCCCCGGCTCGTTTCTGGTGCTGTATTATGGCGAGGACGGCATTCTCCATTCCGCCACAGCCCGCTGGGAGGGGCAGTGTATCCTGAATGCGGATGAAAACACCGTGATAACGGCAATTCCCATGCCGCCAGAACAGATGCAGGCCAGTCTTGGAAGCGGCAGCGTGACCGTGAAGGGGGAAGTCCCTCTGGAAATGACGTCGGAAAGCAGTCGGGGCTTCTCCATGATCACCGGCGTGGAGCTGGGTGAGGAAAAGGAGCCGGACGCGAACCGGCCGTCGCTGATCCTGCGCAGAGCGGGGGATGGCCGACTGTGGGACATCGCCAAGGAAAGCGGCTCCACCATGGACGCCATCCGCAAGGCAAACGGCCTTCAGGAGGAACCGGCAGCAGGGCAGATGCTGCTGATTCCGGTATCATAAGCAAGGAAATGCGCTCCGGTGAACGCCGGGGCGCATTAGACAGTTAACAGATGCAGTGGGATAATGAACTGCACCTCTCGCCTCTCCCTATGGGCGAGGTGGCCGAGCGCAGCGAGGACGGAGAGGGTAAACAAGGGTGCAAGGCCCTCTCAGTCACCTTCGGTGACAGCTCCCCCAAAGGGGGAGCCAAGGAGGGTATCACGAGAAATGGAGCGTATCTGTACCGATACGCTCCATTCACTGTTTCACAACCACCCATCAAACGTCGGGGCGGCGTTTTTGCCTGCAAAAAGAAAAATATGGTAGAAAAATTTCTTGTAGCAGTTGACAAGAAGTGATATAATAATTCTTAGAGAATTTTATACAGAAGGTGTTTTTTATGACAAAAATTGATATTTTCTCCGGCTTCCTCGGCGCGGGCAAGACGACTCTGATCAAAAAGATGATCGCCGAAAGCTACAAGGGGCAGAAGCTGGTGCTGATCGAGAACGAGTTCGGCGAGATCGGCATTGACGGCGGCTTTTTGCAGGATTCCGGCATCAACATCACCGAGATGAACTCCGGCTGCATCTGCTGTTCTCTGGTGGGCGATTTTGGCAAGGCGCTGAAGAAGGTCATTGCCGAGTACCATCCCGACCGTATTCTGATCGAGCCGTCCGGCGTGGGCAAGCTGTCCGACGTCATCGCCGCCGTGAGCAAGGTGACGAATGACGAGGTCACGCTGGGCTATACCGTGGCCGTGGCCGACGCGGGCAAGGTCAAGGTGTATATGAAGAACTTCGGCGAGTTCTACAACAACCAGATCGAGACGGCCTCCACCATCATCCTGTCCCGTACCGATTCCATCCCCCAGAGCAAGCTGGACGCGGCCGTTGCCATGCTGCGGGAGCATAATTCCGTTGCCACCATCGTCACCACCCCTTGGGGCGAGCTGACGGGCGAGCAGCTGATTGAGGCGCTGGAAGGCAAGGCGTCCGTCGCGGCGGAGCTGGCGAAGATGGAGATGGAGCGTCTGGCAGAAGAGGACGAGGAAGAAGACCATCACTGCTGCCATCACCATCACGACGATGATGACGAGGATGAGCATGACCATCACTGCTGCCACCATCATCACGACGACGATGAGGACGAGCATGAGCATCACCATCATCATCACCACGCCGACGAGGTGTTCACCTCCTGGGGCGTTGAGACCGCCAAGAAGTTCGACAAGGCGGCCATTGAAGCGGCGCTGCATGAGCTGGATTCCGGCAAGTATGGCACCATCCTCAGAGCGAAGGGTATCCTGCCCGCCGTGGACGGCACTTGGATTCACTTTGACTATGTTCCCGAGGAATGCAACGTCCGTACCGGCAGCGCTGATATTACCGGCAAGCTCTGCGTCATCGGCTCCAAGCTGGATGAAGCAGGCGTGGCCGCTCTGTTCGGGGTGTAAACATGGTGCAGATTCCCGTATATGCCTTTACCGGCTTTCTGGATTCCGGTAAGACCAAGTTCATTCAGGAGACGCTGGAGGACGAGCGCTTCAACGCCGGCGAGCGGACGCTGCTGCTGGTGTTTGAGGAAGGGGAAGAGGAGTACGATTTCTCCACTTATCCCCACAAGAACGTGTATCTGGAAACGCTGGATCAGCAGACCGTCACCACCAAGGAGCTTCAGGCGCTGGCGAAAAAGTATAAGGCGCAGCGCGTGGTCGCTGAGCTGAACGGTATGCAGCAGGTGGGCGACTTGTATATGCGCTTCCCGGAGAACTGGGCGGTTGCTCAGGAGGTCATGTTCGCCGACTCCACCACCATCATGGCTTACAACGCCAATATGCGCAATCTGGTGATGGACAAGCTGGTGGGCGCCCAGATGGTGGTGTTCAACCGGCTGGAAAAAGGCGCGGACGTCATGCCCCTGCATAAGCTGGCCCGGGCGGCCAACCGCCGTATCGACATTCTGTACGATTACACCGACGGTTCCACCTCCTACGACGATATCGAAGACCCGCTGCCCTTTGACATCAACGCCCCTGTCATTCAGGTGAAGGACGAGGACTACGCCCTGTTTTACCGGGACGTGTCCGAGGAACCGAAGAAGTACGACGGCAAGACCGTCAGCTTCAAGGGTCAGGTGGCCATGCTCCGCCGGGACAAGAACGGTATGTTTGCCCCCGGCCGATTCGTGATGACCTGCTGTGTGGAGGACATCCAGTTCTGCGGCATTCCCTGCCGGTACGATCAGGCGGGGACGCTGGAACCCCGTTCATGGGTCATGGTCACAGCAAAGATCACGGCGGAGAAGCACCCCCTGTACAAAGGGGAGGTTGGCCCTGTCCTGACGGCGCTGGAGGTCACAAAAAACGCCCAGCCCGCCGACCCGGACGTTGCGACGTTCTGATTAAAAAGTCCCCTCTTCTTAGAGGGGACTTTTTTGAACAAAATTTCGCAAAAAAGTTGATGCAATTTCGCCGGGAATATGGTATAGTGTAAAAAAGAAACTAACGCAGGAAAGGGCATCCATATGTATCAACCACTCGCCGATCTTTTGCGGCCGCAGACGCTGGACGAGGTCTACGGTCAGGAGCATATTCTGGGCAAGGGCGCGGTGCTGCGCCGCCTGATCGATTCGGGCAACATCCCCAACATGGTGTTCTACGGCCCCAGCGGCACGGGAAAGACCACCGTCGCCAATATCATCGCCAAGCAGACCAACCGCACCCTCTACAAGCTCAACGCCACCACCGCTTCCACGGCGGATATCAAGGAGATCGTGGCGCAGCTGGACACCTTCATGGCGCCCAACGGAGTGCTGCTGTATCTGGACGAAATTCAGTCCTTCAACAAAAAACAGCAGCAGTCCCTGCTGGAACACATCGAAAACGGCAAGATCACCCTGATCGCTTCCACCACGGAAAATCCCTATTTTTATGTGTTCAACGCGATCTTAAGCCGCTCCACCGTCTTTGAATTCAAGCAGATCTCCGCGTCCGCCGCCTTGCAGGCGGTACGCCGGGCGGTTTCCTTCATGGAGCAGCGCACCGCGCTGACCGCCGCCCCCGAAGACGGGGCGCTGGAATACATTGCGTCCTCCTGCGGCGGAGATCTGCGTAAGGCCATGAACGCGGTGGAGGTGCTGTTTTCCGCGGGGATTCCTCAGGACGGAAAGCTCCCCCTGACCCTGGCGGACGCCAAAGAGGTCACCCAGAAAAGCGCCCTCCGCGCCGATCGGGACGGAGACAACTATTATGACCTGCTGTCCGCGCTCCACAAGTCCATCCGCGGCTCCGACCCGGACGCCGCCTGTCACTATCTGGCAAGGCTTCTGGAAGCCGGGCAGATGCCCTCTGCCTGCCGCCGCCTGATGTGCGTCGCGGCGGAGGACGTGGGGCTGGCCTATCCTCAGATCCTGCCCATCGTCAACGCCTGCGTGGACATGGCGCTGAAGCTGGGAATGCCGGAAGCGCGGCTTCCGCTGGCGGATGCCGCCGTGCTGATGGCCACCAGTCCAAAGTCCAATTCTGCCTATCTTGCCATTGATGCGGCGCTGGACGACGTGCGCAAGGGAAAGTCCGGGGATTTCCCCCGGCATTTGCAGAACGTCCACGCGGATACCTACACCATGGAGCGGGAACAGGGGTATCTCTACCCCCACAACTACCCAAACCATTGGGTGAAGCAGCAGTATCTGCCGGACGAGCTGGCGGGCACGCGCTATTACGAATACGGCCCTAACAAGCTGGAACAGGCGGCAAAACAATACTGGGACAGCATCAAAAAGGAGTAAGACATGGACATTCGCGTCAACGACATTCTTGTCATGAAAAAGTCCCACCCCTGCGGGGAAAAGCGCTGGCTGGTTCTGCGCACCGGCGCAGACTTCCGCCTGCGGTGCCTGGGCTGCGGCCATGAGTTGATGACACCCCGGTTCAAGGCAGAAAAAAATATCCGCTCCGTGGAGCGGAAGGGGACCTCCGACAGCTAATGTCGGAGGTTTTTCGTTCCCCGCCGCCGATGCCGCCGAAAGGACGGCGGGGTGGGGGAAACTTGCGGCGAAGGGGGGACATGGTTGCGACCGACTTTTCCCGGGAGGAGGGGTATACTTTTGCCATACCGGCTGGAGGTGATGCGTTGAAAATCTATCTGGACTTGGTGGTAATTCTGAACTTTCTGGTGGATTTTTTGCTGCTTTTGGGGACAAACCGTTTATCGGGCTTTCCGGCGTCGCCCCTCCGGGCGGCGGCATCGGCGGCGCTGGGGGCGGTCTACAGCGGGGTGTGCATGATGCCCCGGATGCGGTTCCTCGGGGGACTGCTGTGGCGGATCGTCAGCCTTGCCGGGATGGCGGTCATCGCCTTCGGCTGGGACAAAAGCGCATGGAAGCGCAGCGGCGTGTTCGTGCTTCTCAGCATGGCGCTGGGCGGCGCGTCACTGAGCATCGGCCATGGGAATTTTCTGACGCTTCTGCTTACCGCCGGCGGCGTGTGGGCGCTGTGCATCGTGGCCTTCGGCGGACGGGTGGGGGGCAGAGAGTACGTCCCGGTGGAGCTGACCTATGGCGAGAAAACTGTCAGCATCGTCGCCCTGCGGGATTCCGGGAACACTCTGCGCGACCCTGTTTCCGGAGAGCAGGTGCTTGTGGTTTCGGGGGAGGTGGCGGAAAGACTGACGGGTCTGACGCAAGACCAGCTCCGCGCGCCTCTGAAAACTCTGATGTGCCGCCCGGTTCCGGGGCTTCGCCTGATCCCCTACCGGGCGGTGGGGCAGGCGGGGGATATGCTGCTGGCCATGCGGTTTGACGGGGTGAAGATCGGCAATCGGACGCAGAGCGCCGTGGTGGCCTTTGCGGCGGAAGGACTTGGCAGAGGAGACGTATATCAGGCACTGACAGGAGGGGTCATATGAAGCTGTTGGACATTTTACGGAAACTGGGACTCATCCGGGAGAACGGCATTTTTTACATCGGGGGCAGCGACGTGCTTCCTCCGCCGCTGAAGGGGTCGGAGGAGCTGTTGACGCTTCAGGCGCTGGAACAGGGGGACGAGGACGCACGGCAGCGGCTGGTGGAGCACAATCTCCGACTGGTGGTGTACATCGCCCGGCGGTTCGAGAACACCGGCGTCAATCTGGAAGATCTGATCTCCATCGGAACCATTGGTTTAATCAAGGCCATCAGCACCTACAGGCTGGACAAGAAGATCAAGCTGGCGACCTACGCCTCCCGGTGCATTGAAAACGAAATCCTCATGTACATCCGCAAAACCGCCAACCAGAAGACGGAGGTGTCTCTGGACGAACCCATCAACATGGACTGCGACGGCAACGAGCTGCTGCTATCCGACATTCTCGGCACCGACGAGGACATGATCATGCGGCCGCTGGAGGATGACGTGGACATCTGCGTTCTGCGGCAGGCGCTCCGCGACCTGCCCGACCGGGAGCGGGAGATCGTGCTGATGCGCTTCGGTCTGGAAGGGCGGCGGGAGCTGACCCAGAAGGAGGTGGCGCAGAAAATGGGCATTTCCCAGTCCTACATTTCCCGGCTGGAAAAGCGGATCATGCTGCGGCTGAAAAAAGAATTTCTCCGTCAGACAAGCTGCGCTTGATTTTTCGGAATCGGTATGGTATAATCGATAAGGAAATTATCGATATGATTTTGTATCGATTGCAAAGAGGTTATTATGGAAGAGAAAAAGGTTTCAAAATCGGTTCTGAAACGTCTGCCGGGGTATCTGGCGTACCTGAAGAATATGCCGGAAAATGCCCCTGCCCATATTTCCGCCACGGCGCTGGCCAACGCTCTGGGAATGGGAGAGGTGCAGGTTCGTAAGGATCTGGCCATGGTCTCCGACGGGGGACGCCCCAAGATCGGCTATCTGCGGGAGACCCTGATCGACGATATTGAGCAGTTTCTGGGGTACGACAACACCACCGACGCCGTGCTGATCGGCGCGGGCAAGCTGGGTCAGGCGCTGATGGGCTACAGCGGCTTTGACGAGTACGGTCTGAACATTCTGGCGGCTTTCGACGCAAGCCCCAAGGCGGAAAAGACCGAGGAAGGCAAGCCCATTTATCACATTTCCCAGCTGACCCATTTCTGCCGCACCCACAAGGTGCTGATGGGCATTATCACCGTCCCGGCGGAGGCGGCGCAGCAGGTGGCCGACCAGCTCATTGCCGGGGGGATCAAGGGCATCTGGAATTTTGCCCCTACCCATCTGGACGTGCCGCCCAATATTCTGGTGCAGTATGAGAACATGGCGACATCTCTTGCGATGCTGTCCGTACATTTGCAGGCACAGATCAAGGAAGAAAAGGAAGTCAGAAAGTAATCGGAAGAAATCTGCCCTGCGTTGCAATGGGCGGGGTGCATCAGACAGTTGACAGGCAGAGTGGAATAATCCGCTGTGCCTGTTCTTGTAAGCACTTCTTGCCTCTCCCTTTGGGAGAGGTGGCCGAGCGTAGCGAGGACGGAGAGGGGAGGCAAGGGTGCAAAGCCCTCTCAGAGGGAGAGCCAAGGGGGTGCGTTTTTGATTCCGGCGTGGTTGACGGTTTCCCGGAAAAGTGGTAAACTGACGGAAAGTAGAAAACGAAACTCGAGGTTCCCCTATGAAGAAAATCCTTGCCTGCCTGCTGTTCATGTTCCTGACGGCGGCGCTGCTGTTTAAGGCAGCGCCGGAGGCGGCTGCCTACGAACCGGGCGACCCCTACAGCCCTGATTTGTCCGAGCTGATCCGCGACGCTGACCACCGAACCTATGTGGAAACGCTGACCGACTATTATATGCGCACCAACACCAGTGTGTGGAAGGCTTTGCGGAAGGGACAGTGCGCCATGTTCCTGTTTGAGGGCTGTTCCGACAATCTGAACGACAGAAGGCTGACCGATTTGTCCTTTTACCGGGTCTCGGCGGTGTGTCTGGTGGTTCGTCTGGATAAGTCGGGGGAGCCGTATATCGTCTATTTCAACCAGAATTGCAGCACCATTCCGGATCGCCCGCTGGAATACGGCGCGTGGGAGCTGGAAGACGTGGGGGAGGTCGGCCCCGCAACGGTTCGGGACGGAACCTATGAACTGTATTCCGTGAAGCACATGGGCGCGTATGAGGCGCTGCACGTCCGGGACAGCGAGAAGGACGAGAAGATTTCCGCGGTCTACATGACCCCGGACGGATTTGTCGCCACGGAAGCCGACTGCATCAACATCCACACCCGCACGGGCAATCATGTAGCCGGCAAGGGAATGTGGTCGGCGGGGTGTATGCTGGTGGGAGACGGGGACTTCAGCCAGTTTTCAGAGCTGATAGATTCCACTTATTACACGCTCTACGACGAATTTGACGTGGGGCAGAAGGTGGGCGTGGTGGTCATCAACCGCCAGCGGATGAAAAACAAGCTCTTTGCCCTCTACCAGAACTGGGACGCGGTGAACAAAATTCTGGAAAAATCTCGGCCAACTCTACCGGAAAAATATCTCGCGCTCTGCGCAGAGCAGCCGCTTACTCCTCAAGGGGAGACCCTGCGGACGGTGCGGGACACGAAGCTGATGACGCTGCCCTGCGGCAATGAGACGGACGCAAGATCAGTTGCGGTGCAGACGCTGCCCGAAGGTACACAGCTGGAGATCACCTCCATTATTCACAACACCCGGGGAAGTGAGTGGTACGCGGTGAACTTTGGTCTGGAGACACGCTATGTCTACAGCGGCGACACGGAGCCGTCCACATGGTTCAGCAAGTTTGTGGATTTCTGGGCGAATAAGTGGAGAAAAGATACGGAAAGTTGAATCGGCGCGGC
>OHER01000116.1_pt1 | contig 28657 bp, 20 predicted proteins | sample 1567381 | NCBI WGS metagenome assembly OHER01 (sample SAMEA3879600, study PRJEB24766) | human gut metagenome | biome: human-associated habitat; feature: feces | place: USA | collected 1985/1987 | reverse complement strand
GCCGGAACGAAAAATCTGCTATGCTCGATGCCATGTTTTAGAATCGAATTAGTATGATCAACCGCATGAAAAGGAGAAAATCATGAGTGCTGCGAAGAAGGGTATGAAAAAAAGTACCTATTTAATTATCTGGACGCTGGTGATTGCGCTGCTGTGCAGTGCCGTCGGCGTCGTCAACTACGAAGCGCTGTACTGGGATTCCGCCCTGACGCTGTACTTCGGCGAAGTCGGCGTGAAGAACGTTTCCACCGTGACGTTTGACACGGACGACCATGCACAGGTGGCGAACCTGATTGTCGCCGAAGGCGCGGTGCTGCTGAAGAACGAAAAGAACGCGCTGCCCATGAAGGGCGGCAAAATCAGCCTCTTTGGCATCGACAACAAGAACGGCGTTTTGCAGAAGGTGCTGGAGGATGAGGGCTTCACGGTCAACCCCACGCTGGCTGCCTTCTATGCCGCGTCCAGCCACTCCTCCGGCGCGGGCAGCCTGTCGGCAGGCAACGGCTCCGAAACCGGCGGCTGGGTGATTGACGAAGTGCCGCAGAACGAATATACGGCGGACGTCAAGGCCTCCTACAAGGATTACAACGATGCTGCCGTCGTCGTGCTGATGCGCACGGGCGCGGAAGGCAACGACTTGCCGTATGACATGTCCCGCTACGGCGGCTCGGCGGATGAAAACTATCTGGAACTGAACAAGGACGAAAAGGAACTGCTTGCCGAGGTGCATAAATCCTTCGACAAGGTGGTTGTGCTCATCAGCTCCGCCAACGCCATGCAGATGGACTTTGTGGACAAGGCGGAATACGGCATTGACGCGGTGCTGTGGTATGCCCGTCCGGCGGGCGGCATCGGCTCGATTGCCAAGATTTTGTCCGGCGCCATCAACCCCTCCGGCCGTCTGGTGGACACCTATGTGCACGACAACCTGTCCTCCGCCGCCATGCAGAACTTCGGCGACTACCGCTATGTGAACGAGGATGGCTCCCTCTCCGGCTATTCCTATGTGAACTATGCGGAAGGCATCTATGTCGGCTACAAGTACTATGAAACCCGCTATGAGGATGCTGTGCTCAAGCAGGGCAACGCGGGCGACTACGATTACGCCGCCACCGTCGCCTATCCCTTCGGCTATGGTCTGAGCTACACTGATTTTGAGTGGTCTGACCTGAAGGTGGACTGGGACGGCGACCTCTGCACCGCGTCGGTCACGGTGAAGAACACCGGCTTCACCTCCGGCAAGGATGTTGTGGAATTCTACGTCCAGTCGCCCTACATCCCCGGCGGCGTGGAAAAGGCGGCTGTGGCGCTGGCGCAGTACGTCAAAACATCTGAGCTTGCCCCCGGCGAATCGCAGCGCGTGTCCGTCACCTTCTCCAAGCAGGACATTGCCAGCTACGATGCAAAGGACGCCAAGACCTATGTGATTGACGCGGGCGACTGGTATGTGACCGCTGCCCACGATGCGCACGAGGCCGTGAACAACGTGCTTGCCGCAAAGGGCAAGACCACGGCGGACGGCATGACCGCAAACGGCAACACGGCGATGGCAGCCAAGTACATCGTTTCCGAGCGGGAACTGCTGAGCAAGGACGCTGTTTCCGGCGCGGAAGTGACCAACCAGCTTGATGATATCGTCTATGCGGACGACACGGTGTATCTCTCCCGCTCCGACTGGTCTGTGATGGACAATAACGGTCTGGAATACGCCACCGGTGTTGCGAAGGGCGTATCCAACGTCGGCAACATCTCCGGCGACGTGCCGACCTATGTGATTTCCGACGACCTGCGGGCGAAATTCGAGCTGAAGGGCTTTGCGGCTTCTCTGAACCCGACTGACCCGACGGATGCTGCCCTGTATCCCGGCAAGGAAGCCTACACCTACGGCGCGAAGAACAATTTGAAGCTGATCGACATGGTGGGGCTGGATTACAACGACCCGAAGTGGGATCTGCTGCTGGATGAACTCAAGCTCTCCGAGATGCATCAGCTGTTCAACAAGTCCGGCTGGGGCTCTCTGGCGGTGGAATCCGTTGGCAAGCCCAAGACGTATGAGTATGACGCGCCGCACGGCATTGCGAACTTCCTGACGGACGCGGTCATCTACTCCTACCCCTGCGCAACAATGACGGCGGCGACGTGGAGTCAGGACGTTCAGCGCATCTACGGCAACGCCATCGGCGAAGACGCGATTGCGTCCAACACCGAGGGCTGGTACGCGCCCGGCATCAACATCCACCGCACACCCTTCGGCGCGCGCAACTACGAATACTACTCCGAGGATGCTGTGCTGACCGGTCTTTGCTCCGCGGCGGTCTGCGCGGGCGTTGAAGCGCACGGTATGCACGCCTACATCAAGCACTTTGTCATGAACGACGCCGACACCAACCGCGCCGCCAACGGCTGTGTGGCTGTGTGGGGCACGGAACAGGCTACCCGTGAAATCTACCTCAAGCCCTTTCAGTATTCCATCCAGAAGGGCGGCGCACAGGGCATCATGCTGACCATGTGCCGCGTCGGCTGGCAGTTCACCTTCGGCTCCTATCCGCTGATGAGCGCCATCTGCCGCAACGAATGGGGCTGGCACGGCTGCTACATCACCGACTACACCACCACCATGAAGGGCGCTGGCGCTGACCAGTATCTGGCGGCGGGCGGCACGCTCATTCACGCGACCGCGGAACAGTCGCTCAGCGACGTTAAATCCGGCTGGTGCCGCAAGCTGATTCGCGAAGCCGTGCATCAGATTCTCTACAACACGGCAAACTCGCTGGCGGTTGACCCCGCCTATGCGGCGATGCTGAATCAGGCGGATGATGCTGCGGAAGAAACGACTGCCCCGGCGGTTGAGGAGCAGAAGGGCTTCCTGCACGGCATGGCGTGGTACAAGGTTGTGCTGTACGGCTTTGACATTCTGATGGCGCTTGTGCTGGTGTTCATGGCAATTCGCGTATACAGCAAAGTGCCGATGACCGAGGAGCAGTTCCAGAACCGCAAGCGGATGAGCAAGAAGGGCAAGCGCATCATGTGGATTGTGATTGCCGTCGCCGTCATCGCGATTGCAGTTGTCTTCTACCTCTGGGCTTGGCCGCTGCTTGTCAAGGCGTTCAAGATTTAATACGATTTTCCGGGGCTTCGGAGTGTTCCGGAGCCCCATTTTGTACAAGAAAGCGTTGCAAGGAGGACATTATGCTGTCTGGGAAGAAAATCTTGTCGGCGCTGCTCTCTGCCGCCCTGCTGCTGCCCGCCGCCTCGGCGCTGGCGGAGGACAACGCGTTTGCGGCGGAAATCGAGCGCCGCTATACCGCGCCCAGCATCGACAGCCGCAGCGAGGTACGCTGGTGGATGGCGGAAGCAGGGCATACGGACGAGACGATCCGCGCGGAAATTCAGGCGATGTACGACGGCGGTTTCCGCGGCGTGGAGCTGTGCGCGCAGGGCGAAGACGAAATCAGCGAAGGGGACTACGGCTACGGCTCTGCGCAGTGGGATCACGACTTGAAGCTGGCAATGAACACGGCGCTGGACTTGGGAATGACCGTCTCCCTCACCTCCGGCACAAACTGGGCGACCGCCAACGTCCCCGGTCTTGACCCGCACAGTCAGGGCGCAAGCCAGATTGTCGTGGACATTGTGGAATACATCAAGGCAGGGGCGAGCCGAAGCGGGGCAATCCCCATGCAGAAGAAAGTCGGCAGCAAGGTCTACCCCATTGCGCCGACGGCGAAGCTGATTGGCGTTTTTGCCGTGCCGCAGACGAGCGGCAACAAGGCAAAGCCCATCGTGACGGACGGAACGGGCATCATCGAGCTGACCGACAAGCTGGTCTGGGAAACGGACGGCACGATTACGCTGGACTGGACGCCGGAAAACGCCGAATCGAAGTACCGACTGTTCTACTACTGGCAGCAGGGCGCAATGCAGGAATCCCACCCCGCCGCTGAAACCGCGTACTGCATCAACTACTTTGATGAAGCGGGCATTGAAGCGCTGAAGGAATACTGGTTGGCGCACATTCTGGACGACGAAGCGCTGAATGCCAAGATTCAGGCGGGCGACGTGCAGCTGTTCATGGATTCGCTGGAAATCAGCACCGAATACGGCTGCGCGTTCTGGTGCGACGACATGGCGGAAGAATTTCTGGCGCGCAAGGGCTATGACATTCGTCCGTACCTGTACCTGACCATCGGTCTGCCGGATCTGTTCTACTGGGATGCCGTGGACTACGGCAGCTATGATTTGGCGGACAAAACCATGCGCGAAAAGGTGCTCAACGACCTCTTTGATGTGCAGACGCAGCTCTACCGCGAACGGATGCTGGAGCCGCTGCGCGCGTGGCTGCACGAATACGGCATCAAGACCCGCGCGCAAATCAGCTATGGGCAGCGGCTGGAAATCTCCGAGCCCATCATGAGCGTGGATTATCCGGAGGCGGAAATCCTCAACCAGAACAATCAGGTGGATATGTACCGCCTGTGGACGGGCGGCGCGAAGCTGCAGAACAAGGTGCTCTCCTCCGAAACGGGCGCTTACGGCGGCTATGCCTATACCGAGCAGGATCACCTGATGGAGGCGTACAACCTCTTTGCGGCGGGCTTCAATCGCATTGTGTGGCACATCTGGTCTGCGCAGTACGGGCCGGGAACGGATAATCGCTGGCCGCATTATACCGCCAGCGGCGCGGTGTATGCCAGCTTCTACGCCTTCGGGCCGCATGAGCCGTCCAGCGTGGATTATCCGTCGTTCAACGACCATCTGGGACGCATCTGCCAGCTGCTCCGCGAGGGCGTGTCCCGCACGGATGTCGGCATGATTTACATGAACTATCAGCAGCCCATGCCAACCAGCGGCAACCACGGCGGCGAAAACTGGCTGCTTGACCACACGACCGGCTTTTTCCCGTCCACGACCTTGCAGGACAACGGCTATAACTACGACTACTTCAGCCCGGATTTCCTGACGGCGGACGGCGTGTACTATCATGCCGAAACCGGCACGCTGGAGCAGGCGGGGTATCAGGCGATTGTGCTGTGGCAGGAGCAGCTGGCGCTGGACGGCGCGAAAGCCCTGCTTGATTTGGCAAAACAGGGCATGAAGGTGGTTGTGGTGGATGGCGCCGCCGTTCAGACGCCGTACAATGATGGCGGCGAGGCAGCGCTGGCGGATGTGATGGCGGAAATGAAGGCGCTCCCCAACGTCTATTCCGCAAAGGACGCGGATGACGCTGCCCGCGTTCTGCAAAGCGCCGGGGTGAAGCCTTACGCGGGCTCTGCCGAGCCGAACCGCCAGCTGCTGACGCAGACGCGCCGCGACGGCGACACCGAGTACCTGTATGTGTACAACTACTGCGACGGCAGCTATGTTTCCGTGTGGTCGCAGGGGGAAAAGCAGGATACGCACGGCGATACCATCACGACGGAGATGGTGGTGGACGGCACTTGGATTCCGTATCAGCTGGATGCGTGGACGGGCGAAACGAAACGCATGGGCGTCTATCGCCATGAAAACGGCAGCACAATTTTCCCGCTGACGCTGGATTACGGCGACGTGGCGCTGTTTGTGTTCCGGGCGTGCGAGGCGGACAGCGAGCTCCACGCGGTCGAAACGAACGCGGCGGATGTTTGCAGCGATGGCAGCAGCCTGTCCGCCAAGGTCACAGCGTCCGGCGAATATCAGGCGCAGCTCAGCAGCGGCGAAACGCGGCAATTCGCGGCGCAGGTGCCGGATGCGTTTGAAATCACCGACTGGGATGTTACCGTCATGAAGCACACGGCGTCCGGGCAGGTGAACGAGCGCACGGAAACGCTGTTCGGGCAGACCATCACCGAAACGCAGGTAGCGACGGACATTACCCCCGTCGCGCTCCATCTGGACGCCCTGAAAACATGGAATGAAATTCCAGAACTGGGCGAGCGCACGGTCGGTCAGGCGACGTACAAGGCGGTTTTCCAGTGGGATGGCACGGCAGACGGCGCATATATCGACTTTGGCCCGATGAGCGAAAGTATGCAGGTTTTCATCAACGGCGAAAAAACGGGCAACCTCAGCATGACGAATGCCGTCATGGACATCACGCCGTGGCTGAAAAATGGCGAAAACACCATCGAGCTGCTGTATTCATCGAGCTTGGCGAATGCAGGCGGCGGCGCGGGCGGCGGCGACTGGTACGGCTACCGCTACGGCTTGCAGGCATACGGCCCTGCGCAGGCGGTTGTTCACCCCTACTGCCTGATTCCGCTGGACTGATGCCTTCTCCCCTGCCTTTTGTCCTGTACCGCGGGGCAAAAGGCAGGGTTGCGGCGGGCTGGATGCGTATGCTATAATGGCACCGAAATGAAGGAGGGAAAATGAGCGATGATTGCATTCCTCGCGCAGTGGCTGGGAGAACGTTATTCTTACCAAATGGGCCTTTCCGTTATAGCCTTTCTGGAAGCACTGTCCGGTGTTGCTGTTTTCATTTTCCCGCTGAAGCACAAGCCGCAGTATGTCGTTCGCGCGGCAGCGGGGCTTGCCCTGATGGCGGCGATTATGGTCATCCGAGCCATCCTCCGCACGCATTTAGAAACGCTGCTCTGGTCACGGTTCATTTCCAACATGCTGGAGTACCTCTCCATGCTGCCGCTGCTGTTCCTGGCGCATGAAGGCACATGGTGTGAGCGGCTGAAAGCGTGGTGCGCCGGATGTGCCGCCGTCCAGATTGCCGGCAGCCTGTACGCACTCGTGCTGTCCTTTACGGGCGCGGACGATACGCAGACAATGACCCTGTTTCCGCAAATCACCAATGCGGATGTGACACTTCTCATCTGGTTTGTGTTCCATCTGGCCGTCTGCTATCTGCTTCGGCTGCTGTTCATCCATCCGTCTGTGCAGTACCATGAAGATCGGAAATCGCAAATTCAGACGACGTGGCTGTGCATCCTGTTCTTGTTAGCCAGTGTGCTGATTAACGCCGTGATGAGCGAATACCGCGCCGATTCACGGCCGCTCTATGAAATGCTGCGCTGCTGCCTGGTGTTCATGTGCATTTCTGTTTTGGCGCTGCACCACGACATTGTGCTGTTTTCGCAGAATCGGGCGGAAATTGAGGTGATGGATCAGGTGCTGGCGGAGAATCGGCGGCAGTACGAGACGATGAAGGCCAACATCGACCTTGTGAATCTGCGCTGCCACGACCTGCGCCATCAGCTGGACAAGCTGCAAAGCCGCCTGACCGAATCCGAAATTTCCGCCCTGCGGGAAGCAATCGACCTCTACGACAGCAATGTGAAAACGGGCAACGAGGTGCTGGATGTTGTGGACAACGGCATCGCCTTCACCAGCATGGCGGATGGCGAGTGCCTGTCATTCATGCGCACGCGCCACATTTACGCGCTGTTCAGCAATGCGCTGGATAACGCAGTGGAAGCGGTGATGCGCGTCAGCAACCCTGAAAAGCGGGTGATCAGCCTGCATGTCCGGCGGCTGAGCGGCGCGGTGGAAATTGCCGTGATGAACTACTACGAGGGCGAAATCAAGTTCAAAAACGACTTGCCGCAGACGAGAAAGCCCGACGGACGGCGCCACGGCTTTGGCACATCCAGTATGCAGTACATTGTCAGCCAATACGGCGGCACGATGAAAATCTCCGCCAAGGACAGCGTTTACCTGCTGGAAATCCGGCTGAACATCCCGGAAAAGGCGGAAAAAACGAAGACTCATTAAAAAAAGCAGGCGATTTGCCTGCCTTTTTTAATGCGCTGCTAAGTATTCATTGTAGGTCTGCTGAACCTGCTTCTTTCGCGGCTGGGAGATTTTCAGCTCCTCGCCGTTATCCAGCAGCAAACTGTATCCCTTGATGCCCGCAATGTGCTGCAAATTCACCAGATAGCAACTGTTGCAGCGGACAAATTGTTTGTTCGTCAAATCGGCTTCAAGCGTGGAAATCGTGCCGCACTGCCGAATCTGCCCCTCGGCGGTGTGGAAAATCAGGTAATGCCCATCCGTCTCAGCATACAGCAAATCCCGCAGGCGCAGTCGAATTTTGCTGCCGCCTGACACAAGCAGTATCGTCGCTTCCTGCTTTTCCGGCAGATGCTCCAGCGCCCAATGCAGCTTCAGCGCGAAGTCATAATACTTGACAGGCTTGAGGATGTAGTCAAACGCGCCGACCGTGTACCCCTCCAGCGCATACTGCGCCAGGCTGGTCACAAAAATCAGCATGACCATGCGATCCATCTTCCGCAGATTCCGCGCCGTTTCCATCCCGGACAGCGCGGGCATCCGAATGTCCATATAAACGATGTCGTACTCCGCCTGATATTCCTCCAAGAAGAGCAGCGGGTCATGCCAGACACGAATCGTAAACGAAACCTTGTTTTCCGTTCCGTAGCGCTGAATCGCCTGTTCCAGCGCGCGAGCGGCAGACTTTTCGTCCTCGACGATGGCAATGCGCACAGCCATGGCATCCCCTCCTCTCTGATGGTTAATATTTTACCATGCGCGGAGGGAAAATGCAAGGCAGGATTCATCACCTTGTTTCATCTGCTTTCTCTGTGTCCCCCATGGTGCGCCTCCTCAAGCGGGGGATGCTTTCTTTGCAGGACAGTGCTCAATAATCAGAGTGCAGTCTGGTTTTGCTTTTCCGGTATTGGAATGAGGATGGACACAATGAACCAATTGTTTTCCTGCTTAATGGTCATATGCCCTTCATATTTTTCCACTGCCAGCCGAATTCCCTTGATTCCATAGCCGTGTATTTCCGGGTTTTCTTTGGTGGTTTCCGGGTCTTCCAAGGATTTCAGGATGGTTTCCTCGCAATAGTTGCTGATTTTAATCACGAGAAAATGGTTTTCCGAAAAAACGCTTACCTTAATCAGCCGTTTTTCGGTTTCCTCGATTCTGCTTTCATATTCAATCGCGTTATCTAATGCGTTGCCAAAGATGGTGCAGATTTGAGCGGTGTCCAGAAAATCCATTTCACGGGCATCCATATAGCATTCCATGGTGATCAGGGCACTGCGGCACATCATCTTTTTGCTGCTGAGCACCACGTCCAGCACCGGATTCCCCGTATCGTACTGCGTTTCAAAATTGCTGACTGTTTGTTCTACGCTGCGAAGCTCTTTTTCATACTTCTGTGAAACGCTCACGCTGCGGATATAATTGATTAGGTGCTTGATGTCGTGGTAAACCTGCTGCATTTGTTCGTTGTTCACTTTAAATTGCTGATATTGCTCATATTGCCTGTCCAAAAGGCTCTGCAATACACCCATGTTCATTTTCAGCCGCATCCCATAGCTGAATTCATCAATGGCAATCAGGGCCAACATGCCGGAAAAATCGGACACCACACGCACGAGCAGTATACCGCCGCCCATACTGATGCCAAAAATAGATTCAGGCGCCAGAAAACTGATATTGCTGAGCAGATACGCGCCAATCGTAATCATAAAAGAAGAAATGACTTCCACATACCCGGCTTTGAGGGGACGATTTTTCCGATGGGAGCGATGATAAATGGATATGCCCAGTGGAATAAATATAATAACATATACAAAAAGCATGATTGTCTGTGAAGCCCGGATATCCGGAAAGCGCATCACACCGCGGCTAACCAGATAAATATTGATTGCATACGCCAGGGCAGCGGCGAATTCCGACTGCATCACAGCGTTGCACCAGCGAAGCAGGATCAGGCTGAAGTCTTCCCGGATGCCCAGACGCAGATAAATAAGAACGGATTCCAGACAGCATACGGTGATGACCAGCCAGATTAGAGCAGGCTGCTCGGAATGAGCGATGTTCATCAGCACAAGGATGGGCAGAGCAAACAGAATCAGCGCCACAGCCTTCCAGCCCCGAATACCTTTTTCATTGGACAGGATATATATGGTACAGATAATCCACTGTGCAATGCCCGTAAACTCAGACGGAAAAAAAGTGCTCATTCTTTCAGTCATCTACGGGTACCTCCCATATAATTCGTCAACGCTTCCATAAAGGGTTTATAGCGCAGGCGGGAAAACGCCAGTTCATGACCCGCCACAATCACAACAGCCTTTTTCACCTGCTCCACATGGGCAAGATTTACCAGATAGCAGTTGTTGCACCGGCAGAATGGAGCGTTTTTCAGTTTCTCTTCAATGCTCTTCAGGGTATCATTGATATGGAAGGAGCCTTTTGTATAATACAGTCTGACGGCATGTCTTTCCGTTTCAATATAATAAATTTGTGAAATATCCACCTTAAACATCCCGTCCCCTGTGGTGACAGAAATATAATGTTCCGTGCGCTGGCGAAACAGTTCCCTGGCCCGGTCCAGCGTGCTGCGGAAGCTGATGCGGTTGATTGGCTTGAGAATGTAATCCATCGCGTAAACGCTGTAGCCCTGCACGGCATAAGCGGTCATGCTGGTGATGAAGGCGATCAGCACTTTATCATCTTTCTGCCGAACCTGCCTGGCCACGCTTATGCCATCCATGCCGGGCAACTGAATGTCAAGCAGCAGCAGATCATAGCCGCCTACGGAATAGTAATGATCCAGCATATCCGACCCGTTATCAAAAACGTGCAGCTCGCACACTTCATTCAGTTCATCAAAATAATTTTGGATTTCCTGACGAATCTGCGCCTGATGCAATCCATTGTCTTCCACAAGCGCGATTTTCATGCAATTCTCCTTTCGCGTTCTTATTTGTTTCATGAAGCGCATGAATGAACCGTTAGTGAAATTTTTTTCATTATATCAGAAACCACCGCGCATGTCAAACATGGAGCAGCGGAACAGGCGTTGAAAAACGCGGAACGCAATGCCCGGCTGCGCCTCCCGAAAGAAGCGCAGCCGATTCTCTTCATTATGTCTCCTGCTTGCCAAAGCCCATAAAGCCTGTGATGATCAAAAGCACAACGGCGGTCAGCGCCAAAATGCAAATGGTCAAAATGCGCGGCACCTGGCTGGGATCGCCAAACATGACGATGCCCTGATACCAGTCGGCAAAGGAACCGGCGGAGGAAACCGCCAGCTGCAGCATCCCGCAGCTGCAAAGTGCCGTATCAGCCACCAGCAGCAAATCGCTGCTGAAAAGGAAGGCGGCAATCCCCACCAGACAGCCAATGCCAAGTCCCAGCGCCACAAGCGTATCAATGCCTCCGGCGCCCGGAGCCCAGACAAGATAATTGACAGCGGAAACCAGCTGAAGCAGGATGGAGACAATCAGAACATACACCCCAGCTTTTCTGTTGGTCAACAAACTTTTCATTTCTTTTCCGCTCCCTTCTGCTTTTTGTAATAAGCAAGCTTAGCAGCCAGCATAGCCAGCACTGCCAGCCCCGTTACCACGGAAACGCCGATGGTCACGCCGCGCAGGGCAGGCTGCCACCAAGGAATGATCTTCACAATCCGGGTATTGTTGCCGATACCGTTCATCATGCTGCTGTTGGCGTCATTGTACAGAATATTCTTGGCGGCCCGGCGCAGCTGCTGGAGCATAAATCCATCGTTATTGCTTCTGATAGCCTGCACGATGGCGGCGCTGGACTGATGCTGGGTATCCAGGCAGAAAGAATCCGTACCGGCAGCCATCATGGCTTCAAATGCGGTCTTGTAGCCCGTGGTCACCGCGCCGATAGCGTCCGTTTCGATATGCCCCACATAGCCCCATTCACCGCGCACCACATCGGTATTCAGCGCCTTGCTCAGGGAGCAGCCAGTGAAGCCCAGGCGATTGAAGGCCTGCATCAGGGAATGGGCCTTGCCGTTCACCACGCCGCCCTCCAGTCCGCGCAACGCGCCTTCGCGGAACGCCTGCTCGTTGAAGAAGTTCACCACGCCTTGACGGTTATTCTCCTGATCGTTGCCGGTCAAATGCTTGGGCCCGGCGTGCACGCCCTTTTCCTCGATTGCGGACACGATATGGGAGGCCGCCAGATAATTCAGGTTGGCATCCTCGGAAAAGTATTCAAAGCTGCGGCCGCCAAAGGGGGTGCGGTGCAGGTTGCAGCCGGGACCCCAGATTTCCACCAGGCCCATGAACAAGCCTTCTTCGCCCAGCAACGCACCGCGCTTATCCAGCAAGTCCTTGTTGAAGGCGGCGGTCAGCAGGCTTTCATTGGGATAGGACGTGGTTTTCAAACCCTTCCCCAGTTCGGCGGAATAGTTATCGGTATAACCGCCGATGCCGTCCGGGCCATCCCCCGCGGGGGTAGCGGGCTTACCAACGGAATCAACGGCTTCCGTGCCAAAGTTGTTGGCAATCAATGTAGCCATTTCTTCAATGGTCATCTGGCTGATGAAGGTTTCCCACAGGTCGTCGTTGTAATCCAGCCCCTTCATGGTAATCAGCATGATGCCCTGCTGGTCGCCCTGGGGAATGGAATCCACGGCGGGAGCATTGTCGGGCTTTTCATAAATCTTGCCATCCAGGATTCGAATCATTTCATCGTTCAGGGTCAGGCCCGCCACAGGCTGAACGGGATAGGTGCCCTGCCAGTCACTTCGGGACAGATAGGTGACCAAATCGGGATACCAGTAATTCACGTCCGCGTCCTCAAACTGATTGGTCACCCTCGCGCCAGTGGCGGAATAGCGGTAGGTTTCATCGTCAAAGCTGCCGGTGAAGTGGAAAGCCTTGGCCGCCGTGCCTTCCGTGGGATTGCCCTGCACATCTACCATACCGGTGGCACCTTTGGCGGCCAGTACGTTGTTCAGGGCGTCGTGCGCATCATCGCCGATAGCGATGTAATAATCGCCTTCGCTGAGGATATAGCCCTTTGCGTTTGTATAATCATAACTGGCCAGCAGATACTTGTCGCATACGATTGTCAGCGTTTCGGAAGTGCCGGGCTGCAGCAGGGCAGTCTTGCCGTAATCCAAAAGCTGAATAGCGGATTTTTCCACCTTGTTTTTCTGCTCATATTCGCCATAGGGCGTTTGGGCATACACCTGCACCACGCTCTTGCCGGGCACGCTGCCGGTGTTCGTAACGGTGACTGTCACCGTCACAGTTTTATCTGCCACCGTCACGCTGTCCAGCTTCTGATCGAAGGTGGTATAGCTCAGGCCATAACCGAAGGGATAGGAAACCTCCTTGGCATAGTCCCATGCACCGCCATCAATGGAGCCTGCGGAACCGGTGGCATTGAACCGCCCCAGCACCTGGTCCTCATACCGGGTTTCGTAATACTTATAACCGATATAGATTCCCTCGGTCTGCACGGTGTAATAGGAAATTTCGGAAGCGTTGGAGGAGGATTTCTGCAGCGCTTCTGTCAGGTTGGCCCACTGCTGGTTGTTGAAGGTATTATTGACCACGGCTGGGGCGGACAGGGAACTGACCGCATAGGTGTCCACCAGCTTGCCGGAGGGATTGGCGTTGCCAATCAGGATGTTCGCCACGCCGATGAAGCCTTTTTCACCCGGACAGCCAATCCACAGCACAGCGTCCACGTCGTACTCCTCGACCCAGTTTACCTCCATGGGGTTGCCTGTATTAAGCAGCACAATGGTTTTCTTGAACGAGCCGGAATCCCGAATCATGGCCAGCAAATCTTTTTCATCCTGGCTCAGCGCCAGCTGACTGATGCCTTCCGTGGGGGTTTGGGTGTAGAGCTCTACGCCTTCGCCGCCCTCCCGGGCCAGCATCACGATGGCTACGTCGTTAAAGCCGGTTGCCCAGGAGGATTTCACATCGTCAGTGTAGAAACTGATGGGTTCCTCACCCAGCGACCATAATGTGGACGGATCGGCGTTTTCCGCAAAGAACGTGCCTGCGCCGGTTTTTCTCTCGGTCTTGCTTTGGCGGTATGCGTTGTACAGCTTGGGGTTCACCTTGAATTTCAGGGTGCCCAGCGCCTTATACAGGTCAACGCCCGTTTTAGTGGAATAGGCGCGGGAACCAGCAGATTGATTGCGGTACAAGGGCTGCACGACTGCATGGCCAAACAGAGATATTTGCTCATCCTTGCTTAGCGGCAGAGCGTTGTCCTTATTGTAAAGCAATACGGTGCCTTCTTCCTGCTCCTGCACTGCCTCCGTATAGGTGTCTTCCTTGAGTACCTTAAGCGTTTTTGCGTTGATGTCGCCATAAGCGCTCTTATAATATATCGTATCCTCATCCTCGACACTTTCATCGTTGATGACTTTGCTGGTCTGCACGCCAAGCATGCCGTTGACAACGGTATCATAGCTCATGGCCAGGTTCGAGCCGAATATCACGAAGCACAGGATGAAAGCCATCAGACATGACAGCCCGGTTGTTATTCTCACCTTTCGCATACGCATGCTCCTTATCTTGATGGATTCGTCGTTCAGAAAGAAAACGGCGCCGGGGAGAAAGCCAATTTGCGAATGCAGGTATGGCTTGCAGCACCAGACGCCGCCGCTGTCATGAAGCACAGCGGAGAAGAAAGGAATTTGATCAGGTTTGAGAGAAAGGAGGATTCAAAAAACGATCTATCGCTTCCTTCGCTTCCCGCCGAGCGTCCATGCGCTTTCGGAGCGTTTTCCGCAGGTTGACGACGGCGTTCAGACGAGCGGCATGCCGCCGTCAAATTGGGCGGGCTGCCGGGTCAATCAGCCCGGCACGCCCTGCCAAGCGGAAGTTTCCTTGCAGGGAACCAATTGATGTAGCTGATTCATACGATTTCCAGTTGAAAATCGCATTATTCCAGAGGATTGGTGCCGACGATCGGAGGCACGTTGTACTTGGCCACGCGCTCGTCGTCGATCACACCGCTCCAGTTGAGGCCGAAGGTGAAATCGTAGGTGTTGCCGTCGGCGTCCACATAGCATTCCATATCCCGGGGCACGTCCTCGTACTGGGCTTCCACGGTTTCCATATCGAGGGGCTGCTGCATGGGCAGCAGGGCGGAGGGCTCATAGTTGCCGGCGATGATTTCAAAGAGGATCTCGTCGCGGGCGGAGTGGGTGCGGCCGCCGCCGAAGGATACCAGGATTGCGTCCGCGGAGGGCTCGATTTCGGACCACACCATGGAACTGTGGAGGTTCATCACCAGCACCAGGGGAATATCGCCGGTGAGCTCGTCGATTTCCAGCACGAAGTCCAGATCCGCCTCGTTGCTGACGGTGCCGGTCTTGCCGAAGTAAGAGCGGTTTTCCTTTACATAATCGTACTCGGTGCCGTAGACGCCCTCGAAGGCTTCCAGCGTGATCTGGCCGCCGATGGACTCGAAGCGGACGTACATGTTATCGGCGGTGTAAGGACGATACTGCAGGGAACGGGGAATGTACTCGTAGTCAGCGGGTACCTTCATGTTTTCGTCATAGCCGGTGGTGGGAGCGTTGCTCTTGGGACTGGCGACGCGTACAATCACCAGATCGGCCTTCGCGATGTCCTCGGCGGAAGCGCGGATTACGTCCCCGGGCAGATAGGTGTTTCCTTCACCGCTGGGCGTTCCAACTGTGTCAGTGATCACGTTGAAGTACTGAGAGGCCACGGCAATATCCATTGAAGGAGCGAAGGAAGCGGGGGTGGTGCCGCGGCGGCTCGTGGTTGCGGGAGAGTACTTGTAGGGAATATAAACGGTCAGCTTTTCATCGCCCGCAGGCTTGATCACGCTGTTATCAGTATTCTTGAGCATCACGATGGACTTGAGCAGCGCTTCGCGGGCCATGGCGGTATGTTCTTCGTTATTGGGCACGGAAGCGGCAACCGCTTCGGAAACGTAGGGGTTATCCACGACGCCCACGTTGAACAGGGTGTCCAGAATGTGGCGGGTACTGTCGAAAATGATCTGGTCGGCAGCTTCCTTTCCCAGGCGTTCCACACCATAGTTGTAGGCTTCCATAGCAACGGCAATATCTTCTTCATATTTGCCGCCCATATTGCCCCAGGCGTCGATGCCGGCTTCCAGTTCCAGCCAAAGGCGCTGCGGAACGGTGTATTCTTCCATGCCGAAGCACTTATCAACGTGGGTGTTGAAGTCCGTCAGGATGTAGCCGTCCCAGCCGTTGGCAGCGCGCCACAGGCCGTTGATCTTTTCGGCGTTGTAGCTGGTTGAAACGCGTTCGCCCAGGACGGAGTCGCCGTTTTCATCCACGCCGATGGAGAAACTGGTCATTGCGGAGGACACCATGCCGGTCTTGCCGGGCAGATCCTGCGCCGCGAAGTAAGGCATGATGCTGGTATAGAACTGGCCGCCGGGATACACGGCATAAGCTCCGTCCAGCGAATGGGCTTCACGGCCGCCCTCGCCGGCGCCCTCGCTCATGATGTGCTTCACCTGGATATTGACGGAGTCCTTGCCCCAGCCCAGGTCGTTGCCGTCATCGTCGTAGGTGGACTGCCAGGCGTTGATCATAGCGCGGGTCATGTCGATAGAAAGCTGAGGATCCTCGCCAAAGGTCATGTCGTTGCGGGACCACCGGGGTTCAGTCGCCAGGTCAACCTGGGGGCCGACGTTCATGGTCAGGTTCATGGAATGCCATTCCTTGGACAAGGTACGGCCATATTCATGGGCCAATTCCGGATCGAAGGTGGCGGCCAGCGCCAGGTTGCCGGGCCAGTCGGTCACGCCGCTGCCTTCCAGCGGGTCGGCAATGAAGGTGGCAGGGATAGCAACCACGTCGGTATTTGCTTCGATGTGCTTCTGAATCTCGTTGTTCCAGGTGGTAATCAATTCAGCGCCAACGGAGCTGAAACGGATGTGGCGATAACCCAGATCCAGCGCAGTCTTGGTGGTATCCGCCAGGGTTTTGGCAGGAGTGCCGACGCTAAAGGGGTTCATTTTCAAACCCAACTGGAATTCCAGACTCAGGCCGCCGTTCGTGACCAGGTCGCGGGAGCGTTCTTTGTAGTCCACGCGCCAGTCTTCAAACACGTCCAGTTCGCCGTCACGATCCAAATCCTTGAAGGCGTAACCATCCACTTCAATCAGATCCACGCCGCCGCCCTTGGTGTAACTCAGGATTGCGCCGCCTTCATTTTCAACCAGTGTCCAGCCTTCCGGCTGCAGTGTTTCGGTATACTTCTTGCCGCTTTCGCCCATGGCAAAGCTGGGCAACATCACAACCATCATCACGGCTGTGATGATCACGCTGACTACCCGCTTCGTGTTGATCTTCATCAATGATACCTCCATTGTTTTCTTTCCGGTGTGTGAACAAACAAGCAGATTATTTTCGGGGGACTTCGAGCTCTCAATCCTCCGCCAGGGTGCACCTCCTATAGCGGCAATTGGAAATTCCCCGAAGATCTGATTTTATTATAACCACAGAAAGAAGCAATGGATTGTTCTTCGACCAAACTGTCGTTTTTCGCTACCAAATTGAAAATATGTGCTTTTTTCCACCGTTTATTGCATGTATTTTGAATATACCAAGGGATTCATGTGCAGCCTCCGCTTTTCATTACAACGGCGACAGATATAAATAAGCATGCTCCGCTTTCGATAAATCAATGTTTGCTGCCATGGCATTTTATCTATTGAAAATCCACAAAGTTATACAGATAATGTCAAAAAATACGGAGCGCAGAAAATTGCTGACACGCTGCGCACGCGAATGTTAGGCAAATCGTCCGTTTGCCAGAACAGCGGTGTTGGCAAAAAAGGCGAAATGTTGGAAAACTGCCATCAACGCCAGCAGCGGAGCAAAACATAGATTTCCAATAGAAGGCAAAAAATTCTTTCCAGCCGATGTCCTTCGCGCGTTTGCCAACACGCACGCGAGAACGTCAACCAGAAAGATTTATTTATTTGGTAATGAGCCCAGTGGGAGTCGAACCCACGACCGACTGCTTAGGAGAGATGCTCACCGCTTCCCTTTCAGAGAACTGCACTGCCCTGTAATGCCCGATTTTCCTGCGTTTCCAGCAGATTTCTACGTTTTCGATGGTGGGCAAAGGAACGTAAAAAACCGCAATTTCCAACCGTGCTGTTAGACAAGTGTTAGATACGCTAACAAAGGCGGTAGTCCCCTTCGCCAACGTCGGAATTTGTTAGACGAAAATGCGTATATAATCATAACAAAGCAAAAGTAAAGCATTGATTGTAATTTGAAAAATATAAATTCGTGTGTTGCCGACCATATCGTCAATAGTTTTTGCTGAAATTCCAGAAAAACTTTCCGCAATGCAAATGTTTTGGGGAACTTGTTTTGCATTGCACCTGATAGGAAGTTAGAGAGCGAAGCAGAAAAAAGGAGATGCAGGAACGCAGACCACCTTTCCTCTGTGAAGAACGAAAATTAAGCTGCCACCCGTCCTCCGATTTCCTTGCTATTTCCCGAAATCAATGGTAAAATAAGAGCAGGTTAAGCAGGCTTTAACCTCAGCAGGAATTCTCTGGAAGGGAGTGTGTCAGCACATGGGCGTGTTTGTGAATCCTGATAACTCTGCGTTTCAGGTTGCCTTAAATTCTGAAATTTATGTGGATAAAAGCGGACTCATCCAGTACACCAATAAGGTTTTAAATACACTGCAAGGTTATATCTGCAACAGCCGTCCGCGACGGTTCGGGAAGTCCATCACTGCCAATATGCTGACGGCGTATTACAGCAAGGGCTGCGACTCGGAAGCAATGTTTGCTGGATTGGAAATCAGCAAGTCTGATGACTTCAAGAAGCATCTGAACAAATACGACGTGATTCACATTGACGTTCAGTGGTTTCTGGCAAACTGCGGTGACGCGGCTCATGTTGTAGCGTACATTACGAGCAGCGTGCTGGCTGAACTACGAGAAATCTATCCGACCGCTTTGCCTTCTGAAGTGTCTCATTTATCAGATGCGCTTTCGAGAATCAGAGAGAAAACAGGGCAGAAATTCATCATTATAATCGACGAATGGGATGCCTTGATTCGCGACCCGGCTGCAAACAGCCAAGTGCAAGACAGCTATATTACTTTTTTGCGAAGCATGTTCAAAGGCACCGAACCGACAAAGTACATTCTGCTGGCTTATCTGACAGGTATTCTTCCCCTCAGGAAGGAAAAGTCACAATCTGGGCTGAATAACTTTGATGAGTTTACCATGCTCAGCGCGAGCAGATTGGCACCATACATGGGATTTACTGAAGTTGAAGTCAAGAAGCTGACCGAAAAATATCATCAAAACTTTAGTGAAGTAAAAAGCTGGTACGACGGCTATCTGCTGAAAGATACTCAGGTTTATAATCCAAGAGCAATCGTCAGCGCGATGCTGCATGGAGATTTCAAGAACTATTGGGCAGAAACAGCTTCCAGCGATGCCATCGTGCCGCTAATCAGCATGAATTATGACGGGCTTCAATTCGCCATTATCAAGATAATTTCGGGTGCAGAGGTCAAGGTGGATACGGCAGTTTTCACGAATGATCCGTCCAGTATCGCAAGCAAGGACGATGTGCTAACCTACATGATTCACTTGGGCTATCTTGGATATAATCAGAATCGAAAAACAGCGTTTGTCCCGAACGAAGAAATTCGGCAGGAGCTGACGATGGCGGTTGAAAGCAAGCGTTGGAATGAAATGATAACCTTTCAGCAGGAATCCGAGCGCTTGCTGGATGCGACGCTGGACATGGACGGTGCAGCCGTTGCCGCACAGATTGAAAAAATCCACCACGAGTACACATCTGTCATTCAGTATCATAATGAGAACTCGCTGAGCAGTGTGCTGACAATTGCGTATTTGAGCGCGATGCAGTATTACTTCAAGCCCATCCGGGAACTGCCGACTGGTCGAGGTTTTGCCGATTTCGTGTTCGTGCCGAAGCCTGAATACAGGAATGACTATCCGGCATTGATTGTAGAGCTGAAATGGAATCAGAATGCCCGGACTGCTTTGCAGCAAATCAGGGAGAAGGATTATCCAGCTTCGATATTGGATTACACGGGCGAGATTCTGCTGGTCGGTATCAATTATGACAGGGACAGCAAACAGCATCAGTGCCTGATTGAAAAGTACGAAAAGGAATAAGCAAAATGCCCGTCAGCAGGCGGTGAATAGCACGACTGCCAACGGGCGTTTTCAGTGCCGTCAGGAAGTTCCTGCGGCACTGAATATCTTCTCAATTATAAACTGGTTAAAAAGTCAATTGCCTCGTAAACATTTGAAAAGGTCAAGCACTTTTGACAAAGCCAGCGGTTTCGCTCATCTGTATCCGCCAAACTTGGAAGCCCATGATTCAGCAGATTCTCAACTGTCTGCCGCGCATTAACGACTGCCGTTCGGTAGTTTTGTGCAATTTCCGCTGTTACATCAGCATCACCTTTTCGATAATTAGGTACCTTGGTGAGCAAACGTTCCATAACTCGTTTCTTCTCGGCTACTGTTTGAATTGGCGGTACGCTAAATTCGTAGTGCAGCATCAACCAATACTCGATGCAGCCGGTAGTCATCAGCAGTCTAATCCGGATACCGGGCTTTTTGCGCAATGAGCGAAGGCGCTTAATAATTCTCATGCGTGCGTCCCACGAGTCAGTATCCTTTGTTTCCACGTCAAAAAAGAACCAAATTTCATCTGTTACTTCAGCATTGTCTATGTATTTTTTGTTATTTCTGAATATTCCATCAGCTTCTGCAAATAAGCCAGTAGTGTTTACACGTTTGATAACAGCAACATCACGAAATTCTTTTTTCAGAAAATCCATGTAGACCTGTTCACTTTCGCCTTCACAGAATACCACAATGTACTTCTTGCTTTCTCTGATTTGGTGTGGCATTTACTGTACCTCCTCGATTTCAACATCTGGTATTGCACCGTATTTGCCTACAAGATACCCTTTTCGAATGTTATCGGTTGTGCGGGTTGAAAACTCGCTAAGGCTATATAGCTCAGATGTGCCATCTTTGTCATGTTTATCAACAAAGTACAGCTGATCCTTCCGTAACAGCTCAAGGTTCATTAGCTCCGTATTGTGTGTCGTAAAGACAATTTGCGCGCCATTGGGATTAGAAGCTTTGCTTTGGAACTTTGCAATGATATAGTTCACCAGCATTGGGTGCAGTTCTCGTTCCAATTCGTCTACGAGCAAAATGCCGCCTATACGCAAGGCAGATTCAATTGCAGGAGCAAGTGCCATTAGTTTTCGTGTGCCATCTGATTCATCAGAAAGTTCAAGCTCATAGTTTTCTTTCTGCCCGTTGCGTTTTTCGCCTTGATGACTTGCTTTTGCAGAAACTTCCCCCATTTTCAAATGAATTTCGCCGTTGTTGGAGGTTTCGGCAAGAACGTGCATAAATTGCACAAGAGCATTTTTTAGCTTTTCCGGAATATTACTTGGCAAAGTTTCATCGTCTTTAATTTCGCTGCTGTTGAACTCAAATTGTATATCACGAATACCCAGATCTGCCGCCTTTGCGTAGTCAGCAATTGCTTTCAGCATATTCTTATCCTCGGAATACTCAATTAGCTGACGTGGTATATCGGAATAGTCTCGTGAAAAAAACACCTGATTACGGAACCACCGCATCGCAGCAATGCAAGCTGCGTCATTCATAGTGCAGGCCACAGAGAAAAACAGCTGATTTTCAGCAACCATTTCACCAATTAAGGCACGTTTGCTTTTTTCCTCTGTAAAGGAAAAATTTTGTCCATCACGAGAAAAGACCAATGCTTTTTGTCCCTTGGGGGCATGATATAGGTATTCTGAATGGATTTTATTCCGTGTGGCAGAAAAGCCATAGTAATACCTGATGCCACTTGAAACGTATTCAAATGCAAATTCCGTAGGTTCGTTCTCGGAATAATCATTCAGTGCAAAAGGTGTTACAGGAATTTCCGCACGTTCATGCTGCGTTCGCTGTGCATTGCGGATAAACTGTACGGCAAGCCAAAAGGCACGAATCACATTGCTTTTCCCTCCACCATTTTTTCCGTAAATTGCAGCGGCAGGAAGCAGCTTAATCGTGGACGACATTGGAATCAAGCATTCCTTAAACGGACTGAGTCCAGAAGCCTCCATAGAAAGTACAGCCTCATCCCGAAAAGAGCGATAGTTCTTGAACTGAAATTTAATGAGCACTAAACCCACCTCCTCAAATCTCAATGATAGTATAGCACAAAACCGTTAGAAATACAACAGAATAAATCAGTTTTTTTGATTTTATCGGCTTGATTTTACTCTGTATGTGTATTTCTCATTTTCCTGTCGGATGTGCTTATTGTGTGTTCGGCATAGCAATGCAGTTTTGTGTCAGAAATCTTCATTGATGCTGAAAAAGACTTCCATTGAACTTTCAAAACGTTTCCGGACTAATATCTGATACTGACTGCGCCCTTGATGGCTTTTCACATTATCGTGCTACGCCGTCCGAACGGCCTGTTATCTTCTCGTTTGACACATTTCACTTTTTGTATTTATATAGTATGTTCATTGAAATGTAGCATAGTAATTGTATCAAGTTTTCAATGGAAACTCGGAGGTGAAATGACCATATCGACTGACGGGCGTTTTCGTTACCTTCCCCCTTGCATCCTTTGTGTTCGCATGATATAATTATTGTGGATAATACTTTATCCATTTCGCAATAATATCGCTGATATATCTAATATTTTATCCGCAGGAGGATGCTATGAACTTCGTATGGGAAACGCCGGAGGAAACTGATCTTGCTATTGCCCAGCGTCTTGCGCAGATTCGGAAACGCCGCGGCTTATCACAGCTTCAGCTGAGCGAGAAAAGCAATGTCAGCTACGGCAGCATCAAGCGTTTTGAATGTCATGGGCAAATCTCCCTGATTTCACTGACCAAGCTGTGTGTCGCGCTGGACTGCGCAGACGAGCTTCGCCGCCTGTTCAGCAATGTGGAATATGCCAGCATTGAGGAGGTTCTCCGTGAAAGAACGCAAGGTTGAGGTGTTTCTGGATGACCGATTCGTAGGCACGCTGGCGGAAACCGCTGACCGTCGTGTTGCCTTTGCCTATTCGGATGAATGGCTGGAAACAGGCTTTGCCATCAGTCCTTTTTCGCTGCCGGTTAAGCAGCAAGTTTTTTTGCCGACTGCAACGCATTTTCAGGGATTGTTGGGCGTGTTTGCCGACAGCTTGCCGGATGCATGGGGGCGCTTGCTGGTAAACAGAATGCTGCGCGCTCGCGGATTAGTCGCTGAAGATGTAACGCCGTTGGAACGCCTTGCTATCGTTGGTGACTCCGGCATGGGCGCGCTGACATACCGTCCGGCGTGGGACGTGCATCGGGAAGAATCGCTTTATGATTGGGACGAACTCGCCGAAAAGTGCCGCGCTGTTCTTCATCACGAGGATGTTTGCGACCTTGATGCGCTGTTCCAGATGGGCGGCAGCAGCGGCGGCGCGCGTCCTAAGGTGATGACAGCGGAGTGGATTATCAAGTTTCCTGCTTCTGGCGATATGCGGGATACAGGGTTCATGGAAAAGGAGTACATGGATTGCGCTGCCGATTGCGGCATTGTCGTGCCGGAAACGCGGCTGATGCCGTCCAAGCAGTGCAGCGGCTATTTTGCTGTGCGCCGTTTCGACCGGGAGCAGCACAGCAGTCGCATCATCCGACGCCATATGCTGACAGCAGCTGCCATTTTGGAGTTGGACTGGCGTATGCCCTCGCTGGATTACAACGCGCTCATGAAGCTGACAAGCATCTTATCCCGCAGCAATTCACAGGATTTGGAGCAGATGTACCGCCGCATGTGCTTTAATGTGTTCGCCCACAATCGGGATGATCACGCAAAAAATTTCAGCTGGCTGTACGATGCACAGTATGACTGCTGGCATCCGTCGCCCGCTTACGATTTAACTTGGAGTACAACCTATTATGGTGAACACACGACCACGGTGAATGGCAATGGGCGTGACCCCGGCATGACGGAAGTATTAGCGGTAGGGCGAGCGGCTGGAATGACGGCAAAAGTATGCAAACAGATTGCAGAGGAAATTCGGGAGAAAACGGAAGGACTGGAGCGGAAGTATCGTGAGGTGCGGGCATGAAGAACAGCGCAGGATGCACCGTCAATGGCAAAAGAATATATCTTTTTTCATAAGCCAATGCTGATGATGGCGGGAAATCCAGAAATCGCAACTTAAAAGCCATTTTTTTCGTCTTGATTAGCATTTCATACTATTTCCAGATGAGAATGCGCTAATATGCGCCGCGAATTTTTCGTTCTGGCTAACGGGAGTGAAATGCAGCGTAGCAGCGCTACGCTAAATGGAACGACCGGACGCCAGAACGGAAAAGGTGCAAGCAGATAGCGCAGGCGAATCTGGAAATAGTATCAATTGCCTTATGCAATTTTGCAGCAGAAATCTTCATCTTTAAAGACTGCCATCATTGAAATGCTTTCTGGCGCAGAAGTAGCGGTCAACACGGCAACGTTTAAGAATGACCCGGCAAAAATTGCAAGTAAAGATGATGTGATTACTTACCTGATTCACCTTGGCTATTTGGGATATAACGAGGATTCCGAAACGGCATTCATTCCCAACGAGGAAATTAGGCAGGAATTGATTACCGCCGTAAAAAGCAGCAATTGGAATGAACTGATTGGCTTCCAAGAAGAATCGCGGAAACTGCTGATGGCAACTTTGGCAATGGATACCAAACGTGTTGCTGCTCAAAAGGAATAAGCAAAAATGCCCATCAGCAGGCGGCGAATAGCACGACTGCTGATGGGCACTTTTGATATTTTACAAGAATTGCTGCAAGGAATATTGCCTTACGCTTCAGCCGCATCAGCGCTCTTCCCCTGCGTCAGCCACTTCTCGAACACCGAGTTGCCGCTGTACGCTGCAAAAACAATCGTCGCGTAATTGATGTACGTCCGAACCGTACTAATCAGCGCTTCGGTGTCGCTGCGGAAAAAGCACAGCACCACCGCCAGCAGCGAAATCACTGTCACTGCAATAGTGACCAAAAGAACAATTCGTTTGCTGAACTGGACGTATGCTTTCTGCTTCGTCATTTGCCCTGCCTCCCCTCTGGCGGCGTTTCCGGCAGAGCAAGAATGTCCTGCTCGTAGCTTGCGGATAGGTGATTTCGTCCTTTCGCCGCGTAACTTTTGTGCATATTCAGCACTTGCTCTTTTTCTGCCGCAGTACACCAGCCCTGCCGCGTATAGTTGTCATGCGCATTCTGCAAAAACGCCCACGTCAGAATCGCAAGATCTTCCTCCTGCTGCTGTTCCCTTGCAATCAGCTGCTTCATCGGCTTCCGGAACCAGCTGTACATCAGCGTCAGCGCCGTCACAAGTCCAGCGATGGTTGTCGCGTGGTCGCGCAGCTGTTCAAGAATCGCCCACATCTGCGTTCGCCACCTTCACCGTAAAATCACCCACAGGTTCAAACACGTTTCCGGCGCTATCGACGATTTGGATGCTCATCCGCGCCTGATTATCCGCGTTTTCCTGCTTCGTGAGGAACTCCGCCGCGCACCAGCCGGTGCTGTTTTTGTACTGCACGCGCCACCACTCATCCGCTTCCATAAGAACAGTTACGGTCGCGCCCTGCGGGATTTTCGCAATCACTTCGGCGGACTTGCTCGCCGTTTTTCGCATGTTCAGGCTGCCGGAGGCCGTCGTCACGACCGCCAATTTCGTTTCACTCATTGCAATTTGTTCTTCTTTCTCGGCGTAATCCACGCCTTTCAGTTCGCCCCAATGCGTCCACCCGCCGCCGATTTTCGACTTGACCACGCCATACGCCGTGCCTTTGGCTTCGATGACCGCGCCATCGCCGATGTACAATCCGACGTGGTGATAACCCTCCGAGGCGTTGAATTTGTAGACGGCTGTGCCGGGTTTGAGCGGCTCGCCATCGGTTTGTTTCCCGGCGGACAGGCTGCCGGATGCGCTGCTGTAACGGCGAAACATGGTGTTGCTGCCGTGATAGCAGTACCCGCCGAGCTGCCGAAACGCCCACGCAAAAAGGCCGGAGCAGTCCGCCACGCGGTGTCCGACCCACTTTTGACCATATTTCTTTGTCTGTTCACGGCTCGCGGCGTTCTGCTGTGCCTGCGTCCAGATTTCGCCCGACGCGCCGTAGATGTACCCCCAGCCATCGCGCAGCGCCGTTTGGAACTGCGCAATCAGCTCGGAGGATGAAATGTTTGGCATGTGACCTCCTTTTTTGTATCAGTATAGCGAACTTTGTCGCATTGTTTTCTTGTGATCGTTCGGACATATAAATAAATTTGCTCAAAAGCAATCCAATGGCATTAACTCTGACTTATAAGCATCTTTACGATGTGGGATTTTCATTTACAATATAATAGAATATAATGGTGTGTTTTGTTCTGCAATCAGAACAGGATGATTGACACATCACAGTGCGAATTTCCCCTGAATCCACGACTTGCTGGGGGAGAAGGTGAGGAATCATGCAGAAATACCGTGTCGAAACAATTTATGAAAATAACATGAAAGATTTTGTTCTCCTATGCAATGTCCTCCTGCACGGTCAGACAATTCACGGTCTGGGGCCGGAGGATATTGTCCAACGTGTTATGCTGCAGGCATGGGAGAAAAAAGAAAAGTTGGAGTACCATGAGAATCTCATCGGTTGGTTTGTCGTCGCCTGTTCCAAGGAATGCAAGGCTCTTTATCGCCGTGCCTACACGGAGCATCGCAACGTCGGCCATGCGGTTGAACTGAACGAGAATATCGTCGCCACGCCTGTTCAAGACAGCCTGCTGCGCTGGCTTAGTCAGACGGAAGCAGTCGAATTTCTTGATGAGCTGCAAAGCCGCCTGACACCGCTGGAGCACAGCGTGTATATAGAATACTACCAAAATGACAAAACCGCCGAAGAAACCGCAGCTGTGTTAGGCGTGGAGCGCAGCACCGTGAACGATGCCGCGCGACGCATCCGAAAGAAAGCCGCCGCCATTCCGTTTTACATTCTTATCCTGTATATACAAACGTTGTTTACGAAGCACTGATTGTTTTCATCAGCTTGCCAACTGATTCTCCGCATCCATCCCGACAGGGTTCTGGACAAAGAACTGCGCGGCGGTGACCTCTGTCATAACAACATCGCCGCGCAGCTTCTGCGTCAGGTACCCCTTGACATACACCCGCGCACCGGGTTTCAGCGTCTGCACCGCCCAGTCCGCAAGGCGATTCCACGCATGAACCGTGTAGGTTTCGTGAATCACCTGCTGCTGACGGTTGCGGTGCGAATGCCGCAGCTGACAGACAACGTGCGAAGTGTCACCCGTCGTGGGTGTCTTAACGAGAGTGAGAATCGTGCCGGAAAGGAAAAGTTCGTTCATGGTTAATACCTCCTGTTAGTAGTGTGTTGGGAAATTGTGTAGTATGTAAAGAGGCGGGGATAAAAGCCAGCCCGTCGGCGACTTGTGCGAGGGGCACAGGACGCGACGGGCTGACTTTTTATATAAGGATTACCTCATTCGTCTGCATATCCATACTCTGGATCCAAGCTGATGATTTTCCCCTCCCTGTCAATCCATACACTTGCATATTCTTTAGATGTTTCATAAGTTACTACAGCAATGCCATTCTCAAAACTCTCCGCCCAGCGCCATTGACATGGAATTACAATATTCCCTTGTTCATCCATATAGCCATACTGATAGCTCAAGTCGCCCACAACCGCCAGTGATTCCGAATATTGGAACACGTCTTGAAAAACAAAGCCGCTGAAATAATTCGACTCAAACAAGTAAACTGCCAGATGTTCATCATCATCAACGTAACAAGCATAAATACTTCCGATATTGATGCCATTATCGTTGTAAAGATCGCCTGCAAATACAATCTCATGTGGTATCGGGTCATGAAGTTGCATTCCATCCGCTGTACACACTGAATAGCAGACGGTTCCATCAGCATTTTTTGTCTGGACTACTTCTCCCAATGCAACACAGGGGATAAAGAACAGTAGACACAACATACATATTGTAATTATCGCATTTTTGCTTTGCATTTTTGCTCCTTTCAATAATCAACGTCTGCTAAATACGAGTAATACAGACTTGTATTCGATGGCAAGTGTGCTTCAATATCGCTCAATGACTTCGCAATAACCCCCTGATGTTCACCGGCAGATGCTGCTTCTATGACTGCGTCCGTGTACCATTGATCGGTAAGTTGATCGTAATATGTGCCAACATATATGCCAACGTGATACCACGGTCGCACCTCTTCGTCCTTGTTTTTATGGTTCGGATCGTACCAGTAAACAGCCATTCCCGGAACAAGTTTTCCCTCATTCCCTGCAAGAGGGAGACATTCATATCCTGCCTCAACGGCATGATTTCTCAGTCCGCCTACCGTAGTCTGTGTCTGTGCTGCTAATTTTTGGCTATACTGCTGAAATGCAGTTCGAATCATAGCCACACAATCAACTTTTTCCCACAGCATTGTATTCGCCCTATATGCCCATCTACCACTTGCAACCATTTGATCTAAGTATGCTAACAAATAGGCAACAGGAATATTTCCTTTGTTTTTGCCGCGTAGTCCTTCCGTTAGAACTGCCTCAGGAGCTCTTTGGCTTGGCGATAAATACACGGATGAGCTATCATCTATGCACTTGAAAGCAAACGCGGACGTTGTTAGCATACCATTAGAATCAGCATTATTTATTGGTTGATTGTTGCAATAGCAAAACAAATTCAATGTCAGTATGGAGTCTGAATTGATAAATCTACACCATTCCGAACCATAGTACCGACTCCGCAGATAGTACAGCCTCGTCTCCTCATCAAACACATACCCGCGATAGCGGAACGGCTGCACCTTGCCCAGC